>Ga0163144_10024682_pt1 | contig 11780 bp, 5 predicted proteins | sample OliLak19BULKMAT1_FD_123175 | JGI IMG/M metagenome (GOLD analysis project Ga0163144, IMG submission 123175) | Freshwater microbial mat bacterial communities from Lake Vanda, McMurdo Dry Valleys, Antarctica - Oligotrophic Lake LV.19.BULKMAT1 | ecosystem: Environmental > Aquatic > Freshwater > Lake... | reverse complement strand
GCTCTTCACGCTGGGCGTCGCGCTGCTGATGGCGGCCGCGACGGCCGCCTACCGCGACGTGCGCCATCTGCTCGATATCACGTTGCAGGTGCTGTTCTGGGCGACGCCCATCATGTATTCCCGGGCGACCCTGCCGGCGGGGGTCTCGGCTGAGATCGGGGGCTTGATGATGCTGAGTCCCCTCGCCCCGGTTATCGAAATCGCGCGCGGCCTGATCTACTACGGTGACTGGTCCGCACCCGTGGTGTGGTGCCTGGCAGTGGTCTATGCGGGCTGCGCGTTGCTCATGGGCCTGACCGTGTTCCTGCGGCACGAGGAACGTTTTGCCGAATAACCCCCCCGCCTCATCGCCGGTCGTGGTCCGCCTGATCGACGTCTCGAAACGATTCACGATCCGTCGCAACAAAGCCGGTTCGCTCAAGGAGCATGCGCTGGCGCTGGTGCATTCCGCTCGACGTGAAACTCACGAGGACTTCTGGGCCCTGCGAAACGTGTCGGTCACCATTGGCGCCGGCGAAGCCGTGGCGTTCGTCGGACGAAACGGGTCCGGCAAGAGTACGCTGCTGAAACTGATCGCCGGCATCCTGTCACCCACGAGCGGACAGGTCGGTGTCCGACTCGGTGCGCGCGTCGGCACCATGATTGAACTGGGCATCGGATTCCACGGCGAGCTGAGCGCGCGCGACAATGTCTACCTGAACGCCGCCATCCACGGACTCACGCGCGAGGAAATCGACGCGGTGTACCCGGCGATCGTCGACTACTCGGGTCTTAGCCATTTCATGGATCAGCCCGTCAAGAACTTCTCCTCGGGCATGCACATGCGCCTGGGTTTTGCCGTGTCGATCACCCTGCAGCCGGACGTGTTATTGCTCGACGAGGTCTTTGCCGTCGGCGATGCCGATTTCCAGCGCCGGTGTTTGCAGACGATGCAGGAGTTCCGCGCGCGGGGTGGCACGTTGCTCTTTGTGTCGCATTCGCCCGATGCCGTGCGGCAGATCTGCCAGCGCGCCGTGGTGCTCGATGCGGGCGCCGTGGTGTTTGACGGCCCCGTCGACGAAGGCCTGGGCGCCTACGCCGCCCTGGCGGCCAGTCACGGGGAGCTGCTGCCGGGTGCGGCCACTCGCGGGGTCCCTTCGGGTGCGGGGCCATGGCACCAACTCGCCATGGGCGGTGCGTGGGAGGAGATTGGCAACTGGGCGCACGACTTCCTGCGCGCCGAAGGGCTTGACGCCGACCAGTTTCTGCTCGACGTCGGATGTGGGAGTTTGCCGGTCGCCCGGCGCCTCCTGCCGATCATGGCGCAGAGCCACTACTGGGGGTACGACCCCAGTCGCGAACTGTTCAACGCCGGTGTGCTTCACGAACTCAATGCGCGCGGTGTCGACCCGGCGCGCGGCCATTTCATCCTCAACGATCGCTTTGATCTGAGTGAATGTCCGTACGGGTTCGACATGGCGATTGCGCATTCGTTTCTGCACCGGCTGCTGCCCGATCAAGTCGGGCCGTGCCTCTCGTCCGTGGTCGCCCACCTGGCACCCGGGGGGCGGTTGTACCTCGCGGTGGGCCCCGCCAGTGCGGCAGGCCACCGTGGTCCCATGGGACAGCTGGTGGAACAACTCGCGCGTGCAATCGGCGTGCCGATCCGCCTGTGCCCGAACGCGGGTCACCCGCGCGGCGATGAGATGATGGTGATCACCAAGCCATGAATCCCGATCCGGCGACCGCACTCGCCAACCTCCAACGCGCCTACGACGCCCTCTCGCACGAGGCCGAAGCCCTGCGTGCCGAAGCCGCCGACACCACACGCACGCTGCTGCAGTTGCTGGAGGATCAGCGTGCGACCCTCGATGATGCGGCGGCGATTGGCGCGGCAACCGCGGCGATCCGCGCCAGCAACTCCGCGCGGTTCCTCAGGGCCATGAGCACGGTGCGCCATCGTCTCCGCACCACGCGCATGCGGTGGCGGGCGGCGGCGGCGGCACGACGTGCGCGGGAGCGTGTGCTGACGGTCCCGCCGGCGGTGCAGTCGGCGCTGCTGGGCGTCAATGTCACCGGGTACATCAACGCGGAAAGTGGCCTGGGCGAAGCGACGCGTTGTGCCCTGCGTGCACTGGAGCGTGCGGAGGTTCCGTTCGCCCTCAATAACATCAAGGGACCGCAGCGGACGGCCGACTCGACGTTCAGCACGTTCAGCGAGACGGCGCCCCACCCGTTCAACCTGATCCATCTCAATGCCGACAACATGGAATGGATCGCGCGGCAGCGGGGACCGGCCTACTTCGCGGATCGGTACACCATCGGATACTGGTTCTGGGAGCTTGAGACGTTCCGCGCCGATTGGCTGCACGCCTTCGAGCGCGTCGATGAGGTCTGGGTGGCCACAGAATTCACACGAGCGTGCGTGGCCGCGCATGCTCCGGTGCCCGTACTGCACATGCCGCTGGGGATCCGGCCTCCCGAGCCCGGGCCATACGGGCGCGCGCACTTCGGGCTGCCGGACGCGCCGTTCATCTTTCTCTACACCTTCGACGTCTCGAGTCAGATGGAACGCAAGAATCCCATGGCCGCGATTCGGGCCTTTCGGCTGGCCGGCTTCGCGCATGACGAAGCCGCGCTGCTGTTGAAGTACACGAATGGGCACACCGACCGCGCGAGTGTCCGCCGGCTGGCGGAAGCCGCGTCGGGTCTGCGTGTGATTTTCCTCGAGGGCGCGTTGACCCGACCGGAGGTGAACGCCCTGATGAACGTGACCGACGCCTGCCTGTCGCTGCATCGCGCCGAGGGGTACGGCATGACCATCGCCGAACACATGTTGCTGGGCCGGCCCGCGATCGCCACGGCCTATTCGGGCAACATGGATTTCATGACACCGGAGGTCAGCCGTCTGGTGGCCGGCCCGCGGATCACGCTGACCCGCGATCACGGACCCTATCTGCGCGGCGCGGTGTGGGCCGATCCCGATCCATCCGAGGCCGCGCGGCACATGGTCGATCTGGTGCGCACGGAAGGCCTGGCCGCGCATCTGGGATCCCGCGGACGCGACCATGTGAGCCACGTGCTCGATCCCGCCCGCACCGCCGCGTTGATGGCCACTCGCCTTCGTCAAATTCAATCGGGCCACATCCGCGTCGGTGGCGTGGCGCCAGCGCCCGGCACTCCCAATCCCGCCTACACATGAACACCTCACCCGATCCCCAGGAGTTGGTGACCCGCCTCTCCGCCACACGCCACGAAATCCGGCGCGCGCGCCTGAGCGCGGCCGCACTCATCGACAGCGCGCATCGCACCTCTGTGACCGCCCTCGACGACTTGATCATCCTGCGCGATGATCCCGACCGTCTCTGGCTGCTGCGCCAGCGCCACAGGCTGCTCCGACCGCTGCGTATCGCCCGTCGCCCGGTGCGGGCGCTGCGCAGCCTGGGCGAACGTGTCGTCATTGCGTTGCAGCTGCACCGGCTGGGCCCCGTGGTTGAACACATGTGTTATTCGTCCGCCCCGCTCCGAGGGGTCGTGCCCACGCTGCAGCAGACCGATCAGCCGTCTGCCGGCGACGCCATTCGCTGGATGGGCAGCGTGGACGTGCAGGGGGTGCGGCGCCAGTCTCTGTTTGCGCACCCGACGTCCACGATCGTGTGGCAGGTCCCGGTGCTGCGCCCGGCAAAACTGGTGGTGTCGTGTGCCGTGGTACCGGCCGTGGCGCGCCAGAATATCGACGGGGTCATCTTCACCGTGTCGGCCGGCATTGCCGGGGCGCCCGGCACGAACACGGCGTCGCGCCTTCTGCGCCCGTCGCTGTTGTCGGCCGATCGTTTCTGGCGGTCGCTGACGCTCGACATCCCGGCGCACGCCACCGCGGACACCAACATCACTCTCACCACGTCGTTGCCGCCCGACGCCGCACCCGACTATGCCTGGGCGCTGGCGGGCGAGCCGCGTCTGCTCTGGCGCCGCACCGTGGCCGACATGTGGCGGCTCTTCCGCAGTGTGCTCGCACGAGACGGATGGCGCGGGGTGGTCGCGCGCGCGGCCACGGGCAACTCTGCTGCGGACATCCATGCCGACTACCGTCGCTGGGTCGCCGCACGCCCGGTGTCGGAGACCGACGTGGCGCGGCTGCGCGAAGACACGCGGACGCTCCCCGTGCGGGCGACATTCAGCATCATTACACCGGTCTACAACACCGAGCCCCGGTGGCTGCGCGACTGCATCGATTCCGTGATCGGGCAGGCGTATCCCGACTGGCAATTGTGTCTGATTGACGACGCGTCCACACGACCAGAGACGCGCGCCGTGCTTGATGAATATGCGGTGCGTGATCCACGCATCACCATCGTGCGGCTGGCGGAAAACGGCCACATCTCCAGAGCCTCCAACGCCGGGCTCGACGTCGCCACCGGCGACTATGTGGCCCTGCTCGACCACGACGACACGCTGGCTCCCGACGCGCTGGCCGAGATGGCCAAAGCCATCGCCGCCGACCCGACGCTGGACTTTCTCTACAGCGACGAGGACAAACTCGACGAAGCCGGCAGCCGCTGTGAGCCGTACTTCAAACCCGACTGGTCGCCCGAACACTTCCTCAACTTCATGTACACGAACCACCTCATGGTGCTGCGCCGGTCGATCGTGGACGAGGCGGGGCGGTTCCGCGTGGGGTATGAAGGCTCACAGGATTTTGACCTCGCGCTGCGCGTCATCACCCGATCGTCACGGGTGGGACATGTGCCGAAGGTGCTGTATCACTGGCGAAAAATCGCGGAGTCCACGGCGTCCGACGCGGGCGCGAAACCCTGGGCGCTGGAGGCGGCCAGACGCGCGCTGACCGATCACATCGCCCGCACGGAGCCCGACAGCCAGGTGCTTGAAGGCGCTGCGCCCGGGCTGTTCCGCGTAAAGCGGCCCATCAAAGGCCAACCCCTCGTCAGTCTGGTGATCACGACCGATGACCGATCCCGCGATGTACAGGGACGACTCGTCGCGCTGCTTCCCCATCTGCTGCAGTCGATCGTGCAGAAGACCAGTTACGGCAACTACGAGATTGTGGTCGTCGACAACGGCCGGCTCTCAGACTCCACCAGGGACGCACTGTCGGCCATCCCGCACCGCCGGGCGTCCTACTCCATTGAGGGCCCGTTCAACTTCGCCCACAAGCTCAACTTTGCCATGCGGCACGCACGCGGCGAACACGCCGTCATTCTCAACGACGACATCGAGGTCATCAGCTCCGAATGGCTGTCGGCGATGCTCGAGTATTCGCAGGACCCGGCAGTAGGGGCCGTGGGGGCGCGGCTGCTCTATCCGGACGGCCGCCTCCAGCACGTTGGCGTGGTGCTTGGGGTCTGTGGCGTGGCCGCCCACGCGTTCCATCAGGCGCCGGGCCATCACCCGGGATACGCGGGGTCCGCCTATGGTCCACGCAACTACTCCGCGGTAACGGGGGCCTGCATGATGACGCGCACGGCCGTCTTCCAGCAGATGGGTGGCTTCAACAACACCCTCGCCATTGACTTCAACGACATCGACTACTGCCTGCGCGTCAGACAGGCGGGTTACCGCATCGTCTACACGCCGTATGCGGAGCTCTATCACCTTGAATCTGGCACCATCAGTGAGCGGGTCTGGAACCCCGCCGAGACCGAATACATGAAGGCGACGTGGGCATCGGTCCTCGACCGGGATCCGTTCTACAATCAAAATCTGACCCGCGAATTCCCCGACTACCGGATGCCTGCATGACGATGATCCGTACGACCTGCCTTGCCCTCATCGTTGCCGGGTGGCTGCCTTGCGCGGCGACCGCGCAGACGGCAGCAACCACGCCTGAACGCCGGCTCGCCGACGCGTGGGTGCTTCTGGCGTCGGGTGACGCCGAACAGGCGCTGGCCGTCGCCGACGACTTGATGCGCGCCAACGTGCTGACGCACCGCGCGCTGCAACTGGCCGTGGCGTGTGATCTCACGCTCGGGCAAGGCAACCGGGCGCTGGATCGGTACGAGGGCTGGTTGACGCCAAGCCGCCCAGAGGATGTCTATCTGCTCGCGCAGATCGCGCTGGAACGACTGCGCGTCCTGGTGATGTCGTCCGACCCCATGGTCCAGGCCGATGCCCAGGCGCTCCTGCAACAGGAAGGACTCACGCCGGCCGGCGGCCTGCCGCCCGCCGCACCGGAAGGCCCAGCGCTGGACGCCGCACTGGCACGCGCGGGAGACCCGGCCGCTGCCGCGCGTCTGACCGATCGCCTCTCGCAGGCGATGGGTCCCGAAGCCGCCTTTGTGCTGCAGGCCGTGGCCGACGCACAAATTACGGCGGCCGCACCCCGTGTGCGCACCTTGCTGGACTCGCCAGACCCGGCCGTGCGCAGCGGGGCCGCGCAGGCGCTGGGCCGCATCGGCTCGCGCGACGATATTGAGAAACTTCGGACCGTGGCCGCCGACCGGGTGTCTTTTGTGCGCGCATCGGCTCAGGTCGCTCTGGCAACGCTGGGGGACCCGGACGCCTCGAAGGATGTCGATGCCCTCCTGCGCAGTGATGCCGGTGAACTGCGACTGATGGCCGCCGAAGCGCTCGGCATGACGGAGGTTCCCCGCTGGTCCCCCTTCATCGTCGACCTGCTGAAAAACGACAGCCTGCTCGTGCGGGTCCAGGCCGCGCTCATGTTGAGCCGCGCCGGCGTCGAAGTCTCGGCCGCCCAGAACACGCTGGCACAGGCCATGGCCGGCGACAACCCGATCCTGCGCGCCCAGGCCGCGGCGGCGTTTGCCGAAGCGCCGAAGCCGGAGCCCGCCCTCCTGCGGAAATTCCTCAGGGAGCCCGACCCCCGGGTGCAGTTCAGGGGCGTGCGGGCCCTGTTGACCCTCGTGCGCTGAGCAATTGCCTTCTCGGTCATTTGACCCTGCGGTATTCTAGTTGTGACGACCTGCCGATAAGGATTTCTGGAAAACCTATGACTACTCGCACCCTCCGTCGGCTTCTGATCGCGGTCGCCCCTGCGGCCTTTGTCCTCACGTCGATGCCTGCACCGGCGTCAGCGCAGGCGACCCCGCAGGGCGACTCCTTCTCGGTGATTGCCCAGCAGCCGGGGTTTATTCAGCGTCGGCCCGACGTCGCCTATGACGTCACGAACCATGTGTTTCTGGCCGTGTCGGCGAATCCGAACCTGCGCGGCCGGTTCATGGACGGCAATGGCACCCCTCTTGGCGCGCCGTTTGACATCGACCAGCGTGGGGCCACACAGCAGGTACCGAGAGTCGCGTGGAGCCCACACGCAGGCACGCGCGGCGGCTTCCTCGTCACGTGGCTGGACTATCAGCAGACCGACCGGTCGCAGATCTGGGGTCGTCTGGTCAGTTTCAGCTCGGGCGGCGCCCCGGCCTTCATCACGACCGAGTTCATGATCTCGGATGCCAATGAAGATGTGCATCCAGAAATGGGAGCGGCGGTGGCGTATTCGTCGCAAAGCCAGGTGTTTCTCGTCGCCTACCGCGACGGCCCCAACACCGACATTCGCGGCCAGCGGGTGAGCAACATCGGGCTGAAAACCGGTGCTGAAATTGCCATCACGTCCACTCCGTACTGGGAAGCTGAGCCCACGATCGCGTACAACCCGGACCGCGACGAGTTCATGATTGCGTATTTCGCCGAGCCGTCCAATGGTGCCGGTCTGGTGCTGACCGTGCCGGTGCGCGCGGGTGACGGCGTCGTGACGCGGGCCCCCGTGGCCTACGGCGGCGGCTCGTACATCACCGTTCCCCAGCTCGAATACGACCAAAAGAGTCAGCGGTATCTGGCGGCCCACTATGCCCGCAGACCCGGGCCGGTCTTTGAAGGACGATGGCTGCGGGCCGACGGCACACCGGACCCAGCGCTCGGACTGTTCCCGATCGCGGCGGGATATGGTTCGTATGACGGGTTCCACCTCGTCCGCAGTTCGGTGACCGAGACGTACCTGGCGGCGTTCCATGGCCTCGACAACAATGACGTGGCGGTTGAAGTCGGCGCGACGGGCACACCGGGCGTGCCGTTCCGCGCCACGTTCTCGTGCCCCACCTGCAGCGCCGCTAACGCCGGTTCCGGCACCGGCAACTTCAACCCGCGTATCGCCGCCAGTCGGGGCGCCCCGGAGTGGATGCTGGTAACCGCTCGCAGCTTCACCGAAATTATCGGCCATCGCTTCCGGGGCACGGCGTCGACCGGCGGTGGCGGCGGGGCCAATGCCGCGGCAGACACGCGTATCGTGATCGATCTGCCGGTCGCCAACTCCACCAACGTCCAGCCGTTCGCGATCGCAGGCTGGGCACTTGACGCCGGCTCGCGCCAGTCCAACTCGGGTGTGGACCGCGTGGACCTCTGGGCGTTCCCTGATTCAGGAACGCCGACGTATCTCGGCTCCCCCACCTACGGAACGGCCCGGCCCGACGTCGCATCGGCCTTCGGAAATGCACGCTGGGCGAACTCGGGTTATGGCGGCGCCATCCGGGGTGTGGTGCCTGGCCGTTACACCTTCCGCACCTTCGCCCACAGCACGGTTGCCGGTCAGTTCAACAACGCGGCGGAAGTGGTCGCGTCCGCGACCGCCAATCCGATGATGCACCTCGACCTGCCGACGGCGGGCCTGACGACCACGGTGGGCGCCACCTTCACGCTGGCTGGGTGGACACTTGACGCGGCCGCCGTCTCAGGCACAGGCATCAATACGGTGCACGTCTGGGCGTTCAAGGATCCCGACACCAACCCCGTGGCGACCTTTATTGGCACCGCCACACTCGGCGGCGCACGTCCGGACGTGCAGGCGGCCTTTGGTCTGGGCACCCAGTTCGCGGCCACCGGGTTCAGCCGTGACCTCAGCCTGCCAACCAGCGGACAGTGGGCGATCATTGCCTTCGGCCACTCCACCGTCACCAATTCGTTCGTCGTCGGCGGCGTCAAACGCGTCGTCGTCCGGTAGCCCCGCACTCCGCACTCCGGGGGGCGGGCTGCGTGGTATCCTCGTCGTAGCGCTATGACTCCAACGCGGTGGATCTCAGCGATCGGCCTTTTGCTCGCCACGCTTGCCCCCCAGGTCGCGACAGCGCAGCCGCTGGCCTTTGTGACCGGCCGTGGGGACGACGGCACCGCCGTCCTGCACGTCATCAACGCCACGACCGGCAGCGTCACGGCCACCCACGATCTCGGGCCTCTCACACTTGACCCATTTAGCGTCGTTGCGCTCCCAGATGGCCGTGTCGTGTTTGTGACCAGCGGCTCCCGATTGATGCGCCTGGTCGTCGACACCGGCAGCGTCACGTGGACGGAGCTTCCTGACAAGCTCGGCCAAATGGCGCTCAGCCCGGACGGCCAGCGTCTGTACGTCGCGAAATACGCCGTAGCGGCGGTGCACATCATCGACCCCGCCACGGGCACCACGATCGGCGCGCCAATTGCTTTGCCCTTCGTCGCCAGCAGGATCGCAGTCTCACCGACCGGCACCCGCCTATTCGTTCTGGCAACCTCATCGCAGAGTGCAGGCTCCCTCGCCATTGTCGACACCGCCTCAGGCACGGTGATCAACACCCTCACCACCGACCCTGCACCGGTTCAGGTCACCCCACACCCTGATGGAGTGCGCGTCCTGGTCGCACACTCCACGCTGGAAACGGCGACGGGCAACGGCGACAGCGTCGTCATGTACCACGTCACGTCGGGTGCTGTGCTTGGCCGTCTCACATTGCCAGACAACCGCGCGTTCACCGACTACTGGCCCGGGCCATCCAGAGTCTACGAACCCAGCTTGGCCGGTCGAATCACGATTGAAGCAGATGGCAGTCGCGCGTATGTGCCGCGCACCTCACGAGCGAACCAAAAGGGCGGGTCGTCCTCGTATCGCGAAGTCGTCGACATTGTGGATATAGCCTCGCTGACACGCATCACGACGACGCCCCTCCAGTCATCAACGTTCGGATCCATTTGGGGAGGCACGATCGCCACCGCGCCGGTCGCGGGATCTGCCAACGTCTGGGCCGCGAGCGGCAACGGCCTGTGGGAAATCATTGCCGGTACCTTCACCGCCCGTGAGACTGCAGCACGAGTCGAGGGACTGAAGGATCTGGCGGTGGCACCCGCGCCAGCCTGCTGGTTTGAGGTCGGCGCACAGCCCCTCTCGTTCCGCAATGACGGCGGCGTGGCGCAGATCACCGTCCCTGCTCCGCCCGCGGGCTGTGCATGGTCGGTGACGACTCCTGACGGCTGGATCAGCACGACGCCGGCATCAGGTTCAGCGGCCGGCACGGTCACCGTCACCGTCGGCGCGAGCGCCATACCTCGGCGCGGCATGATCACGATCGGTCCTCAACCGATCACCGTGACGCAACGCATCATGTCGGCGTCCATCGATATCCCCGGCTTAGGCGCGACGGTCGTCGGGGGCTTCGGACTGGTGGGCTGGGCCATCGATCAGGATGGACGCACGGCCGGCATCCTGGGCTCGGGCATCGACGAAGTAAGAATCACCGACGAAACTCCAGGTCAGGCGGTGCGGTTGCTGGCCACGCCCTTCCCGCGGTCCCGGCGTCCCGATGTGGCCGCGGTATTCGGGCAGCGGTATGAAGCCTCGGGATTTAATGCGACCATTCCGCAACTCCAAGCGGGCCGTCGACTCATCGTCGTACGCGCAAGAAGTCAGGCCGACGGCGTCTGGCATGCCACCTCCATCGAAGTCACGGCGCCGCGCGTCGTGCTCTCGGCCATCGACGGACCGCCGACGCCGGAGACGTCGAACCCTGCCGTTCGCATGAGTGGCTGGGCGGTTGATCGCAACAGCACATCAGGCTGCGGTATCTCGACCGTGCATGTGTGGGCGTTTCCACACAACGGAGGATCGCCGGTGTTTCTCGGCGCCACCGGACTGGGCTGGCAGCGCAGCGACGTGGCTGCGCAACTCCAGCTGTCCACCTCGTTCCCGTGCGGCTGGATTCTGAATGCGCCGACACCAGCGGCAGGGGGGTACCGCGTCGTGGCCTATGGCTTCACGACCACCACTGGCACCGTCGAGACCGAGTCAGGGGTCGACGTCACCATCCGCCACAAACCTTTTGGGGTGGTGGATACTCCGGCCGCCGGCGCTGAGGTGTCGGGTGCCATCTCACTGACAGGCTGGGCGCTCGATGATGTGCGCGTCGAACGCGTAGCCGTGTTTCTCAACAGCACGGGGCAATTGGTGGCTGACGGTGTCTTTGTGGAAGGCGCGCGGCCGGACGTGGCTGCGGCCTACGCGTCGTTTCCCAACCGTACTCGTGCGGGGTGGGGCGTCTCGATCCTGACGAACATGCTGCCCAATGGCGGCAATGGCATTCTGAATTTTACTGTGAACGCGTACGACGGCGATGGCAACGTCACCCTGCTGAAGATATTGACCGTCCGTGGTGTCAATAGCAGTTCCACACTGCCGTTCGGACAAATCGATGCGCCCGCACAGGGGGCGACCATCTCGGGGACCCTGCCCATCTTTGGTTGGGCGTTGACGCCGGGACCACACATCATCCCGGCCGACGGTTCGACGATCGATGTCATCGTGGACAACGTCGTGATCGGCCACCCCGTGTTTGGTCAATGCCGCGGCACCAATGGGACAAACTTCCCGGCGGCGGGCACCTGCAACGATGACATCGCGCGCACGTTTGGCCAGGGGTATCGCAACATCGCCGAGACCAGCGGCGCAATTGGGGCATTCCTGCTCGATACCACGACACTTACCAACGGCATCCACAGTCTGGTCTGGCGTGTCACCGATTCTGGCGGGAACG
>Ga0163144_10024681_pt1 | contig 11780 bp, 10 predicted proteins | sample OliLak19BULKMAT1_FD_123175 | JGI IMG/M metagenome (GOLD analysis project Ga0163144, IMG submission 123175) | Freshwater microbial mat bacterial communities from Lake Vanda, McMurdo Dry Valleys, Antarctica - Oligotrophic Lake LV.19.BULKMAT1 | ecosystem: Environmental > Aquatic > Freshwater >... | reverse complement strand
TTCTCATATACACTCTCAATTTGCAACAATCCTCAATTCGCATCATACCTCGATCGACACTCGATAATTTGGCGCAACTTGAGGCGTAATCTCATCCGCGATCGACACAATCAGACGATTATGTACCTGATGCCAAAGTTCAAGACTTTCTAAATATGGGTTCATGCCTGGGAATGGATTGGGCATTGTGATATCACCTCTTTGTCTTACTACTTGCTCTTCTTTGTAAATTCTCGATCGCTAATTTTCCAGACCCCATTCTCTTTCTCAAAACTCCATCGTACGAGTTTGTCATAATAATCGCCCTGACTAGGATCTTCTCTCCCATTTTGGTAATACTTATATTGCTCAATGATCCGAAGTTCTGCGATCGCACTGCTATCGTTACCGTAATAGATTTTCCCTGTTGCACCTACAGAACGAAATGCATAGCGATAGTAGGCATTATTAGCTTGCATCCAGCTACTTGCGTCGATAATCTCTCGGAACAATTTACCTGTGGTGAGTTCGGCGGCGAGTTGCCGATCGAAAGGTGGGGCAAAAATATTGGACTTAGCATTGAGATAGCGTTGTGTCAGTGCTTGAGCGTGGGCTGCACTAAATTCCTCGGAAACGGGAATAACTGTAGGTGTTGGGATCGGGTTTGGCGTGATCGTGACTGTAGCTGTAGGCAAGGGAGAAGGTTGCTCTGTAGGCAATATTTCATTCCGAGCAACTTGGCTACCTTTGTTGAATACGGCAAATCCTACTGTTCCTGAGAGCAGGACAAGGATACTTGTGCCAAGAGCTACCATCCAACCTTGAGGTCGATCGGATTTGGTGTTAGGTGATGTATTAGGCATCCACAGCTCTGGAGAGGCACTTAATTGTGGCATTGATGGAACTTGAGCAAAGGTTGGGTAATAGTTGATGGGCGTGGCAACTATAGTTGGATTCAATGCTTGTAATGCATCATCGGCACTAAAATAACGTGCAACTGAGCGTGGAGCTAACATCCGATTGAGCACTTCGGTAAGTCGATCGCTGAGCAATTTATATTTCTCCCATTCCCACATCCCTGTCTGTGTGTTGTAGAGAATATTCATGCTTTTTCCTGTTGCCAGCAGGATTACTGTAACCGCAAGAGTATATAGATCGCCACTGACATCGGAAAAGAGATCGTTTATGCCTACTGTATTTAACTCAGTTAAGAGGCAATTGCTCTGGGGCAAACCTAGACACTCTCTTAGATCTTGCAAAATTCCAAATTCAGTAAGTACAGGGGCGCGATCTGACAATCTTTGGACAACGGACGTTGGTGAAATATTGCGGTGAAAAATATTCGATCTGTGTAAATAGCTCAGGGCATCGAGGATTTTTACGAGAAATTGTTCTAGTTCTGATTCGGTCAGCGTGTGAGAAGTTAAGATTTCGTGATAAGTTTTACCTTCAACTCGAACCTCAACCGTACAAAAACTTTTGTCATGCCAAAAAGCATCTTTGATTTGGCAAATGTGAGGATGTGAGACTGTCTCGATCTGCGCGATCTCAGGCAAAAACTGATTGAGCTTTTGGGCGATCTCTTGGCTGCTGGGAATAAACTGTCGCAGAATACAAATTTCGTCATTTTGTATTCCATCTTCTATTAAGTAAATATACTCATCCACTTGTTGCGAAATCGCTGCTTGGATGACATAGCGATCGCATAACGTATATCCCGCACCAAATAACGAGTTCATGTTTTAGGTTGCTCCGCAATCGTTTTTTTTGCTGACACAATGCATTTAAATTTTGGGTTAAAAACTTTAGGTTAAAAACTTTGGGCTTCGGCTCCTTGATGTGGATATCTGAGCTTGAGGTTGCTGACTATAATCTACCTCTATACCCAAGCTAAAGTAAAACATTTGATTTTGTATTCACTCATGTTACAGTCTTAGTCAAAGTCGCAATTCTTTTAAGATACGTACTGCGTAACCACAGTGTGAGGGCTTGGATGAAATTAAAAGTAGTTTTAGGGCAGGGACAAACAACTTGGACGCTGAAACCCGAACAGAAATATATTGTTTTTGGTGGTTGCGGTGATTGCGATATAACCCTACCTCAAGCTCAGCCAGGTGATATTGACGATCGTCATATTGCATTTAGTTTTAACACGGCTGAGAGTACTTGGTACATTGAGGATTTAAATTCTACAAGTGGCACTTATATTGGTAATCGTCCAATTACCCGTTCTGCTATTCTGCAACAAACTCAAATTGCGATCGCCAATAAGGTTTTCTTGTTTGCTACCCCTATTTCGCCTGCCTCAATGACGGCAACCACAGTTCAACCAACTAGCAATATTCAACCTCCACCTGTCTATGGTGCGCCTCCACAAACTGCACCCATGCCTGTCGATACATATAGACCTAGATCTTATGAAGCTCCTATCAAAGTTCTCACTTGGTCTGAATTTGTAGAAAATCAGGTACGAAAAGGAGATAATTGGTTTGACCGAGTAGCGATTAGATTTTTCATGGTCACTGGGTTACGCAATACTCCCTGGATTTCTCTTAACGATGGCTGTGGATTGGATGGGTACATTATCCCTGACTTTAAAGAGCCTGCAACAAAAATTGCGTCTGGGATTGAGGCTAATCTGGGTCAATTGAGGCAATACGAAGATACAGATTGTAATGTTGTCTTGTTAACTGATGCTCATCTTGTTGGGGAAATACCAGACGCAATGTTGGCATTACCTCTAAAAAGAGGAGGGAAAAAAGATTTCAGAAGATTCTTTGTCGTATCTCATCATCGCATCCGTACCTATGTGGTTGTAGACAACTATGGAACCGATCTGTTTGTCGGAAGAATTACAAGATTTGAAGCTCAATTAAATGGGGCTGTTCCATTCATTTTTATTGTTCTTTTTGCATTACTTACACTTTTATTAACAGTTGCTTCTGGCTCAGCGTTTTATGGGATGCAAGGATCTGTTTTCCTCTGGTCAGTTATTATCCTTTCGGCGATCTGGTATGGCGTTTTTATTGGAGCGCCTAGGCTGATGCAGAAATTTGATAATCTACCCGTACCATCAAATCTATATGGGATTTTTGGTTTGATGCTATTAGCATTATGGATGTTTTTTGGTTTACTCACTCTTCTTTTTCCTGCACGCTAATAACCTGTAATCCTGTAATCCTGTAATCAAATTATGGCTTTCCAAATCATTTTTTATCTTCTATCGACAATATTAGTTTTTTACCTATGGGCATTAATATTCATAGCAATAGGTAATGGAATTAAAAGAGTCTTCGGCGGGCATCTAGACTTCTTCCCACTGGATTTGATTGATGCCAAGCAAGTGACGGAAATGGTAGATGAACAGGTCAGGCAGTACTTATCAACTTTGATGAAATCCAAGGGCTATACTGACGAACAGGTTAAAGAAATTCTGACGGTAAAGCCTGTTGGCTCTAGAAATACTTTTAAAAGATAGTATTTACCGAAAATGAAATCACCGCTTACAGTAATTCAAAATTTAGATGTTTCTAAAATAAGTTCGCAGAGTTGGCAAGTTGCGAGTTTATGCCTAAAAGTGGGTAGATTAAATCAATCACTATCTCTCGCATATGACATTGTGCAGAAAGATCCTAGCCAAAAGTCGATTTATACAAAACACTGCATCATAGCAATTCAACTGGGAGCGGAGTTTGCTGAAGAGATTGACGATTGTGGCAAGGCAGCTTTTTATTGGGAGCAGGTGACGAAGCAGGCTCCTCAAAATATGGCGGCATGGCACGGTTTGGCGGTGGCAAAAGCTAATCTCGGTGATTTTGATGGGGCTGAGTTGGCTTTGGGGCAAGCTTTACGCATCGAACCACAAAACCAAAAACTGCGTAAGCTACTCTCAGAGGTTCAAGCACACAGGACTTAATGCAAGAGCCATTAATTTCAGTCTGAAAACTAAAATTCATTCCAATAGCCAGAGAGGTTGAGGTTAATGCAAGGTTCCAGTAATAAGAACTATCGTGAGTTGCTTACAGAGAGGCAAGGGAAAGGGTTCTCTGAGTATGAGATGATGGAGATTTTGCGACAAATCCTCCCTGCTCTGGCGGAAATGCATAGTAGGGGGAAGGCTCATGGGGCAATTTCACTGAAGTCTTTGGTGCAAATCGATGGATCTGCAAAACTAATCGATGTTGTCCCCGATCAGAGTAACTGTGCCAAAGATATGCTCGAACTGGGGTTGGTAGTTCTCAATTTGTTAACAGCGAAACCTCCCCGCTTACTCAAAAATGATGATGGAAGCTGGAACTGGGATGATCATTGTGTGGTTAGCGACCAACTCACAGAAATTGTCAATCGGATGTTGGCGGTAAGTCCTCCCACTCGGTTTAACTCTGCGGTTGAAGTCCTAATAGCAATGGGATTAGCTGCACCGCAACCTGTTATGTATCCTCCACAAACGATTCAACCAATTGCCACATCATCTCAAACATCCCAAAAGAGTCTCCCTAATTGGCTATGGGCAGCGATCGGGGCTGGTTCAACTTTACTGATTGCTCTAGCTGGGTTTGGTGCTTGGAGTTTAGTGTCTCCCAATCCCTCTTCTTCCGTTGTCAATGCTCCCCAGGGTCAAACAGCAAATAATCCTAACCCACTGGATACTATAGTAAGTAGTTTCACAAAACCGTCAAAAATTGAAGTCGCAGCAAGACAAGCAATGGCCAAAACCTATGTTGGTTCAATGAATAGGGGACAACAAGCCTTTTACATAGAGAAGAATCGCTTTGCAAACAATTTTGATGCCTTGGGAATTGGGATTAAGACAGAAACTGAAAGCTACTCATACAGAATAGTAATAATTGATGAGAGAAAACTAGTTCAAGTTATAGGATTAGCTAAGCAAGTTGATTTAAGAAGCTATGCGGGTGTTGTGTGGATTAAAGAACTAACTAGCGGTGATAAGACTTCACTTGCTATACTTTGTGGGAGCGATCAACCTACGACTGCAATGCCAGAGCAGCCCAATTTTTCTACTGATGTGGAACCAAACTGCCCTACTGGTTATTCAAAACTTTATTAACTCACTCTACGTGGAAGCTGTGAAAGAAAAAGGTGTCGTTCTGCATGAACTACACGAACTATTGGGAGGCTAATTATGCAAGCAGAATGGCAAGGCAAATCTTATCGAGTTCTATTATCGGATCTTCAGGGGCGAGGATTTTCTGAATATGAAGTCACCGATATTCTACAGCAAGTTTTGCCTCAATTAGCCCAAATTCAAGCTCAGGGATTTGTGCATGGGGGGATTTCTTTAGATACTCTGGTGCAAGATCGGCAGACCCTGCTTGCTATTTTGATGTCTAGCAATGGCTTCGTCGATCCTAGTTACATTGCTCCAGAACTATTACAAAGTAAACAGGTAAGCACCGCAGGTGATGTCTATGCTCTTGGTATGGCGATTGTAATTCTTCTCACCGCTAAAACTGCCGAAGCACTCCGAGACAATGGTACATGGAGCTGGCAAGATCATTGTGTTGTTAGCGATCAGTTTGCAGAATTCCTAGATCGGGCGATTTCCGATCGCGCTGAATTTCGCTATACCAATGCAGCACAAATGTTGCAGAGACTAAACCTCCAAAACACAACTTTAGTTGCACCTCCAACAACCTTCACAATACCCCAACCAAATCTTATTCAAGGTCAATCACAGCAAGGATTTTCGGGCTGGCTATGGGGTGCGATCGGGGTAGGAGTGACAGTTATTTCTGGAATAGGAGGATTTGGTCTTGTCACTTTGCTGTCCCCAAAATCAAAGCAAAGCAATACTAACCCAACATTGCTCTCTAATCAGCAAAGTTCATTTAAAGAGCAACAAGCTAATCCTACAATTGCCTCTACCCCAAATGTAACGAATATCCCTACTTCCATTCCAGTTCCAAGTCCAAGCATTATATCTTCTCCTTCTACTCCAATCCCTAATATTTCAGCAACTTCTCCTCCCGTTTCCTATGAATTTTATCATGTTGTCAACGTAGATAATGATGATGTTCTTTATGTGCTTTCTGCTCCTGGAGTAAACAATCAAGTAGTAGGAAATATTCCATTCAATGGAGTTGAAGTTTTGGTTACGGGCATTGGGGTAAAGATTAATGATGGTGGATTTTGGTTGCCTGTTCGATACAGGAGGGTAGTAGGATGGGTAAATAGTGCTTATCTCAGCAAACAATAGAGCTAATCAGTAAAAAACAACGATCTTGATTTTGCTATTTCTAGTTCTTATAATCGTGATTATTCAACTCAAGCATCAAAAATAGCACGCCTCTTATGATTATTTTAGTTTTGATATGATTGCTCCACTTGCCAAATGGGAAACAACACTTGCTCCTGCGGTTTTGATCGAGCAAACCGAAAATCAGACAATGCAAGTATTTTGGGGAGTTCTTATCCCTGCTATCCCCGATCTACTTTCGATCGAACAGGCTCGTACAGGAATGACTTACGAGACCGCTTTGAGTGCACTGCTACAGAGCCAACAGCAATGGATAAAGCAACTCCATAACGAGAACCGCTTCACCCTCAGTTTGCGAATTATTACCAGTGGAGATCCAGAACAGGATTTAATTTTTGGACTAGTTGGCAAAACAGAAGGACAAAACGAAGCTGAAACCATTGCTGCTGCCCGTAATTTCTTTAATAAAGTCCGCGATACCTTTCCGAACGGATACTATCCTCTACAACCTTGTCTCAACATTGAAGAACTCGCTCTGCTGCGTCTACCATTTTTACCAAGCGATCGAGGCACACTAGCTGAGTTTCGTCGCAACCTCACCCAACTACGAACGATTAGCAGCAATGATATTCCTGATACTGTTGGCGTACAGATCGATCCTTGGCAAGCCCATCCCTCTAACTTTCAAGATCTGTTTCGCGCTCTGCTCGGTCATCCCAGCCCCTTGGCAGTATCGATCGACATTAGACCCACTCGTCTCACCCCTCAAGAGTCTGAATATATTGCCCGTTTAGTCGATGCCTATGCCAGAGTGTCCAGTATTAGTAGAAGTGAAACTTACCAAACTCAAGTCCTGTCCAGTAGCGTTAGCTCTCAAGAGAAGCTGACGGAAGCCGAAGGAGCCTCTCAATCTTGGCATCGATCGCAGTCTGGATGGAGATCGCCCTTTGAGTTGACAGTTAGTATCATGTCAGAGAGCGACTTGCCTCAGTCAGTGGTTGCTGCTTTACAAGGATCGATCGATGGTAAATCAGAGGAAAAAACTCAATCTCGTGGCAGTGGGTCGGTCATAGTAGCCCAGAGTGAAGCCCAAAAAATGGCAGTGCGGCAAAACTGGGTAGATTTAACCATGCACCGTTGGGCAAACACTTATGATTTAGGTCGTCTACCTTGGTTGTTCAGCCCCGAAGAAGTTCACAGCATTTTTCGCTTACCAATAGCCGATCGCAATGGCGTTTGGGGATTACCCTCTGCCCCTAGCGCAAAAGACTCGCGCCGTCCGACCCAATGGCGCGAAAGTGAAGCAGAAATTCGCCTCGGTTCACTGCATTTGACTAAAAAGCAGCTCACGCAGCATTTACTGATTTGTGGTGTACCAGGAAGCGGTAAAACTAATTCGTGCTTGTATCTATTAGAGACACTTTGGCGCGAACATCGGATTCCATGGATGGTACTAGAACCAGCTAAAACTGAGTATCGCGGTTTAAAAACCACAAAATCAATACAGGATGATTTGTTGATTTTTACGCTAGGGGATGAGCGAACTGCACCATTCCGCTTTAATCCCTTTGAGCTACCAACGGGCCTCAACCTTGATAGTCATCTTGGCGCACTTGTCGATTTGTTTTCTGTAGCAATGAGTATGTGGGGCCCATTGCCAAATGTGGTCGAGCAACTTATTCAAGAAGCCTACAAGCGCAAAGGTTTCACGCTTTTAGGTGAAAATATCAACCTGCATCCCCCTCAATTTTCTGACCTACAAGTTTTAATCCCTGAAATTGTGCCTAAACTTGGCTACAAAAAAGAGACAACTGACGAAATTATCGCTGCCCTTGCTGTGCGAATCGGTAAGTTCTGCCGAGGTTCTCTGGGACGTATGCTGAATGTCAGTGCATCAGTTCCATTTGACCTGTTGATGCAGCGTCCTGTAATTCTGGAAATGAGTCAGGTTACTAATACAGACGATCGAGCTTTTCTAATGGGATTGATCCTCAACCGATGTTATCAATATTGGATCACCCGCCGCCATGAAGCTACAGGCGATCTCAAGCATCTACTCTTAGTTGAAGAGGCTCATAATCTGCTCGCCCATACCCAAGAATCTACAGGTCAAGAACAAGCTAACCCCAAAGGCAAAGCAGTACGGAACTTCGCCAATATGTTGGCAGAGGTAAGAGGCTTTGGTCAGGGTATTGCGATCTCTGAACAAAATCCTGGAGGGCTTGTACCTGATGTGATGGTCAATACTAATATTAAGATCGCTCATAGAATTGTTGAAGCCAAAAATCGGCAGGCACTTGGTCAAGCCATGCTTTTGACCCCGCAACAAGAAACTACTCTAGCAGCACTGCGAACAGGACAAATGTTTTACTACGTGGGTGGCAATCCCGAACCAAGTATCACCCTCGTTCCTAATTTCAAGGATGATAGCGCGAATGGATTTAATCCTCGTTTGAGCGATCTAGAAATCCGACAATCCTTTCAGGTCTTTAGAAAACAGTATCTCTCGCTCTATGCTCCCCCCACAGGTTGCCCTACCGAGTCACATCTCTCAGATTGTATTGAGCAAGGAGCCGATCTCGTGCAGATTTTGTTAGAAGACCCTCGATACAAAGCTTTAAAAACTAATTCTATCTTGCAATTACTTGCTGCTCCCTACGGGTTTGAAGCAAAAAATGCGCTCGATCCAGTGCTGGGAAAGATTTTGATCGAGCGTGGAGCCAATCATCTCAGTAGCGATCGTATTCGAGCTACCTTAGATAGTGCCATTTCGCTGCTAGCTCTAATAGCAGTGCAGGAAAAAGGGAAAGTTCATGGCTGGTTAGGGGAACAATTACAACAAGCTCACAGATTGCTAGCACAGGCTATCTTTACGCCCAATGCTGGTACGCAAAGTCAGTGGATTAATCTTTGTCGTATCCCAGATCATATTCTCCAGTTAGGTTTGCCACATCCAGAATATGTAAATTGCGAAGCCCCTGGTGTATTTCGGTACGAAAATAAGGTTTTGTTGTGGCAGAAACAGGAATTTTTCCTATACCTGTCTACTTCTCCAGATCTTCCATCCATCGCTCTGCAAACATGGGTAAAGAAGCATTTTTCTTTCCTATTTCCTAGGCTTTCACCTGATTTGCAGCGATCGCTTTTGGTATGTGTAGCAATTCAACTAACTGAGGGTAAGATTTACTTGCTGCCGAAATTTCTTGCTTAAAACACCAAAGACAAATACTGCTTATGTCTATTGAATCTGGATTCTCGAAACCGAAACCCAAAGCCGAAAAAAACTACCCTGCTGAGAAGCAAGAACCTCAAGTTAGTCCTGCGACAGAACCCTCGATCGATCGATCGGTTCATCAACAATTGGAACAAGGTCACGGAGAGGATGGAGGCGCACCTATATCGGCGGGGAGTCAGCCAACCGATGACACCAGCAATCCTCCTCTGAGTAACCGTGAACGACTAGATCGTCTAATGCTTGAAAAGCCAAATCAGCAGCAGGAACAAAATAGTGAGCTAGCGAATAACCTAAGTGATGACCCAAGTGATAGCTCTACTCAGCAACCCCAAGATAACGAGGTGACGGAAGTAAATCCCACCAGTAATCAAAATTTAGCCGATCAACTAGAAGATCGATCGGAGTCAGAACCTATTGAAGATTCATCTTCAGAATCCCCCTCACAATCTGAAAATAATTCTGCAAATAACAGTGAGTTGGCAAACGATCTGCAAGACAGTAATTCGGCTGCACCTGAACCTGCTCCAGTCAGTGAGCCTAGTGAGCCTACAGATTCGTAGATGTTTAAGTCGTTGAAGTACTTCACAAAAGTTTTAGTTTTTTAGGGAAGCTTAGCTATGCAATCCAATTCAACTTACAAGTCTTATCGCCAAATTTTATTAGAGAAGCAAGGAAAAGGTTTGCCAGAATATGAAGTTACCGAGTTACTCAAACAAGTTCTCCCTCAACTCGCGGCATTACATACACAAGGACTGGCACACGGAGCTATTTCCCTCGATACGCTCGTATTGCATCAGGCTGATCGCCTTTCAATGCTGTTGGAAGTTCCATCTAATCAATTCGATCTATCAAAAGATGTTTTAGATCTAGGTGTATCGATCGCGCAGCTACTCACTGCTCAACCACCTGAATTACTTGTAGATCCATATGGTAACTGGCAGTGGGAAGAATTTGTTGTTGTTAGTGACCAATTCGGTGAATTTCTCAATCATACTCTCTCTAATGATTTCGGAACCCGCTATGCCAATGCCAACGAGATGCTTCCAGTCTTGGGCATAACTAGTGAGAATTATCCCCTACCTACATCTATTAACTACTCATCTAACTATTCGTTATCTCCTGAGATCGATCCTCCAACTAAGACATCACAACTTACTCCTTGGCAGTGGACAGGCATTGGGATAGGCGCAGGGCTATTACTCCTACTTGCAAGTTTTGGCGTATCAAAATTATCTTCTCCTCAACAGCAGCTTATTGGCGAAAGTCCTAACTCAAACGGAACATCTACACCAACTCCAATCCCAACTGTCACCGTAACAGCGACACCTACGCCTACATCTACATTCACTGGTACTACGACCCAAAACTCTCCGCCATCAGGATCGGAAAATTTATTTGAGAATGCAATATTTCCACAAAATGAATGTGGTGATCCATTGCCAACAGATCCAAATGCTTACCCTGTCAACCTGTATCCAGTATTTATTGACTTTAGCGATCGAAATCTTCAAATAGCCCGTTCTCAATATTGCCAAGACTCGATCGAGAAACCAAGAAAAGGTTCAGGGAAGGTATCGGTTCAGGTTGCTTCATTCGTGACTTTAGAGAAAGCCAATGCTTTTAGAGATTTTCTCAGCAAAAGAATTGGGCAAGCAGAAGTCGGTGAGCCATCAGTAATCACGAGAGATCGCTCACCCGCACTGCCTTCGGAGGTTCAAGTTCCTCAGATCAACTTCTTCAGTCAGCCAAATAGGGCGCGACAGTCAGAAGCAAAAACCTATGTGGGGACTCTGAATAGGGGGCAGCAGGCGCATTTCACCGAAAAAAATCGATTCGCCCCTAAAATTGAAGAGCTAGGAATTGGTATTAATACATATACTGATAACTACTCTTATGGTGTAATAGTTCTTGATCCGAAACGGTCTACTCAAACTATTGGTATAGCAAGAAGAGATGGATTAAAGAGTTATACGGGTGGGGTGTTTTTGGCGTTAGTTGCTAAAACTAATGACGTTACATCTTTAGCAATTTTATGTGAAAGCAATCAACCGTCTACGGCGATGCCACCAAGCCCTAAAATTTCTGGTAATTATGATTCTGCTTCAGGTCTGTACATCACCAATTCAAACTTTCAAATTATTTGTCCTAACGGGTACACGCAAGTAGGAAACTAGAATCTATCCCAATGCCAAGTTTGTTTTTCGATGACAAGATTTCGATTACAAGCTAGAGTAAATCGAGTATCAAATTTCTAAAATGCCAAAATCTCTCGATCGCATTCAACCCATGATGGACTTTTTGCCGCCCGATCGCCAGCAGTGGCTATTCACGGTGATGCGACCCATTTTA
>Ga0163144_10024680_pt1 | contig 11780 bp, 10 predicted proteins | sample OliLak19BULKMAT1_FD_123175 | JGI IMG/M metagenome (GOLD analysis project Ga0163144, IMG submission 123175) | Freshwater microbial mat bacterial communities from Lake Vanda, McMurdo Dry Valleys, Antarctica - Oligotrophic Lake LV.19.BULKMAT1 | ecosystem: Environmental > Aquatic > Freshwater >... | reverse complement strand
TGTGGCGAACTCAATTGCCAAAAGCTCCTCTAACATTTCGGTTACGGTTCTTGATGAGGCTCAGTGTAGGAAGCTGGGGATGGGATCGTATCTCTCAGTAGCTCGCGGAAGCGTTGTGCCACCTAAGTTTATTGTCCTGCATTACAAACCTCGCAAATCGACCTCTGGTCGAAAAATCGCACTGATAGGCAAGTCAATAATGTTCGATTCTGGCGGGCTCTCATTGAAGCCATCTGAGTCAATGGAAGACATGAAGATCGACATGTCCGGTGGAGCAACCGTGCTTGGTGTGTTCTCTGTTTTGGCTAAGACCGAGACTGCTCAGGAGGTTTTTGGAATTTTGCCAGCCTGTGAAAATATGCCATCCGGCCACGCAACCAGACCCGGCGATATCGTTACGGCAATGAATGGGAAAACAATTGAGGTTCTAAACACTGACGCCGAGGGAAGATTGACTCTTGCTGACGCATTGGTCTACGCAGAGAAACACTGCAAGGCCGATGTAATAATCGATCTGGCGACCCTAACAGGCGCATGTGTAGTAGCTTTGGGTAATGATCTCGCAGGGTTATTTAGTAACGATGAAAAACTCTCAGACTCATTTGAAGAAGCGGCTACACTGGTAGGAGATGAAGTCTGGAAAATGCCTCTTCATATGCCGTACCTCAAAAAAATGAAGAGTGACATTGCGGATCTCAAAAATATTGGTGGAGGACGCTACGGAGGTGCAATCACCGCCGCGGTCTTTCTGTCTGAGTTCGTGGAGAAGGCTAAATGGATTCACCTTGATATCGCCGGTCCAGCGTATAGAAATGACGAGCCTAAAGGAACTTTGGGCAAAGGGGCGACCGGTTGGGGAGTCCTATCATTAATGAAATTTCTAAGTTCTAATTTCTAATTTCTAAAACAGAAACGATATTAAGAAATAAAATTATTATTTAAGAACTAAGAATTAAGAACTTAGAACTAACTCATGGATTTACGTGACGCAGTAAAATCAAAAAACATCATTAAGATCTCTCTGACAGATACGCTATCCAGCGCTTTGTCGCACCTTTCTTCGTCTCATGACGCAGCCTTTATATTTGACAACAAGAAAAAATTTGTAGGAGTAATAAATCCATATCACGCGCTTATTCATGCCTCATATCCTGGTAATGCCAAGGTTGCACATTGCCTTTTTCATCCGCCAAGGGTGAAGCATAACTCCAGCATCTCAAAGGTTGCACAGCTTTTTATAGAGTCCAAGCTTCACTACCTTCCGGTTTTTAATGATAAGGACGAATTTATAGGTATAACTTCTGCCCGCAGGCTACTTTCTCTGTATCAAAATCATCAGGTGTTTCAGATCCCGATCTCGGAAGTTCTTAAGAATAAAAATCAACCGCTTCTAACAATATATGAGAATGATTCGATAGCAACTGCGCTACACATATTTAAATCAAAAAAGATTTCGAAGTTGATTATGATAAATCGAGACATGAAGTTAAAAGGGGTACTGACCTATTATGATCTAATCAGTAACTTGGTGGCACCAAAGCAAAAAGGCCATAAGGGAGACAGAGAGGGCGGCAGTAAGCTGAATTTTCAGAACCAGCCTGTTCGTAACTTCGCAAAAACGCTTGTACTAACGCTTACCCCAAATCATCTGATGTCCGAGGCACTAAAGCTAATATTAGATAGGCAAATAGGAAGCGTTATGATTGTCGATGAGAATAGAAACCCAGTAGGGGTAATTACGACTCGAGACTTTTTATCGGCTCTGCTTAGAGGTAAAAAGGAGAAGAAGATCGAAATCACAGGCAAGGATTTGTCCGAAAATAGCAAGCACATCCTAAGTGGTTTTATTTTTAAACTTAAGCACTGGGCTCGTCACTTGCCAAATGTAGAGACGGTGAAGCTCTTTGTCAGAGAAGAGAAGGGCGGAGGAGTGTTTAATGCTATGTTATCACTTATCCCAAAGAAGGGAATCACTACGATAATTAAAAGAGAAGGTAAAAATCTTCAAAAAATTCTCCGTTCAATAAAAATAAAGAAGGATTAACGGAGTTGTGTCCCTCCGTCATCCCGACCTTGCCTGCCGGCAGAGCGCTCGCGAGCAATCTAGTGGAACGCTCCAATGTCATTCCCAACTTGATTGGGAATCCGGAGCTGGATCCCCGCATTCGCGAGGATGACAGAGAAGGGCTCAGGATGACCCGATGGCTATTTAGTCAGCTCACTAAGTTGCTTAATCACTCCACGAAGATTGGCGAATTTGTGCTCATGAGCAATGCGCCGGTCAAGAAAATTGGTTATCCAGAATATTTTTGGACGAGTTTGAATCTTCAACTCTTTCACAATATCCCAGTTGTCTTCGACAAATACATCTAGACCCAGTTTTTTTATCATGTTTTGCTTAAAAATATGAGGTTGCTCGTTCTTAGCATTGTGGCTTTGTGAAGCGAATAAATGTTCTGCGTCTATGCTTTTCATCCAGCTATTGAAGTCACTGCTTAGAGAAGCATAGCGGCCGGTTACGAGATGAGCTTCGATACGCCCTTCCTGCACGAGCTTTCTTAGATTGCTGAGGCCACGAGCTGGAACAAAGCTAGATTTATGCAATAGGTACCATATGAATTTTTCAAACGGAGTTTTTGGAATGTAAAACGAGGTTTGTTTTTTGTGAAAAAGTATCTTACTCAAGAAAGCTGATACTGGGCGCAGTACTCGGACAGGATTATAGAGAATGACACCGTCAAGGTCGAATCCAACTTTCAGCGGTTTTTTTGCCATGAAGCTCTAATTGTACTATAATCGATTCTTACTATGAGAGTTTTAATAACAGGCGGATCAGGATTTTTGGGGCTTCACCTCGCACGATACTTCGCTAAGAAAAAATACGAGATTGTGGTTTTAGACCTTCAGTCCTTTGACAAAAAAGAGTATCCTACAGGCGTCACCCTGATTCAAGGAGACGTACGAGACTTGAAGACGGTTAGATTAGCCATGAGAGGCGTTGACCTGGTCATTCATGCTGCTGCGGCGTTACCACTGTGGTCTGCGGAGGATATTTATACAACCAATATTGATGGAACAAAAAATATACTAGAGATAAGTAAAAATTTAAAAATTAAACATGTAATCTACATATCGTCGACAGCTGTTTATGGAATTCCCAAAAGGCATCCTATCTACGAAACAGATCCCGTCCACGGTGTAGGACCGTATGGGGAGAGTAAGATAGCAGCCGAGAAGCTGTGTGAGGAGTATAGGAAAAAAAGCGTTGTCGTTACCGTTATAAGGCCAAAAACATTTGTTGGCACACACAGGTTGGGAGTGTTTGAAATCTTGTTCGACTGGATAAAAGACGGGAAGAAGATTCCGGTTATTGGCTCTGGAAATAATCTGTATCAGCTACTTGATGTGGACGATCTTGTTGAGGCGATATATTTATTTACAAAATTAGGGAAAAAAGGGAATGACAACTTCAATATTGGAGCGGGAGAGTACCAAACAGTAAAAAAAGATCTGGAAAAATTATTTGTGTTTGCCCAATCAGGATCTAAGGTTTTCCCGGTTCCTGCACTGCCGCTTAAGGTAGTCCTACGTTTCTTTGATTTCTTACACCTATCGCCTTTATACCAATGGGTGTATGAGACGGCTGATAAAGACTCATTTGTGTCACTAGATAAGCTTAAAAAAACATTAAATTGGAAGCCCAGGTACTCTAATTCGCAGGCGTTAATAAAATCATACAAATGGTACTTAGCAAATTACAAAAACGTAAAATCGCACATGACTGGTGTTACGCATACCACAGGCTGGAATCAAGGAATACTCGGATTCTTCAAGAGGTTCCTGTGATTTTTTATTTGGATCGTGTTGAAAAGATATCTATTTTTATAGTAAACAGCCTGTCTTAGGGGCGTGGTTGTGTCTGGAATACCTGCGAGATTATCAGGAAGTATAAAATACAATAAAGTGCTGGCTTTTGTACCATCCTCTGCTATACGAAGTTCTTCTTGAGTTGTGATATCGGCGAAGTCATATTCTTTAGTCAAGTAATCCAATGATGGAACAGATCGGAAACTTGGATAGGAGTAGCTCCCAATAAAAAAAACTTTCGTTATGTGGGGATTTTCTTTATGCACAATCTTCTGAATTTCCCAAGCTCTAAATTCATTGATGTTTAAGGCCTTTTCCCACACATGATGTACAAAAAAAAGAGTAATGTTCTGGTAGAAAAAAAGGGCGACTATGGCAAAAGTAAGTCCTAGTGCAGCTCCCGAATGTATCCTCCTAGCGACAAACACACCAGCTGTAGCAATACCATAAGAGGTAATAAGTATGATGATTGGAACGACGCTCGTCAATCTATGTGTATTATTTATGAAATTCAATATTCCGCTATTAAAAAACGGAATACCAAAGAGACAGGCAAGTAGAAGTAGATTGAGACCTTTATGAAATTTTAGGCACAACATCAATACTCCAAAAATAAAGAACAAAGAGAAAGGAGGAAGGAGAAAGGGGCCGCCGTAATTATAATGAAAATCAATGGGAGTTTTAATATAGGCTAAAAGGGAGTTGCCGTAGTTGTAGAATAGCTTCTGTAGAACCGAAGAAGAATGTGATTGAAAAATAGTGGAGGCGGTCCCTGTGGCCATAAATTCTGTCAGACGGTCGGTGAAGAGTAGAACAACGGTCGGACCCAATCCAACAAGAAAAAAAACCACAAGCAATGTTAAAGATTGAGCTTTTGCTTTTAGTCCTTCGATGCTCAAGCAACGAATTAATGTAAAGGTAAATATTATTGCGATTATTGCGCGTAGGCCGCTGTAAAAATGCAGGCCAAAGCCAAGCATGGTAGCGAGCGTGATAAGAGACGCTCGCGTTTTAGTCTTCCAGTTGCTGAAAAATGATAAAAGAATGAGAGTGCTGTAGAAGCTGTCGAAAATATTTAAAAACTCGGTCCGTGAAAAAAATAAATGTACATGATATATGCTTAGCAAAAACCCGGCAATGACACCGGTTTTTTTAGAAAAAAGATAGTTACCCAATACATACACTAGTGCGACCGCTGCCACACCGAATATGGCAGAAAAAAAGCGGACCTTCAGAATGGGGTCTGAAAATAAAACGTGAGGGACTGAGGCTAAAAGATAAAAAATTATATTTATGCCTGCCACGAAGCCAAAGTAATCCGTCTGATTTCCTGACAGGACCGATTGAGGTGCGAGCCCCGCATCTTTAGCTTCATCATGCGTCAAAATAGGTATGGTGGTCAGTTGTGTGAATCGCGCAAATATAGCAACTGCGACTATTACAAAAAAGAAGAAATGTTTTGTAAAGAACTGCTTTAAAGATATGTTTGTGAGGGTTGGCTTTTTTTCTCGCATTGTTTCAATTATTGGGTACAGTAATGCGCACAATAGAGAAAGCAACCATGCACCAAGGGACGCTAGAGAGTGACCTGTGGGATTTATGGCATACCAAATAGTTCCGGACAGTGAAAGTATGACCGAAAATATGAGTATGAAATATGTGTCCATCAGGTGTTGCGTAATTTTAACTGAACGAGCCCGATAAGATTGTTTACTGCAATGTAAGGTATTTTGGTGAGCGTGTAGACTCTGGTATCTCCACTAATTCGTTGTTTATGCCTCACAGGAATTTGATGAATCGATATGTCTTTTTTAATGCACATTCCTACGAAGCCCCACCAGAAGCCTTCTTTTAGAAATTTAAGCATATAAATATTAGGTTCAATTTTACGTTTCTTAAAAAGAACGAACGGACAAGAAGGATCATTGAGTTGAGTAGGAAAAAGCAACAAAAAAACTACCTTAAAAAGAGAGGAGTAAACTCTTCTTTGAAGAGGATCGCTTCGTTTTGTACGCCAGCCCATTATCACATCGGCTTTGTCTCTTTTTTTCCAAAATTTACTGAAATCTTGTGGATCGCACTGTCCGTCTGAGTCAATGCAAAGAATAAACTCTGAACGACTACTTTTAATACCGTCAATAACCGCTCCTCCATAGCTTCGTCTGTAGCGCTTTTGATTTAAGAGTAGTTTGAATTTATTTTTAATGCTTTTTAAGATCTCTTTAGTACCGTCCGTTGATCCGTCTTCGCAGACTAATATGCGGTATGATATGTGGTGCCGGTCTAGTTCCTTCTTCCAAGCCTTAAGCACTATATGAATTCCATCCTTCTCGTTATAAACAGGAAGTATCACACATAGGCGCTTCATATTTAGATAATTGTTTCGGAAGTCCTAGGTTTTTCTTTTAGATACCATTCAATGGTTTTTTCTAAACCTTTTCTCAAATTATATTCCGGTTTATATCCGAGAATTTTTTGTGCCTTAGCAATTTTGAGTGCTCGTGTTTTTACTCCTTCAGGTTTTGCACGGTCGAAAATAATTTTTTTCGGCCTCCATCCTAAGATTTCAAAAATCATTTCTATAGTCTCTCGAATAGTGTACCGAGTACTTGTGCCCAAGTTAACCGCCTCAGCATTTGAAATCTTCTCACAAGCCAAAAGAGAACCGTTGGCGATGTCATCGACATAGGTAAAGTCGCGGTCTTGTTTTCCGCTCCCCCAAACAATATAAGGATCTTGTTTTTGAACTGCGCGCCGTATCAATGCGATAATTGCGTGAGTGTCGTTTTCCCAAGGCCCGTACGCTGTTACATAACGTGTACAAACGCCCTTTAATCCATATTGTTTATTGTAAGCCTGTAAAGTAAGTTCGCCCATAAGCTTGGACCAGCCATATTCTTTATCTGCGTTTGCCCATTCATTTTTCATAGCATCGGCTTCTTTTAAGAGATATTCGGAGCCGTAGTTTTTTTGCAGGTCGTGTGGGTAGACACATGCGGATGATGCAAACAAAATACGCTCTACGCCGTTTTGATGAGCTGCTTTTATCACATTTTGATTGAGAGAGAAACATTCGCAACAATCAGCCGGATGAGTGTCTATATATCCACGGCCGCCAAAGTTCGCTGCTAAATGAAAAACAATTTCATGATTGTTAAGAGCTTTGCGAGTATGTTCGTAATTCTCAAAATTTATTCGAATGAACTTATGCCCACCTTCGGCACTGTATCCATGGGTGTTTTTTTTATAAGAGAGCCCGTTGTTCCTCCAGATACGAAGTATGTTTTTGAGGCTTCCGGATGATAGATTGTCTCCAATTGTGGTGACAGCACCTCGCTGTATTAAGCGATCGGTGATAGCAGATCCAATAAAACCCGCTCCGCCTGTTATAAAAACCCGTTTTTTAGCATAAAAAGATGAACGTGACGACATATTTTAGTGAGAGTATTTATTGGTTACTTTTCCTCGAATTATACATGATTCAATTGATTTTTTTAAAAATAAATATTTTTGGATGGTCGTATACTGTGAACGATTCATCAGCTGATGAATCGTCAATCTTCAGTTCCCAATTTCCAATTTTCAATGATGGTTGTGAAGAAAACTCTGCTACTTTTTTGAAACCTAGTTGTTGGGCAAAAAGTTTTTTGTAATATATGGACGTTTTGGGATAGCAGTACCTATATTTCTTGCAGTCAGCCAACTTCTGTAGCGGTGTGTATAGCCTGTTCGAGGCAATTATGAGGTAGTCGGAGTTTGACAACTGACCCTTGATAATCGCCCACTTACTATAATCGTCCGGCGTATTGTATAGCTGAAGTTCGTTGAACATAAATTTTTCGGAGTAACCGAGTGGAAGTCTATCATCCCAGTGTTCTACCGCTATAGTAGAGTTTGTAGGAATGTTTTTTAAGATCCAGTTCGATGCTGTGATTCTTGTGTGTTCGCGAAGGTATATGGAGTTAAATAGTAGTGTCCAACCAAAAACCAAAGCTAAAATCAAGCAAATCAAAAAAGATCTTAGTCTGGCGCTATGGACGTGAGATTTGCCATTTAACACTTTATTTAATCCATACGCAGCCAAAATAGACGCTAATGGATAGATGGGTAGCATATACCGCATGAACTTAACTGCCGATCGTCCAATAACTAGGAAATAAAAAATATAGAAGACCATAACCAAAATAAGCTTAGTATTTCGAGTTTTAGCATTTGAGAGTACCGCAACAAACCCAAAGACCGACAACGTCGCAATAATAGGCCCAAGTCCCCAAAGAAAGATATTCCTCAAATAGTAAAGGTATGGGGTCGTACCAACGTACTGCAGTGTGTAGGGAAAGACATATGGATCGCTGTTTAGCTGGAGTTGCTGAAGAACGTCAGCCAAAAATTTTTGCCAGTGAAGAAATGCGTAAGGCATAAAGATGAAGGAGAAGAATACCGATAAAATGGCGAATATTAAGGTTTGAAAAATAATAGGACCGAATGACTTTTTTCTATTTTGATACCAGATTACAAGAAGAATAAACGGAAGAAAAATTATTCCTGTTATTTTCGTTGTGATTACGGCTGAGAAGGATAGAGAAACGACGATTAATCGATAAATCGTCATTTTCTCCATGTAACGAAGGAGCGAATATATGGTCAAGATTAAAAAAAGATTGAGGAACGTGTCGACAATAAAGAAATGTGTATTTTGTATAGGAAAGAAGGCCAGTGAGTAGAGGAGTGATGAGAAAATGGCGATACGTTTATCTTTGAAAAGTTTCAACGAAAGTTTATAGACAAGAAGAACAACTAAGAGATCTGCTGTGAGAGATAGGCCGCGCCCGATATATAGCATGGAGTCGTAGAGAGAATATGGAATGTTGACTATAGAATATATAATTTGGGTTACAGCGCGCAGAAGATAGATCGGGAGGGAGCCGTAGTTGAAAAAGTTAGGATCGAGCTGATCAAAAAAGTGAATCTTATCGCTAACCATTATCAACATACGTTCGTCAGGATGAAGATGCGTGCCCTGATCCCAGTTTATTCCTACCATTCGCAGGAAAAAGGCAATTAAAAGTGTGATTGCGAAACTGATCATTTTGACTATAATATAACACGTATGCTACCAGTTTTACTCGATCTGAGCTTCTTAAAGATCTACACATTCGGTATTTTTTTGATGCTCGCATTTTTTTGGTCCGCCTTTTTGCTCTGGAAAAATTTCTTGCTTACCTCCTATAAAGAGGAGGAAATCTTTGACCATTTATTTTCAGGACTGGTCGGAGGATTATTGGTTTCCAGAATGGTCTACATAGCCCTACACTTCAATGAGTTTGGACTTAGTTTGCTAAAGTTCATTCTAATTAACGGTTATCCAGGTCTTTCGCTGTACGGATTTATATTTGGGTTTTTGCTATCGATTTATTTATCAATGAGCAGAACAAAGGTAAAGATTTCCGACGCAGTAGATTACTTTGTCCCTTCTGCATTCATTGCTCTGGCATTTGGCAAGATGGGGTCATTTTTTTCGGGAGTCGAGGTAGGGTCCAAGACTAACTTCATCCTAAAGTTGAAGTATGTGGGCGCTGACGGCATGAGACATCTAACGCCACTGTATGAGGGTCTACTGTTCTTTGTCGGAGCATACGTTGCTTACCAGCTACTGTTTTCCATTCGTCGCGACAAGTTCGCAAAAGGCACCAACCTATACTTCTTCTTATGGTTTGTTGGACTTGTATTGGCAAGCGCAGATTTGCTAAAAGAGCGATCGTCCTTTATGTTTTCGGTTATTAGTTTTAATGCCTTGATTTCGTATCTCTTGCTGTTGACATTCTCTATATATTTCATCTATTATTTCAGGAGTTCAGTATTCACTTATGTCAAAAACCCTTTCAAAAGATTTCATAAAAAGTCATAAGGATATTTTAGAAAAGGAGAAGGAAAAACTTGTCTACCAAATTAGTGAGTTGAAAAAGGACGACCCCTTCGCAGACCCCGATCACGCTATAGACAACGCCGCTATTGATACAGATGTTCGTGAACAGGTAGGACATGACACTATACAGGCTCAGGTCAAGGATCTTGAGAGAAAGCTGAGTGACATCGAGATGGCATTCGTCAAAATTGAGAAAGGACGCTACGGTTACTGCGAAAAATGTGGCGTTCAGATTCCGGTAGCACGAATCAACCTCATCCCGGAGGCCCGATTCTGCATCGAGTGCGAGCAGAAATTGTATAAATAGCTTCTTGTAAAATATCAAACAACAGATATAATGCTCACATGCCTGAAAGAGTAAGGACAGTATCCCCAACAAGATCTGAAAGATTAGATCCTTTAACTGCGATTTCCCCTATTGACGGTAGATACCACCCGCTTACAAAGGAACTCTCTCCATTTTTTTCCGAAGCAGGCCTGATTAGAACAAGAGTCGAAGTAGAAGCACGGTATCTAATTGCACTTTCACACGCAGGCGTTATCAGGCAACTAGACGATATTGAGGAAGATGCTCTGATAAGAATTGGACCTAGAATGACTATGAGTAAGGTAAAGAAAGTAAAGGAAATTGAAGAGGAAACCCGTCATGACGTAAAGTCTATGGAACGAGTGTTTAGGGAGATGGTGGCAGGTACATCTCTTGAGGACCTTACCGAGATGATACATTTCGGACTCACGTCAGAAGATGTGAATAATCTCGCCTACAGACTCATGCTTGATCGAGGTAGTAGGGGAGTCGTACTACCTAAGTTGAAGCAGTTGGCAAATGGCATAGCAGACATGGCCGAGGAGCACGCTGAGATTCCAATGCTTGCACGAACTCACGGTCAGGCTGCCGTACCGACAACTTTAGGAAAAGAGCTAGCGAATTTTGGCGTCAGGCTCAGACGTCAAATTGATAAAATCGCTGAAACTAAATTGAGTGGGAAGCTGAACGGGGCCGTAGGAAACTTCAATGCTCATCAGTTGGCTCGACCGGACATTAACTGGATTGAGTTTTCTGTGGGATTTATAGAAAGTTTGGGCTTGGAGCCAAACGTGTTCACAACCCAGATCAATCCCGCAGATGACATTGTAGAGCTACTACAGGCATATCAAAGAGCAAGTAATATCGTTATTGATCTTGATCAAGATATGTGGCGCTATATAAGCGATGGCTGGTTTGTTCAGGAGGTGAAAAAAGGGGAGGTCGGATCGTCCACAATGCCTCAAAAAGTGAATCCAATTGATTTTGAGAATAGTGAGGGAAACTTAGGATTGGCAAATGGTTTGACCGAGCAGCTGGGTCGCAAACTGCAGATTTCTCGTCTTCAGAGGGATCTTTCAGACAGTACGGTAATGCGAAACATTGGGGTAGTTTTAGCCTATCAACTAATAGCCTATAAAAATAGCATGGTAGGACTTGGCAAACTAAAACCAAATGCTGGGGAGATCGGACAAGCCCTAAATGAAAACTGGGCGATTTTAACAGAAGGAGTTCAGACCTTATTGCGACAGGCCGGAGTAGAAGACCCCTATGAGTTAGTGAAGAGTCTCTCACGAGGGCAGAAAATTGGGCCAAAAGAGTGGAAAGTATGGGTAAATAATTTGCCGGTTCCTGAAGATGTGAAAAAGAAACTATTAAAACTAACCCCTAGCAACTACCTCGGAAAAGCAGTGGCACTTACGGCGATGGCGGTTGCCGAGATTCGTGAATCTTAGAACGTCAATATGCTATATTGAAAGGTATGGCACCACTTCGCAAATCTGAAGAAAGTAAAATTTGCTTCGAGGCGCACATACTACAATCAAATTCTGTAGGAAATACTTCCGAAGCTACACGAATTATAAATTTATGCGTAGCGTAGGAGTATGGCAGAGGTTTCTGGTGCACAATTTTTCAACTACTTCATCTTTCTACTAGTTCCGTTTTTTTTCGGACTTATTG
>Ga0163144_10024679_pt1 | contig 11781 bp, 12 predicted proteins | sample OliLak19BULKMAT1_FD_123175 | JGI IMG/M metagenome (GOLD analysis project Ga0163144, IMG submission 123175) | Freshwater microbial mat bacterial communities from Lake Vanda, McMurdo Dry Valleys, Antarctica - Oligotrophic Lake LV.19.BULKMAT1 | ecosystem: Environmental > Aquatic > Freshwater >... | reverse complement strand
TGGCCGGCCGTTTTGGCCGCGAACTCTTGCGCGAGGAGCTTGCTCGGATCGATCACCGAGTAGTCAACGCCTGCTGCCGCGTACTTCCGATCGCTCATGCTTTTTCAGGGTTCCGTGAGAGCGAGCGAAGCTATCACGCCACTGGCAGCCGCGAAAGCGAGCGGCTCGCGAACACGCCGATGTTGCGCGGCGTTACCGAGCGCTCGAACAGCGTCGCCACTCTCACGTTCAGCCCGCGTTCTTCCAGGAATGCGCCGCGGTCCAGCGACACCGCAACTTCCACCAGCCGTGCCAGCATGCTTCGGGGTAGGGATAGCCGACGCACGATGGCAAAGCGTGCTTCCGCTTCGGCCTCATGCTGAGACACCTCGGCCGCCGACGCTGGCGGCAAGCCCCGGAGGGCGAGCGCCAACGCGGCGACGGCACCAAGCCCTGCGTTGGCTCGGCGACGGTTGATGCCGGTCATCTCGGCGCCAGGCACCACCGAGAGCCCGCGCGCGCGCAGCAAGCGACCGAGCGCGTAGCGAGTTTGACGCGCTAAGATAGTGGTTTCGATGCTCACCTCCACGCCTTGAGGTTGCGCGGTCAGGTTGGTTAGGCCGAGCACGTCGCGGCGCAACGGAAATGCGTCCGCGAGCGCAACCAGGGGGTCTCTGAACGGTTCGGAGCGTTTCTGCAGGCAGCACGAGACGAGCGCGACGTCACAGCCTGCGCTGCCCGCGGCCCGCACGAGCCGGTCTCCCAGCTCTCCGCAGGCGTGCAGGCCGATTGCCAGGTCCTGGTCCGAGAAGGAGAGCTCGCCGTCTTTCGCGTCGACCGTGATGAAAGTGGCTGTTGCGCGCCCCAGGCCTGGCTGCTCCGTGACGCGGCGTGTGGCCGCTGCGACGCGCTCGGCATTGCGCTCGAGCCCGACAGCCTCTGTGTCGAAGAGCTCGGCAGCCAAGCGCGTAAAGTGCCCACTGCCTGCCCCCACATCGATGATCCTGCGCGCTTCGGCCGCCATGGGCTCGACCGCGCCGAGCAGCGCGGAGAGTTGGGCCCGCTTTCGCAGCGGTACCGAGCGCAAGCGTTCGGGGCCAATCGCATGCGAGCGCTCGAGAATGGGTAGGCGAGCCAGCTCCAGTGAATTGCGGGCTAGCTCGAGCAAGTCCAAAGGCACCTCAGACAGCGCGGGCAGCTGCGTTGCAAATCCATCGGCTTCGCAAGCCTTCACCTGCTGATCGCTGAGCGCGAGCAGGAACGGGACCCAGCCGCGCCGTTCAGCCCAGCTCGGCGGCGTGACGTCGAGGGCACGCTCCGCCAGAATGTCTCGCACTGGCAGCAGAGCCCCGAGCACCTGCGTGAGCCGGCCGCGCGTCGTCGGGAACATGCTTGTCTTAGTAGAGGACGAGCGGTGACGGCAAAAAGAGCAACACGAAAAGCAGCAAACAGGCGCCCGCCACCAGCTTGCGACCCATACTGAGCGGCGCCGGTTCGAACGGCGGGTGCAGCGCGCCGGAGAAGCGCGACATCAGGGCCGTGATGCCGTACCAGACCAACCAAAAGGCCGAGCCAGCGATGGCTAGCTCCAGGGGTTGTTGGGACTTCCCGAGCAGCACCGGCAAAACGAGCGTCACCACGTTGTAAGCGAAGGCCAGCAGCAGCCCGCGCCGGACCCAGGTAGCGATGCGATGCTGACGCTCGCCCAGTAGAGCGAAGGCGATATGACCCCCGTCGAGTTGCCCCCACGGCAGAAGATTGATCATCGTGAGAAACAGCCCTCCCCAACCGGCAAACGCCATGGGGTGGAGCTGGACGTCGTAGTCAGCTGGGATTGGACCGAGCACCAGGCGCTTTAGCAGCCAATACACGATGCTTTGTCCTTCCTGGCTGTAGTTGGCCAGGCTGCGCGGCTCCACCGGCGATAGTGAAAGGCCCCAACACAAGACGGGCACCGCCACCAACATGCCGGCGATAGGTCCGGCGGCGCCGATGTCGAGCAAGGCCTTCCGCGACCGAATGCGATCGTCCATCGTGATCACCGCGCCGAGAGTCCCGAAAAGAGCGACGATCGGCAGCGGCAGGAAATACGGAAGGGAAGCCGGAACTCCGTGCAGACGCGCCGCGATGTAGTGACCGAGCTCGTGCACGAGCAAGATACTAATCAGCGGAATGGCCTGGTAGGCAGCCCAGCTGGCGAGCGTGTAGCCGGGCGGTGCGCCGGGACTTTGATACAGGTACATGGCCGTCACCTGCATGCTCAGGACGGTCAGCCCAAACAGCAGCAGGTGGACCCGAAATCGCGTTGGCGCGCGCGAAGGAGGCGGGTCGGACTGGAAGCGCGTGCTCTCGTAGTGTGGCGGCGCTCCCAGCGGCTCCGGAAACACGCTCGCAGTGGGGTCATTCGCCATGTGACAGTGTCTCCCGCAGGCGCCGAGCCAGGCGATCCAACTGCGGCGCCAAGTCGGCGTCCAGTACGCCGATGTCGGTATCGATGCGCAGGCTACCGCGACTTCGCTTGGGATCGGAAACGATGCGCACGGCTTCGACCGCAACGCCAAGCGAACCTACCGAATGCTCTAGCAGCCGAGCGTCTTCTGGGTGGGCAACGATCGCTAGCCGGCGCGCGCCGCGTGCCTCCGACAGCGCCTGGCGAGCCAGTGAGACGACCTCTTGCGGCGCCACCGAGAGCGAGGCTCCGAGCAAGCGTTCCGCTAACAAACGCGCGAGCTCAATCGTACGGTCGAGCGCGCGTTCGTCCGCCCGCGCCTCGTGGCTCGCGAGAGCCAGCGCGTGCGCCGCAAGCTTTGCCGCGGCTTCGGCACGCGCCTCGGTTTCTGCTCGCAGCTTCAAGTCGGACGCCTTCCGCTCCGCCGCGTCGAGCAGGCTGCTAGCCGCAGCTCGCGCTCTATCGAGGATGCGCTCGGCCTCTAGGCTCGCTTCCACCACCGCTTTTGGCGCCACTCGGCCCAGCGGCGGGTGCGCCCTCGGCTCGGAGGGCAGGGCCACGAGCGGCGCACCAGCGACTGCTTCTCGTGGCAGCACGCGGCCTCGTCCTATCATCGGAGCAGGCTCCGCTGGTCCAGTGCGGCCGACAGTTTGGCGAGCTCTGCGCCGAGCGCCGCGGCGCGCTGCCCGCGCTCTGGGTGCGTCAACCCGGCAAGCAGCTCAGCGGTCGGCTTAGCTGGAGCCTGCGTGATTGACGAAAGTGCCTCACCCAGCTCCTCACCACGGGCACCCCAAAAGTACCTCATGGCCACGAAGGCGCATTGAAAGTGAGTCGAGTGTACCGAGAACGTCACGCAGTCTTCATCCATTCGACGTGGGTGGCAGGCACGGGCAGCGTGACGGCGACAGTACCGAAGGGGATCGAGCAGGCCAACTGCTAAAGCCTAGCGCTACGATCGCCCTGGCGCCGCCAAACTTTGGTACCCTCCATGATCGTGAAACTGGCGGCAATCGACATCGGGACCAACTCCATCCACCTGGTGGTAGTCGAGTTCGACGGCCGAGCTTTTCACGTGATCGACCGCGAGAAGAGCATGGTCCGGCTCGGGCTGGGCATGTTCGGGGAAATGCGACTCACCGATCGCGCCTTCAACGAGGGCGTGGAGGTGCTGGGCCGCTACACCAAGCTCGCGGAGAGCCGCGGCGTAGAGGAGATCCTGGCGGTGGCGACGAGCGCTACCCGCGAGGCCGAGAACGGCACGGAGTTCTTGAACGCGATCTTCCAACGCACGGGTGTCATGCCGCGCGTCATTAGTGGCTCGGAGGAAGCTCGGCTGATTTTTCTAGCCGTGCGTCACGCCATCGACCTCGGTGGCGAGTGCGGCCTGGTGATTGACATTGGCGGCGGTAGCGTCGAAGTAGCGGTGGGAAATCAGAGTGACGTGCTGTTGGCGCAGAGCATGCGGCTTGGCGTGCAGCGCCTCGTGCATCGTCAAGGAGGAGCGCACTCGCTCGGCACCCGCGAGCTGTACGAGCTGTCGGGCTACGTGCAGGGCGCGGCTGCAGAGGTGATGGCCGAGGCCAAACGTTACGGCTGTGCGCGAGTCGTTGGCACGTCCGGAACGATTCGTACGTTGGGCGAAGCCGCTCATCTGCTGTCGGGCGGCGCGCCCTTTCGCTCGTCCAACGCGCAATCCGTTCGGCGCCGCGACCTGCGCGAGCTAGTGCGGCGCCTGAACGAGCTGGATGCGCCGAAAAGAGCACGATTTCCGGGCATTGGCGAGGGTCGGGCCGACACCATTCACTTGGGTGGCGTGCTCTTGCTGGAGCTCTTGGAGATGGCGCGCGCCGAGGAGTTCACGCTGTGCGACACCTCGCTGCGCGAAGGCGTGATCTGGGACTTCATCGAGCGGCGCGGCATGGATCCCACGCCGCATCGCCCCATCTCGGACCCGCGTCGCCGGAGCGTGGTCGAGCTGATGCGCAAGTACCAACGCGACGATCCGCGCGAGCTTCACATCGCAGAGCTGTCGCTGTCACTCTTCGATCAAACGCAGAAGCTCCACGGTTTCGGTACGCCGGAGCGCGAGCTGCTCGAGTTCGGCGCGCTGCTTCACGGCGTCGGTCGCCACGTCGACTACGAGAACCGTGAGCTCCACTCGCGCTACATCATCCGCAATTCACGGCTGCGTGGCTTCACGGACGATGAGATCGAGCTGCTCGGCTTGATCGTGCTGTATCACCGCGGCTCGCGGCCACGGCGCAAAGACTCGCGGCTGATGAAGCTTCCGGCGAAGGGACAGCGTCGCGTGAGCGTGCTGTCCGCCATCTTGCGCTTGTCGGTGGCCTTGGACCGAGGCCACAGCCAGCTCGTGCGGCGTGCGCACGTGGAAGAGCGCGGCCAGGAGCTGCGCATCGTCATCGACGGTCCGGGCGATCTCTTGCTGGAGCTGTGGGCCGGTCGAGCCAAGCTCGAGCCTCTGGCGCGCGCCATCGGCCTGGCCATTACGCTCGAACGCGCCGCCGCGCCTATTTCGCCGTCAGGTGAGCTCGACGACCACGGCGACGGCTTCGCCGCCTCCGATGCAGAGGGTCGCAAGGCCGCGCTGGGCCCTTCCATCGTGCATCGCGCCTAGCAGGGTGGTGAGAATGCGGGCGCCGGAAGCGCCAATCGGATGGCCGAGCGCCACCGCGCCGCCGCGTACGTTCACTTTCTCCGGATCTATGCCGGCTATCTTCGTACACGCCAGAGCGACGCACGAAAAAGCTTCGTTGATCTCCCAAAGGTCGATGTCACTCAGCTTGAGACCCAGCTTCTTCAGCGTCGAAGTGATGGCGAGCGCTGGCGCTGTCGTAAACCACTCGGGCGCCTGAGCGGCGCTGCCGTAGCCGACGATGCGCGCGAGCGGTTTGAGGCCATGGCGCTTCAGCGCGGATTCCGAGGCCAACACGAGCGCAGCCGCGCCGTCGTTGATGCTGGAGGCATTGGCCGCCGTGATGGTTCCGTCCTTGGCGAACACCGGGCGTAGCTTGTCGAATTTGTTCGGGTCGCCGCGACTAGGCTCTTCGTCCTCGCTCACCATGAGCGGATCCCCTTTTTTTTGCGGTATCGCAACGGCGGCGATCTCCTTGGCGAAGGCGCCGCTGCTCTGCGCGGCAAGCGCTAGGCCATAGCTGCGCTTCGCGAAATCATCTTGAAGCTCGCGCGTCAGCCCGTGCTCCTTCGCGCACAGCTCGCCAGCTTGCCCCATGTGAAAGTCGTTGTAGGGGTCCCAAAGGCCGTCCAAAAGCATCCCGTCTATCAGCTTGCCGTCGCCCATGCGGTAGCCGGAACGCGCTTCGCGCAGGTAGTACGGCACGTTCGACATCGACTCCATGCCGCCCGCGACCACGAGCTCCGTGTCGCCGAGCAGCAGCGATTGGGCGCCGAAGATCACCGCCTGGAGGCCCGAGCCGCACACCTTGCTCACCGTGGTCGCCGGCACTGAGTCAGGCACCCCAGCAAACATCGCCGCCTGCCGCGCTGGAGCCTGTCCGATGCCCGCTGAGAGGACGTTGCCCATGAACACCTCGCCCACCAGCTGGGGCGCAACACCGCCGCGTTCCAGCGCACTCTTGATCGCCACGGCGCCCAGCCTGGGAGCGGGCACGCTAGCTAAAGCGCCTAAGAAGGCGCCTATGGGAGTGCGCACCGCAGAGACCACGTAAACGGCTTCGGCCATGAACGAAAGCCTACCCTCAGAGGCGTCGGCTAGACAGCGCCCGTTCGAAGCAACTCGACATCGAGCTCGACCTCTTGAGCTTCCGAGCCGAGCAGCTCCACGGAATAGGCGCGGGCCTTCGGCCGAGAGGTGAATGTGGCCCACTCAAAGCAAGAGCTAAACCGTGAAGCCGGCCAGCTTCAGGTTGCTCGCCATCCGCGTTTGGGGCTCTTCCAGGTTGGGCACGAAGCGTTGCCCCGTGATGCGCTCGACGGCTTCGATATAGCGCCGCATGGCCTCGATTTTCACGTCGTCCGGAATGGTCGGAATCGGCCCTTCGCCGCGAAAGCCTCGTTCGACCAGGTAGCGACGCACGTACTCCTTGTCGAAGCTCTCAGGATCCTGACCGGCGGAAAAGCGCTCTGCGTAGCTGTCCTGATACCAAAAGCGCGAAGAATCCGGGGTGTGAATCTCGTCGATGACGATGATTTCTCCGGCGGGAGTTTTGCCGAGCTCGTACTTGGTGTCGACCAGGATCAGTCCGCGCTCGGCGCACACGCGCTGCCCTTCGCGAAACAGCGCCATGGCGATCTCCGCCGCCCGATCGAAGTCGCCGGGCGCCATGCCCGAGCTTCGTAAAATTTCGGCACGTGATGCCGAGACGTCGTGGTCGCCGTGCCCCGCCTTGGTGCTCGGCGTCAGAATCGGCTCCGCAAGGCGCTGATGCTTCTTCATGCCTTCGGGCAGCTTATGCCCGCAAAACTCGCGAGAGCCTTGCTCGTAGTGCACCCAAATGCTGGTCGATGTCGTACCGGTCAGATACGCGCGCACGACCATCTCGACCGGAACTAGCTGGCATTCGCGAGCAACCAGCACGTTCGGATCCGGCACCGCGAGCACATGGTTCGGCGCGATCTGGCGAGTCTTCTCGAACCACCAGGCGGCCGCGAACCCCAGCACTTGACCCTTGAGTGGCAAGCTGCCGAGCACGCGGTCGAACGCGCTGATGCGGTCGGTCGCGATGATCACACGCCGCCCGTCGTTCGTCGTGTAGTTGTCGCGCACTTTGCCTTCGTACTTCTTTCCCAGCCCAGGAAAGTCCGTCGCGGTCAGCGGATGGGCGAGCGAAAGCTTCAGCGCTTCGTTGTGCTGTTCAGTCACCGCGTGGCTATATCTTGGACGCGCGGGCGGGTCGAGCGGCTCTGCAGCTAAAGCACCCTTGATCTGTACAAGAGGCCCCGCGCGAGCGCGGCCCCGTGGGCGGGGTCAGTTTCGGGAGTGGGGGCGGGCTCGGGATTTCGCGAGAAGCCTTGGTTAGCGGTGGGCAGCTAGGAAGTGAGGGGATTCACCCAGCGAAAAGCTGGCTGCTAGCTCTGCCTCGCTCAGCGCAGCGGCGTAAATCCTAAATTCTCGGAAGCTGCCGCCAAAGCTGGTGTCAGCCACGAACTGCGACCGACCGAGCCAATTGTTGACGTCTTGCACCGAAGAAAGCGGCTGGGGCAACGTCACAACGCCCTGCGATGCAGCATTCAGGAACAGGCGAAGCTCCCCAGCGGCGGGATCGACCACCACCGCAACGTGCGTCGGCTCCCCCACGGGAAAAGTGAGCGGCGAATCGATCAGAATTTCTGCCCCGGTAGCTAGATTTCGAAATGCCGTGCGAAACATCTGCTCTGGTGCGAGAAACAAATAGCTCTCTCCATTGCTGCGCTGGTTCTCGCCCAGCGTACTGACTCCGAAGTCGAAAATCCGTTCCCAATGCGCAGGCATCGTTGCATTCCAAACCACCCAAGCTTCGAAGGTTGCGCTGGAAAGAACGCTGACGATGCCGTTCGGCAGGTCGACGTACTGGTCGGACTCACCTCCCTGGAGGACGAGCTCGCCTTGTCCCAAAAGCTTGGCATTCACTACCACCCCGTGAGCATCTCCGACGGAGTCCAGCGCCGTGCGGCCCGTGCCGTCGAAGGCATATCGATGAACGAGCGCGCTGAGAAGGGGAGCGCAAGTCGCCTCTGATATGCCGCAGCCACAAGCGCCCGGCTTGATCTTGTCAATGTCCTCGGGGCAATCATCCCACACCACCTCCAGACGGATCGGATCTCCACAAGCGCTCAGGCCGGCCACAGTCAAAAGCGCTAGAGCCCTGCCTTTCATGCGTGTCACCAAACACGTATCAAAGCACGAACGGCAGGCGCGGAGACCTCGCGCCGCAAGCCACTTGGGCGCCATGGGCGAGGCTCAGCTGGCTACTTTAGCCGGGTTGTTGTGAACTTCCGCTAATTTGTGAAAGGTCGCTCGGATGCGCCGTGGCTCGCAGCCCGGCTCACGGTCGCGCGAAGAGGCGAAGAAACACACGCCCCAGCTGGGCATCGCCGCGAAATGTGACCGGCGCCCCGGCCAGCTTGCGATCGCCAAAAACCAGCGCCCGCAAAGTCGCGGCATCGGTCTCGATGACTGCGTCGGGTCTACGCGCGCCGCTGCGAGCGATGGCGATGGCTCCGTAAGCGGCCACCGGGCGATTGGATGAACGCGCGGCGGGCGCGATGGTCTGGCTTCCGGCGCGACCGCCCCGTCAGCCTTTCAGGACAGCGTCGAGCGAATCTGCAGACAGGATTCGCTCCGACCAGCGCCGCAACTCCGCCTCGGTAGCGCCTGCTAGCTGCGAGGCGAACGCAGCTGGCAAGTCACCGAATTTCAGCTTGAGCTGCCAAAGCAACAGCTCCGCCTTGCCCTCGGCCTTCCCCTCGCGACGCACCGTGGCGAGGCCGAGCTCGTAGGAGAACAAGGCCATCTCGCGCTGTTCGGCACGGAGGCGAGCCTCCGAATCGGCGCTGAGCCGTTCGAGCGCGTCTTTGGCTTGTTTCATCACCGGATACTCCCTGGCTAGCGCTTCCAGATCCTCGTCGGCCGCAGCCGCCAGGAATTTACCCCGCGCCGTCAGACTTGGCTCGTCGTTTTGGTCCACGGCGCCCTGCAACTTGGGTAGCTCGAGCAGGTGGAGCTCGAGATGGTCCGTCAGCAGTCCGTGGTGCAGCCTCTCCATCACTTGAAATGTCGAATGAAAACGCGGGCTAGAAAGCTCGCTGAAGTTGGTGATCAGGACCACCACGCAGCGCCGCAGGTCGCCGTAGCCGGCGCCGCGCGGCAACTGGCCCGCGTACAGGCGAGCCCAGTAGTAGAGAGCACGCTCTCGCAGCGCGGGGTGGCGCTGGCTCTGCATCTCGACGTCCACCTGCTCGCCGCCTTCGAGCCGGACCCGGACATCCAGGGCGATGCTCTTGTCCTCCACGCTCGCCCGTTCCGGCTGCGCGTGCAGCACCTCGACCGATTCGATCGCCGCCGCCGGCCTGAGCACGGCATTCAAGAGCGAGATCAATAGCCCTCGGTTCTGCTCGGCCCCAAACAGCATCCAGAACACGATATCCAACTTGGGATCCAGCGTCCGGCGGCCCCCACCACTGTCCTCGGGCATGCTGGCACATCGGTTGAGCCGCGCGCCAGTTGCTCGATTCCACTGGAGCGGGGCAATTGCCACCCGACCAAATGTTTCGAGATGTTCTAGGGGCTGCCGAAATGCAGCTCGCCCTGCAGCAGGCTATCGTGGCGGAGCCAGGCCGCCTTGCCCGGGCAAGGTGAAATTCGTGGGCGCGCCTCCGGCGCGGATCCGTAAGCGTGGGCGCCGCTTGCGGCGAGCGAGTCCGTGGGCGTGAGCCACCTGCGGTGGATTCGGTGGGCCGCGCCTCCGGCGCGGATTTCGTGAGCGCGCTGCGCGCGTGGCCGTGGGCGTGGGCCGCCTGCGGCGGGGGCGAGCACGAGAGAGATGTAACGGGGGCTTGGCTGGTAGCTTCAGGGTATCAGCGTGCTCGCCGCCGTCCAGGCCGGGCCCTTCGGGTGCCCGCGAGGACGCGGGCAGCCTGGACTGCGGCTGCGCGCGCTGCTGGTGGGGGCAGTTAGGCCTGCAAGGGAAGCAGACCTGAAAGGAACCACATGGCACTCCAAGTCGCAGAGCTCAGCGTGCAAATCATCGAGACACTGAGGCCGCTCATCGGTCGCATTAAGACGAGGGACAAGTCGCTGGCGGATCAGCTCACGCGGGCAGCGAGCAGCTGCTGCCTCGCTGCCTCAATATTGCGGAGGGCCAGCACTCCGACCCTGGCAACCGGCGGGCCCGGCTCTTCACGGCGGCCGGGAGTGCGAACGAAACATTGATGGCGGTGAGGGTGGCGGTTGCGTGGGGCTACTTCGGAGCGAACGAGGGCAAGCCTGCCATCGCGCTGCTCGACCGAATCCTTGCCATGCTCTGGAGGATGAACCGGACATGATCGCCGGTGCGACCTGCCGATCAAACGGTGAATAGGTCGCGAAGCTCGTCGTCGCGTGGCTCGTCGTTTTGGTTCAGATTCGACGAGGCTCGGGTACGGCGGCAGTAACCCACTTGAGCACGCAGAAACCCTGGCGCGTGTGACAAGCTCAAGCGTGATCGCATACCAGCGACTCTCGTCCGGAATCGCGGCCACGGAGCGGAGCGCCTCGGCGCCGAGTGGAGCGTAGTATTATTGTTAACAGGTGCTGACTGTCCTGAATCGCGATTCGGTTTTCAACACGGAGTCCGCAATGATCCGCGGCTGGGGATTTGATGCCGGGAAAGAGCTACCGCTCAGCGGGCTGCGAGTCGAGGTTCACAAATGGTCCGAACTTCTGATCCCGACCATGTTCCACTCCACACTCAGCGATGACGGAACGGTCGCCATGCGTATCGGCAAAGGCGGCTCGGCTCGCGGGGAAAGTGGGCTTTGTCTCAGCCTCGAGAACGATGCGGCGATGATGTCGTCGGGCATTACCGAAAATGAGTTCTGCGACTTCCGTGAGATCGAGTTTGATTGGGGCGGCTTCGACGAGGACATTTCTCGGGAGCTTCGCCTCAATGATTGGCAGTTGCACGCCTTTAACCAGCTCACCGATTCGAATCGGTACGCCCGCTCAGTGCTCAAGATTACGCCGCCGCAGGCCGAGGTAGGCGTTGGTTTCTCCGCCAATGTCATCGCGGGTGGCAATGACGATCAACCTCTAACGGCCTGTCTCAATTTCCCTGAGGGAGAAATCCTGCTGGTTGAGTTCGCGGCCGCTCTGAGCTTGGTTCCGGAGGGCGCAGTTGTCGGCGCGCTCGGCCTCGTTGCGACCCCGATCATCAAGCGCGATATGTTCCTGCCGGACACGCCGGCGCCGAGGGATTCGCGTGGCATCGTCACCCACGAATACGGCCACTTCGTGATGTGCACGATCCTTCACGACATCGATAGCAACGCGCTCCTTCGACTATTTCGAGACCGCATCGCGGAAGGGGACGATGACTCACGCGAAGATGAACTCACCGTGCAGTCGGAAGCGTTCGCCGATTTCTTCATGACGCAGGTGACGAGCGGTGCCAACTACGCCTCGTTTACTGAAGCCGTCTCAAGCAACGGTTCAGACTACTGCGTCGCTAGGCCCTGCGTAGAGCAAAATTTCCGGGGGCTGGGCGACGCTCCGGCGTTAGATGAGTTTAACGACGAAACGCGCCGCTTTGTCAGCTTGTTCTACTATGCCGTCGACCATCGAGAAACTCAGCGCTGGCGCAGTGACACTTCGTCATCTTCGCCAACAAATGCAGACG
>Ga0163144_10024678_pt1 | contig 11781 bp, 7 predicted proteins | sample OliLak19BULKMAT1_FD_123175 | JGI IMG/M metagenome (GOLD analysis project Ga0163144, IMG submission 123175) | Freshwater microbial mat bacterial communities from Lake Vanda, McMurdo Dry Valleys, Antarctica - Oligotrophic Lake LV.19.BULKMAT1 | ecosystem: Environmental > Aquatic > Freshwater > Lake... | reverse complement strand
GAACGCGGCGTTTCCTTCGTCGAAGTCAACCACGGATTCTGGGACACGCACGGCAACAACTTCGATCAGGTCAAGAACCTGGCCGCGCCGATGGACCAAGGCTTGGCGGCGCTGATTTCGGATTTGAAGGACCGCGGCCTGTTCGACTCGACGCTGATTCTGTGCATGGGCGAGTTCGGCCGCACGCCGCGGATCAACGCCGGCAACGGCCGCGACCACTACCCGAACGCCTGGGCCGCGATGCTCGCCGGCGGCGGCATCAAGGGCGGGACGATCGTCGGGAAGACCAGCACCGACGGTACCACGGTCGAATCCAAACCGACCAGCACGATCGACCTGCTCGCCACGGTGTGCGCCGCGGTGAAGATCGACGGCGACAAGCAGAACATGTCGAACATCGGGCGGCCGATCCGCATCGTCGATCGTGCGGCCCAGCCCCTGACGGAGATCCTCGGATGAACCCGCTGGTCGTCGCCGCGAGTTTGGCCGCTGCCGTGTTGGCGGGGGTCCCGAAGGTGGAGAAGTCGCCGCCGCGGCCGTCGCATCCGTCCTTCAGCCTCGGCTTGGGACGACCGGCCGGCCCGCGCGGCCATGCCTTCTCGCCGGGGGAAATCGACTACGCGGAACGCGGACCGATCGCGCCCAAGTCGGCGACGCAACCCAATCCGCCGGAAGCCGACGGCGACCTCGGCCGCATCGCGGTCGTCTACCTCGGCGGCGCCCAGGTCATCCGCCTCAACGTCGCACTTACCCATGCAGGCCGCAGTGTCTCCGCCGCGTGGTACGACTATCTGCGTGTACTGTTCGCCTATTTCGACCGCGACCGCGACGGCGTTCTCAATGCTTACGAAACCGAACAGTGCTACTCCGCCGTCGGGATGCGGGCACTCTTCTACGGCAACTACTACACCCCCGCCTCCGGCCCCGCACCCGACTTCCGCGCCATGGATACCGACGGCGACCGGAAGATTTCCCCCGCCGAGTTCGTCGCTTACTTCGCCGAGATGTCGGACTCCCTGTTCCGGGAACGCCGCGCTCAGACGACTGCGGACGACGGCACCACCGAAAACCTGATCGTCCGCCTCGATGCGGACAAGGACGGCAAGCTCTCCAAAGCCGAATTGACGGCTGCACCGAAACTGCTGTTCGCGCTCGATACCGACGAAGATGAAACCGTGTCCCTGAGCGAAGTCTTTGCCGCCTTGCCGCGCCGCAAATCGAATGCAGCAGGGGCCGAGATGATGAATTCGAACATGATGGGCATGAAGGGCAACGCCGCCGCGACGGCCGTCCTTCCCGCTGCGGGCGACCTGTTCCTTTATCCCGGCCGGGCACTCCGCGGCGAAGTCGTGCCCGCGCTGATCGCCAAGTACGACCGCAACAAAAACGGCAAACTGGAAGCCGACGAAAGCCCCTTCGACGGCGCTGCGACCAAGCGTCTGGATCGCGACGGCAATGCCGTACTCGACGACTCCGAACTCCACGCTTGGACGCGCGAAACCGCGGGCGTCGAACTCCTCGTCGACGTTGGCGTGACCCCGGAAAGCGGCGGAGTCACCGTCGTCGGCGACCTGCCTGCGGGCGCGGTGCTGCGTCGGGAATCCAAGCGTCGCGCCGTGCTTCGCTTCGGATCGCAATCGGTGGAACTGTCCCTGTTCGTGCCCGATGCCAAACAATCGAAGTCGGTCTACGATGGCCTGATCGCCTCCGTCTTCGGAGCCAAGAAGCACATCGACGAGCAGGATTTGGGCGGCATCTCGAACCAGTTCATCCGCTCGATCTTCGACTCGGCGGACGTGAATGCCGACGGCCGGCTCATCCGTGCGGAGCTGGTGAATTACTTCGACATGCAGCGCCGCACCATGGACCTCGGCTTCGCGCTCTCGGCGTCCGTGAATCGGCCGACGCTGTTTCAAGTGCTCGACGACGATCACGACGGCAAGCTGAGCCTGCGCGAACTTCGGACGGCGTGGGAACGCCTAAGCCTGCTCGAAGCCCCGGGGGCGACGACCGTCTCCGCGGGCATCCTGCGGCCGGTGGTGTTCCTGCAGGCGTCCCCCGGTCCTGCCTTCAACGGCGCCCGCCTGCCGCTGTCGGACGACTTCACCCAGCAGACCGCGATGCAGCCGGCGGCACCCAAGCCCGGCCCGATCTGGTTCAGCCGGATGGACCGCAACAGCGACGGCGACGTCAGCCGCGGCGAGTTCCTCGGCAGCGCCGCCCAGTTCGCCGTGATCGACACGGACAAGGACGATCTCATTTCGCTCGCTGAGGCCGAGGCCCACGACCGCAAGCTGCGGCCGAAGCCACCTCAGCGCTGAAAGCGCTTGACGCGGGTGGTGCCGTCCTCCAGTTCGAAGCGGTAGCCGTCCGGGAAGGCGTCGGCGAATTCCTCCTGATGGCTGACCAGCAGAATGCAGTGCAGGTGGCCGCGGAGGTTCTGCAGTTCCTGAATCATGATCTGCCGCCCCTGACGATCCAGGCAGCCGAATCCTTCGTCGATGATGACGCTTTCGATCGGCCGCTGCTGACGGCCCGCGTATTGGCCGATGGCGAGGGCCAAGCTGACCGCAACGCGGAACTTCTGCGATCCACTGAGAAACGAAACGTTGATCGGGGCCGTCCCGGCGATGCGGTTGGTCGCTTCCAAGTCGAGTGCCTTGTCGACGCCCGTGCCTTCATCCCCACCCACGAGCTTGAGGAAAAGCTGCCCGCCGCTGAGTCGGTCGAGCACGGCATTGCCGTACTCGACGATCTGCCGCTCGGCCTGACGTACCAGAAAGCGCTGGAGCCGATCGCGGCCGAGCAGTTCGGCGACGATTTTCCAGCGGTGGAATTCGCCGTCGATCCGGGTCGCCTCGGTTGTGAGTTTGCCCCGCTGCGATCTCAGGGAATCGAGGTCCGCCTTGGCCTTGCGGGCGTCGAGCAGGGCATCGTCCTTTTCGTCCGCAAGGTTGCGGGCTGCGGCGATCCGCAGCTTGATCTCATCCGGTGAGACGTCCGCTTCGGGCGGGAACTTGGCCAGCTCGCGTTCCTGCAGGCGAATGTCGTCCCGTAATGCTTCCTGATTGATGCGGGCTTGGGTCAGCGACTTGGCCTTGGCCTCGACGCCGTCGGCGAGCAGGCGTTGATATTCCGTACTCCAGGCGCTGTATTCCGCCGTGTGGGCGTCCTTCACCAAAGTCTGCCAGGCGGGCGGCAGTTGCGCGAGCGCCCGGTCGCCCGCTTCGCGGCAATGTTTGCGGTTCATCTCCTCAGTGTTCAGCTTCCCCTGCAGGTCGCTGAGTTTCTGCACGCAGTCGTGCCCCTCCGCAGTGCGCGTCTCCAAAGCGCGGACGACGGGAACCAGCGAATGCCGGATGCTCTTCACCGATGCGGCCAACGAGCTTTCCTCGGTGGTCGCGCCGTGGTGCTCCGTGCGGATCGCGGCGGGGTCCAGCCCCGCCAGGCCGGCGCGGAGGCGGGCCAAGCCGGCCTCCGCGCCTTCGTGCTTTGCCCGCAGCATCGCAACTTTCGTCAGCGATTCCTGCTGTTGTTTCTGCCTGCGTCGGACCGCATCCCACGTCTCGGCCTCCCGGCGAAGCCGCACGAGATCCGCGCTCGCCGGGTAAATGGTCGTCGCCCAATCCGCCGGTTGGGTTGCGGCGATTTTGTGCGATTCGGGTTGGGAAAGCTCGTCGTAGCGCAAGCTGAGCGCTTCGCGAAGTCGGGTCGTCGTCCGGCCCGAGTCGGCGACGAGATTCTTGAACTTCAGGTACTGTTCGCGGGCCGCGTCCCGTTGCTTGGTCAGCGTCGCCAACTGCTGCGTGGCCGCGTCGGAGGCGTTCGCGGCCCGAGCGAGGGCTTCCTCGGACTGGGTGCGTTCGACGGACGCCCGGCGCAGTTCCGCGTCGCGCTTGGCTCGCTCCTCCGCCAGGTGTGCCGCGGTCAGGGTTTGGCCGCAGGCCGTGCAGGTCGGCTTGCCGGCCAAGTGTTCGACTTCCTGCGAAGCCAACGTCGCCGCGTCGAAGCGGCTGCGGGCCACGGCCAGTCGCTCGGCCGCGGCATTGCGTTCGGTGACGGCCTGTGCCGCCACCGGCTCGGCTTCGGCCAGTGCCGTCTTCCGTTGCTTGCCGCGCTCGGTGACGGTGGCCAATTCCGACTTTTGCTTCGCTTCCAGCTCTTGGGCTTCAATCAGTTCCTGTCGTTCGCTGCCGATACGTTCCAAGTGGACGAGATCGCCGCGCAGGTGCTCCAATCGCTCGAGCGTTCGAGTCGTTTCCGTGAATTCGGCTTCGAGCGACGCGGGATGCGCCGACAATTCGGCGGTCAGCCGCGCGACCTCGGCTTCGGCTTCATCGCCTTGGCGAACTTTCTCCAGGAGCGTGGACAGTTCGCGCAGCCGCGTGCCGAGGGCCTGAAGCCTGGCTTCTTCGGTGGTCTGCCGGGTGAGCAGTTCGTCCCGTTGCTTCTTGAGGCGAACGACCTCCACATCGGCGGCCGTTGTGCGGACCTGCGTCGCCTCGCGCTCCTTGATGAACTTCTCGGCCTTGGCTTGGGACGCGGTCGCATCGGCCCGCATGGTCACGACCGTATGCGCGGCGGGCAGCACTCCGGCGAGTTCCTGCCTGCGACGGTCGTCGGTTTCGATCCGGCCCGCGTCGTGCAGAATCGTATTGGCGGCGGCCAGCCGCTTGTTGGCCCCGGCGAGGCGATTCACCGCGTCGAGCCGACGCGTGGCAGCCAGTTCCAGAGTCACCAGGTCTTCGATCTGCTGGAGCACCTGCCTGCGGTCGTCGTCGCCCGCTTCGACCGCGAGCAGCGCGGTGGCGTATTCGAGGTCGGTCACATCGGCAATGCCGGCCAACTGATGGCTGAGGGCTTCGAGCCGGTTTTTGCATTCCAGCTTGCGGTCGTTGGCGCGTGCGTGAAGCTTCTCGTAGCGTTCGAGGTTGACGATCCCGGCGAGCACCGCGGCGCGGCCGCTCGGTTTGGCGTCCAGCAGCTTCTCGGCCTTCCCCTGCAACAGCAGAACCGACGACGTGAAGGTCTCGTAGTTCAGCCCGATGTGGGCGTCGATCCAGGCATCGAAATCGGCCTTGCGTGACGTGTCCGGGATCGGTTCAACCGAGCCGTCGGTATGGATTGTCGAGAGTTGCTGCGTACCGGTCGCACTGCCCTTGGTGCTTCGGCGCAGCGTGCGTCGGATGCGGTAGGAGACGTGGTCCAGGCGAAAGTCGAACTCGACCGTGGCGGCGTTCGATTCCTTGTTGATGAGTTCGACGTGGTTCGTGGAACCGCCGCGATGGGCGCCGAAGAGGGCATAGGTGAGGGCGTCGAAGATCGCCGACTTGCCGCTGCCGTTGTTGCCGGCGAGCATCCACAAGGCCGCGCTGCCGAAATCGATTTCCTGCTCGTCCTTGTACGAGAGAAAGCCGAGGAGCCGAATGCGTTGCGGAATCATGGCCGGCGACTCCGTGGGTGTGAACCGACGGAGTTATCTTACGCGAACCCGAGGAAAGTGGATGCGCCCCTGATCCCGAGTTCACCGGTTCATGCCGGCCAGGATTTCGAGTGTGAGCCGGTCGTACATGGTTTCGTCACCGCTGTATTTTTCCTGAATGCAGAACTCCATGACCTGTGCCAGGATGACGCGGTGCAGTTCCGGTTGCGGGATCACGTTCAGGTCGTAGACGCCCGCGGCGGCGAGTTTGGTGATGATCCGCTGCGTCACCTTTTGCCGAATGCGGACGTAGGGATCGACCATCGAGGTGGACGACATCGACGAGGAAAGGGATGCGGACGATTGCGACGACGGCGGAGCGAAGAAGCCGACGCTGGAATTCGGGCCGTTGCCGCGCGTCTGCGGTGCCCCGAGGGTGATGACGCCGGATTCCGGCTTGTCCGCCCCTTGGCCCGCGGTTGACGTCGCACTGGGAACGGTCTGCCGCGGGGCGGGCGTCGTCGCGATCCCAGACGTGCTCGGCGGCCGATAGATGCCGGACATGCTGCCCACGGAACTGCCCGTGCCGCCGATGCCTGCCGCCGGTGCCGAAATGGCCGGTGCGCTGCGGATCAGCAGAATCTGCGGCTTGGCGTTCATTACCGGCGGCGGTAGGATCGCGATGACCCGAAAGCCGTTCGGCAACCGCAGATCGAAGCCGCCGACCGACGGCGACCCCGGTACGTAGCTTTCCCCAAGATTCGCCCAGTTCTGCAGCACGATGCGGACCTGATCGTCGTCCCGAAAACGGGCACTGGTCGGCAGCCAATTGTCGCTCTTGCGGCCGATCACCTGCGACGAGTTCAGAATCAGAATTTCCTTGATCGACTCGTCACGAAACACTTCCTCCAACGGCCCGAAGCCGGTGGACGACGCGATCAGATCTTCGACGATGCGGTCCCGGTCCGACCGGCTCAGGGCCGATGCGGTCACTTCCTGATCCAGAAACTGATCGAGGACGCGCTTGGCTTCGGCACGCAGGATCGAGAGCGGTTTGTGTTTGTTGCGGATCAGGTCGATCCGTTCGGTCAGTCGGATCTGCGCTTTGCGCGGCAGATCGACCGGCGGCGTGAAGCGCGAAGCGGCCGTCGAGTTCGACGTCATCGGGTGTTGGAGCGATCCGGAGGCGGGCGTCATCGGGCGAGACTCATCTCAGGCATTGGCGAAGCCTGAGCAAGCTTAGAACGATTTCCTGCCGACTGCGCTCGCCTCGCAGTCCGAATCGGAAAAATCGATAACGCCTACCGAATTCTCATTTCCGAGGCATTACGTCACCGGTACGAGTCGCAGTACCGGCTCGGTTCCGGCAATCGCGTTGGTACAATCCGTCACTTACAACAAGACGCCGGCCACGGCGGCATTAATCAGCGTCGCCAGAAATCCGCCCAGAAGCGCCTTCGGCCCCAGGCGGGCGAGCTTGGCGCGGAGGCCGGCTTGGTCGGCCGGATCCTTGGTCAGGCTGCCGATGCCGCCGAGTTGGATGCCGATCGAACCGATGTTCGCGAAGCCCGTCAGGGCGTAGGTGGTCAGCGCGTAGGAGCGGTCGGTCATGCCGTTCGGCGTGCCGGGTTTGTAGTTCTGCGTCAGGGCGTCGAAGGCCAGGAACTCATTGCCGACGAGCTTGACGCCGAGCAACTCGGCGACCTTGGGCACGTCCGCCGCGTCGACGCCCATCAGCAGCGCGACGGGGGCAAAGATTTCGGCGAAGATGGCCTGCAGCGTCAGCCCGTCCCACATTTGGCCGAGCAGATAGTTGGCGAAGGCGATGAGCGCAGTGAAGGCAATCAGCATGGCGATGATGTTGATCGCCAGCTTCATCCCTTCGGAAGCACCCGCCGCCGCCGCGTCGATCACGTTGGCGTAGCCCGTCTCGTTGACGATGGTCAGCGAACCGCGCGTCAGCGGCGTTTCGGTCTCCGGCTGCAGCATTTTGGCGACGTATAACCCGCAGGGCGCCGCCATCGTACTCGTGGCCAGGATTGCCACGGCATCGGCGCCCATGCTGATGTAAACGGCCATGACGCCGCCCGCGATCGTCGCCATGCCGCCGATCATGATCGCCATCAGTTCGGACTTCGTCATTTTGGCCACGTAGGGCGCCACAATCAACGGCGCTTCGGTCTGGCCCATGAAGACATTGGCGACCGCGGAGAGCGTCTCCGCGCCGCTCACGCCGCGCTTGCCCATGACCAACACCATCAGTTTCGCCAACACCCAGACCACCCCCTGGAGGACCTTGAGGTGAAACAGGATCGTGAACACGCAGGCAACGAACACGACGGTCGGCAGGATGATGAGTGCCAAGGGGGGCCGCGGCCACACCGTGCCGAAGAGGGTCGCCGTCGGCCCTTCGGTGAAGGTGAGGCACTTGGCGACGAAGTTGCCGATTTCCTCGAAACGGCGATAAACGAACGGTACCTTGGTGATGACGAGCGCCAGGGACACCTGGAGCAGAAACCCCGTAAGAACCACGCGCCAGTTGATGGCCCGCACATCGGCGGAGAAGAGCACCGCGACCAGCAGAAACGCGATCACCCCGAGCAGCGACTGAAGCTTCACGTCGACGCTCCCGGCGAGGAGATAAGCCGCCGAAGCGAGCGCGACGATCCCGGCGGCCAGACCGAGGCGCCAAGAGATGGGAGTGGCGTTCATGTCGCTCCGGGTGATTGTTCCTGCAGGTCGAGTCGAAAGCGTACGCGACGGCTGCACATCCACCAACGAAAAAAGCCGCGGGCTTCCCGAACGGAGGAGCCGGCGGCTTTTCGGAATCCGCGCGAGGCGCGAGTTACTTCTTCTTGGCGTCCTTGGCCGGGGCGGCCGCGCCCTCGCCTTCGACCTTTTCCTTCTTCTTCTTCAGGATGACCTTGATGACGCGCGTCTTCGGGATGCCGAAGGGGCTGCGGCCGTCTTCGAACTTGCCGTCCTCCATCATCTTCGCGATCCGCTCGACGCGGCTCATCACGGAGCGGTTGACGTTGCCGCCGGACTTCAGTTTCAGGCTTTTGTCGATCGACATGGTACGTTCGGGGTTCGAGGTCGCGGTGGGTCGGCAAACGCAAAGTGTTATGATAGACTTCCCGCGACGGCCCACAAGGCGCATTTGCGTTCGCGCCTCAACCTGAAAACGGAACACCGAAAACCGACCACCATGAAAGTCACCCTCGATTACGGCAAAACCGGCCTCGTCGTCGAACTTCCGGCCGCGAACCTGATCGCCCCGCCGCTGACGATCCGAGACGCCGAGCCGCTCGCCGACCCCGTTGCCGCCGTCGCCCACGCCTTGGAGCACCCCATCGGCACGCCGCCGCTGTCGATTCTGGCACGCGGCCGTAAGTCCGCCTGCATCGTCATTTGCGACATCACCAGGCCGGTGCCGAATCGGCTGATTCTGACGCCGATGCTTGCCATCCTCGAAGCCGCCGGCATTCCTCGCGAAGCGATTACCATCCTGATCGCCACCGGTCTCCATCGGCCGAACGAGGGGGACGAACTGATCGAACTCGTCGGCGCGGACATCGCCGCGAATGTTCGCTGCGTCAACCACCACGGCAAGGCCGACGGCGAACATGACTACCTCGGCGTCAGCACGCACGGCGTTCCCATTTGGATCGACAAGCACTACACGCAAGCGGACCTCAAAATCACGACCGGTCTGATCGAGCCGCACCTCATGGCCGGTTACTCCGGCGGCCGCAAGCTGATCTGCCCGGGCATCGCGCATCTCACCACCGTCGCCGCCTGGCATTCGCCGCGGTTTCTCGAACACCCCAAGGCCGACTGCGGAAGTCTGGACGGCAATCCGGTCCACGAAGAGAACACCGAGATCGCGCTGAAGACCGGTTGCGATTTCATCGTCAACGTCTGTATCGACGGCAAGCGCCGCATCACTTGGGTCGGTGCCGGGGACATGATCGCCGCCTGGAAGCAGGGCGTGGATTTCTGCCGCGAGACGGTGAAGGCCGGCGTGCCCGCGCTGTGCGACATCGTCGTCACCAGTTGCGCCGGCTACCCGTTGGACACGACCTGGTATCAGGCGGTCAAGGGCCTGACGGGCGTCATGTCCATCGTCAAGCCCGGCGGCACCATCGTGCTGACTGCGAGCCTGACCGAAGGCATCGGTTCCCACGAGTTCCGCGAAAGTCTCCAGCGCTACGCCGAGCAGGGGTACTTCCAAGCCTCCGCCCGAGCGGTGCACGACCTCTCGATCGTCGCCCCGCCCGGGCCGCTCGCCGGTGCGGCCGACCATTGCGAGATGGACGAATGGCAACTCGTCATGCTCCGCAAGGTGCTCGCATTGTGCAAAGTGAAGGTCGTCAGCGGGACATCCACCCCCGAAGTGCTGCGGCAATGCGAAGTCGAACCGGTCGAATCCGTCGAAGCCGCCGTCGCCGAGGCCCTCGCCGTCTACGGCACGAACGCCACCATCGCCGTCATCCCCAAGGGACCATACGTAATGCCGTATGTGATCGGGGCGTAAAACTCATTCTAACGGCGCGGCAGATGCGAGTCCATTGCATCGCTGCTGTTCGCCTACTTTGTCGCCGGCTCCCAGATCTTATTCTTCTTCGCCTCGTGAAAACCCTGGTTGGTCGGCTCCAGGGTCCATGTTTCGACGCTTGAGAATGTCGTCGGGCCGCCGACGCTGAAGGCTGTTACTTCGGGCTTGCCGGCCCAGTCGTCGAATGCGGCCACCAAGGCTTGGCGGTCGTTCACGAAGACTTCCACCAAATAGCGATCCACGAAGATACGCAGTTCCACCGGTTCGCCCGGCGACAGGGACGCCAGCGAGAACGGGGCTTCCGTCCTTCCTACTCGGATCGATTGCGTCTCGGGCCGGAAGACCACCTGCAGTCCGCCGCCCTTGCCGTCCGCGAAGACGGTCAGGCCGAATAGCCGCCGCTCCGCCTGCTCGCGAGGGATCAACACGCGCACCTCGGCCGACTCGCCTGGTAGTTTCGCCAGCGGCGTACCGACCGGCGTGCTGTCCGAACGGAGGTCTGCCACTGTCGCCACTACCACGTCTCTTTTGACAATTGGGTTCCGCCGCAGAGTCTCCAGTTCCTTAAGCGGGCGGATGCGGAGAACGCCGTCGGCGGGCAGGCTTAATTCTCGCGGCAACGATTGGATTGTTCGCCTGCTCATTTCGTGGTCGCGCCGGTCGAATGTGGCCAGCCAGGCCCACATCACCCGCCGACCATCCGGTGTCGTGACACTTTCCGGCGCGAAGAAGTCAGCCCGCCACGCCGACCCGCGGCCGAACAGGGCCTGCCCTTCCCGCCTCCAGTTCATCCGCCCGTGCGACTTCGGCACGAACTGCTCCGCCTTGGCGTCCCAGTCGCCGACGTAATAACGGCACCCGAGGTCGTGCGAGATGCACAGCAGCACCCACTTGTCGCCCATCGGGAAGAAGTTCGGGCAGGAGATGTCCTCGCCGCGGGCAACGTCCGGCAGATCGTGCCGCAGGAACGGGCCGACGCGGGTCCACGTCTTCAGGTCGGTCGATTTGAACAAAGGCGGGTTCTCGCCGCCGGAGATACCGTAGTAGGTGTCGCCGATGCGGAAGCAGTCCGGGTCCCAGTGCTGCACCTTCGCCTCGCTGCCGTCTACCTCGCGGACGTCCACGGGGTACGGTTTGTTCCAAGCGGAGAGCTTGTTGTCCGCAGCGACGGCAATCTGGTTGCGGCCGGATCCTTCGCCGTGGTAAATGACTGCCGGTCGGCCTTCTTTGGTGAAGAACCCGGTGCCGCTAAACATGCCGTGGCCCGTGAAGGCGGGCTGCAGTTTGGTCGGCAGCCAGGTCCAGTGGAGCAGGTCGGTGCTCGTGACGTGGACGAACGAGAAGCTGGTGCGGTCCTTCCACGGGTGGGCGAGGATGTAGTGCAGGTGATAGGTGCCGTCGAGACGGAAGGCGGCGTTCGGGTCGCCGGGCAGACTATGGCCGCCGGGATGCTGAAGATGGAAGTGCAGCGGCTCGTCGTCGCCGATATTCGCGGTGTTGGTCGGCTCCGCCTTGCCGCGCGGCGCGGGATCCGGCATCGGCTTGCTCGTGTCCGGTGTGCACGAGGCGACCAGGATCAACAGTGCCGTCATCATCATGGCCGTTCGCATCGCATCCGCTCCACAACGAGCCTTAGAACGAAACGAGCCGCATTCTCGGGAATGCAGCTCGCGGTGAATCCTGGGTTTGCTTAAACCTCAAGCTTCCACGGGCCGCGCATTTCGCGGCCTTTCATCTTGTTGCCGAGTTCGGCGTTGGCGCCGGTGAAGACGTGGGCCTTGGGGTCCCAGGTGAACTTCTT
>Ga0163144_10024674_pt1 | contig 11783 bp, 9 predicted proteins | sample OliLak19BULKMAT1_FD_123175 | JGI IMG/M metagenome (GOLD analysis project Ga0163144, IMG submission 123175) | Freshwater microbial mat bacterial communities from Lake Vanda, McMurdo Dry Valleys, Antarctica - Oligotrophic Lake LV.19.BULKMAT1 | ecosystem: Environmental > Aquatic > Freshwater > Lake... | reverse complement strand
TTCCGCCCGCCCGACAATCGAAAAGCCGCGCGGCTTGTCGAGGTCAGAGGCAATCTTGGCCAGGAACTTGTTGTGCGACAGGCCGATTGACCCGCTCAGGCCAAGCTCTGCCTCCATCCGCTGGGTCAGGCGGGCCAGAAGAACCGCAGGTGGCGCGCCGTGCAGCCGTTCGGTTCCGGTCAGGTCGAGGAATGCCTCGTCCAGCGACAGGGGCTCTATCGCAGGGGTCAGATCCTCCATCATCGCCCGGATCGCGCGCGAGGCTTCGGTGTAGGCGGGAAAGCGTGGCTTCACCACAACCGCCTCGGGGCACAGCTTCAATGCCTGGAACATCGGCATCGCCGACCGCACCCCCTTGATCCGCGCGATGTAGCAGCAGGTGGAGACTACCCCGCGGGTGCCACCGCCAACGATCACCGGCTGGTCGCGCAACGCCGGGTTGTCGCGCTTTTCGACCGAGGCGTAGAAGGCGTCGCAGTCCATATGCGCGATGGACAGGGTGCTCAGTTCCCCGTGGACCACCATGCGCGGCGACCGGCACACCGGACAGCGCGCCAGGCCGGTGGCGGGCACGGTTTCGGTCAGCGTCAGACAATCGCGGCAGAGGCTGGGCATCGGATCAGTCTAGCATGGGCGCGGGCGGTCGTCAGGGGCAGCGTTCCGGACGGCTATGGGTCGGACACCCGGCTGCTTCGGGAAATCTGCACGGCCAGAATGCCTGCCATCGTGATCGCTACTCCCAGGATGTCCAGAGGGCGAACCGCCTCTCCCAGCAACACGGCCGCGATGGCCAAGCCGAAGAACGGGTTGAGGAAGTGGAACGTTGCGGCGCGTGTGCTGCCGATCCGGCCGACAAGGCTGAACCAGATCAGGGTCGCTGCAAGGCCCGGCACGAAGATCTGATAGGCAAAGGCCAGCAGGAATGCAGGTGTCCATTCGACAAAAAACGTCTCTGTCATGGCTGAAACGACTGAAAGTGCCACCGAGCCGACCAGCATCTGCAACCCCACGACCATCAGAAGGTTGCCACCCGACATTGCCCCCCGCAAGGACAGGGTGGCCACCGCCAAGGCAAGCGCCCCAACCAGACACAAAGCCACCCCCAGAGGATCTGCCCCGCCAGAAAGCCGTGTGCCCATGATCAGACCGACGCCCAGAAATCCGGCGGCAAGCCCCGCCAGCCCAAGGCGCGTGACCTTCTCCCCATAGACAGCCCAGGCCAGCGCTGCGACGATCAGAGGCATGGAGGCGGCGATGATCGCGGCAAGCGACGCCTCGATCCACTGCATCGCCACGAAGTTGAGGCCGAGGTAAAGCGCGTTCTGGCACAGCCCAAGCAGGATCACAGCGCGGGTTTGTCCGGGGGTCAGCCGCCACGACTGGCCAAGACACCGCGCGATCACGATCGCGATCAAACCCGAGATCAGGAACCGGGCAGACAGCGCCGTCAGCGGCGAGGCGTGGGCCACGATGATTCGCGCCGTGGCAAAGGCCGACGACCACATGACCGCAAAGGCCGTGCCGAGAAGGAGTGCCCGATAATCCATGCCACGGGTGGTGCACGGCTTGGGCCGGAAGATCAAGCTGCGCCACCCGCACCAGCCCCACTACGCAACAGGGCCGCCCAGGCGGGCGGCCCTGTGTGCCGTCAGTAAACAACCTCAACCGTTCACCACGTCCTTCAGAGCCTTGGCGATGGCGAATTTCACCTGCTTGTCGGCGGCCTTCATCATTGTCTCGCCAGTGGCGGGGTTGCGAACCTGACGCTCGGGGCGGGCCTTGCAGGCCACCTTGCCGAGGCCTGGCAACGCGATCGAGCCTCCCGCAGCCACTTCACGCGCCACGACCGACGCGATGGCGTCGAGTGCGGCGTTGGCGGTTTTCTTGTCACTGCCCATGGCTTCGGCCACGGCGGCCACCAATTGGGTCTTCGTCATCGGCTTGGACATCTGTCTATCCCTTATATTTGTTTTTGGCTCATATGCGACCTGCAAGCAGCAGGCGTCCCGATCCCCGGAAGCGAGGCCACCCTCCAATCACTGCGTTTTCGTGGCGAAATCAACCCCGGAACCGCCAAAAGTACCGGGTTTTCCCGCTTTTGCACGGTCAAAGGAAGGCGGTTTCCTCAAAACTCCGCAGTTTTCGGCTGTGAAGCCGGGCGATTGGCGTTTCCCGCAGCCGTTCCATCGCGCGAATGCCGATCTGCAGATGGCGGTTTACCTGCTTCTTGTAGAAGTCGCTGGCCATGCCGGGCAGCTTCAACTCGCCATGCAGTGGCTTGTCGCTGACGCACAACAGCGTGCCGTAGGGGACGCGGAAGCGGAACCCGTTGGCGGCAATCGTGGCGCTTTCCATGTCCAGCGCCACGGCCCGCGACTGTGACAGGCGGCGCACGGGACCAGAGTGATCCCGAAGCTCCCAATTGCGGTTGTCGATGGTGGCGACGGTGCCGGTTCGCATGATGCGCTTCAGTTCATACCCCTCAAGCTGGGTGACATCGGCGACGGCCCGTTCCAGCGCGATCTGGATCTCGGCCAGCGCCGGGATCGGCACCCAGACCGGCAAGTCATCGTCCAGCACATGGTCATCGCGCAGGTAGGCGTGGGCCAGCACGAAGTCACCAAGGGATTGCGAGTTCCGCAGCCCTGCGCAATGCCCGACCATCAGCCAGGCATGCGGACGCAGGACGGCGATATGGTCGGTCGCGGTCTTGGCGTTCGACGGGCCGACGCCGATGTTGACCAGCGTGATCCCCTGCCCGTCGGCACGCTTCATGTGATAGGTTGGCATCTGCGGCATCTTGGTCGTGGGCAGGATCACCCCGTCCGGTGTGGTGATCACCTGGTTGCCGGTCGCGACAAAGGCGGAATAGCCGCTGGTTGGGTCGGCAAGCGCCTCGCGGGCATAGGTCTCGAACGCGTCGATGTAGAACTGGTAGTTGGTGAACAGCACATGGTTCTGAAAATGCGTCGGGTCGGTTGCGGTGTAATGCGCCAGCCGCGCCAGGCTGTAATCGACGCGCTGGGCGGTGAACGGTGCCAAGGGGGCCGACCCGTCGGCATAACGCGTCAGGACCCCGTTCACGATATCATCGTTGGTGGTTGCAAGGTCCGGCACGTCAAAGACATCGCGCAAGGAAAAGGTCATCACCCCTTCCTGCGGCACTGTCAGACCCGGGCTGGCGGCCATGGCGAAATGAACCGGGATCGGCGTGTCCGAAGGCCCGATTTCGACCGGGACGCCGTGGTTTTCCAGCAAGAGCGTGATCTGCTGGATCAGGTAGTTGCGAAACAGGTCCGGTCGGGTGACCGTGGTCGCATAGGTGCCTGGGCTGGCAACGTGACCAAAGGAAAGCCGCGAGTCGACCTTGTCGAAACTGGCTACGGTCAGACGGATCTCGGGATAAAACGCCCGGATCCGGCGGCCTGGGTGACCCGTGGTCAAGGTCTCGCTGAACTGCTGTGCCAGAAACGCGGTCGCCTCGATGTAAAGCTCCTCCAACCGCTCTACGGCGGCGGAGGCATCGGTAAAACGCTGATGCGGTCTTTGTGGCGGCGAAAGGGGGGTGGTCTGGGGGTCGTCCTGCATCATTGGTCCTACGATTGATCCGGCATATTGGCCGAAAGCCTTAGGCCTTCGCAAGTGACGCCGTCATGACAGCCAGTGTCGCAGCGGATCACAACCGGCTCGCCCCTTGCGCTGCGCTTTCCGACCCTCATACTTGAGGCATGCAAACGCTCCTCTCCCTCGGCCACGGCTATTCGGCGCAGGCCCTGTCGCACCGCCTGATCCCGGAGGGCTGGCGGATCATCGGCACCACCCGCAGCGCCGCCAGGGCGGAAACCTTGCGCGCCGAGGGGGTGGAGCCGCTGATGTGGCCGGCCGATCTGGTCCCTGCACTGGCTGCGGCGACGCATATCCTTTGCTCCGCAGCCCCGGACGCGCTGGGCGACCCGTTCCTGCAGGCGGTCCCCGGCATCGCGTCTGCCGGGGCGGGCTGGGTCGGGTATCTGTCGACCACGGGCGTCTACGGCGACCATCAAGGTGGCTGGGTCGATGAGGCGACACCCCTCACCCCGGTGTCCGAGCGTGGCCGCCAGCGCGTACTGGCGGAGGGGCAGTGGCTTGCCACTGGCCTTCCCGTCCACATCTTCAGACTTGCCGGGATTTATGGCCCCGGCCGTGGCCCGTTCGAGAAGGTCCGCGACGGTACTGCGCGCCGAGTGATCAAGCCGGGCCAGATCTTCAGTCGCATCCATGTCGATGACATTGCCCAGGTGCTGGAGGCGTCGATCCGCCGCCCGAACCCTGGTGCAGCCTACAATGTCTGCGACGACAACCCCGCCCCGCCGGAAGAGGTGCTGTCCCATGCTGCCCGCCTTCTGGGCCTGCCGGACCCCCCGGCCATCGCCTTTGATCAGGCAGAGATGTCGCCGATGGCGCGCAGTTTCTATGGCGAATCAAAACGCACCCGAAACACCCGCATCAAGGAAGAGCTTGGGGTGACCCTTCTTTACCCCGACTACCCGGCAGGCCTCGCAGCCTTGCTCAAGGCGGAACTCGGCTGACCGTTTCCGTTCTGCAGAAGTATCCCACGGGTAGGAAGCCGGTTTCGCCACCGGTTCAAGAAACCGGCGGACTGGGGGTGTGAAACCCCCGGTTGCCAGCTGGCGCAGTCCTATTGCGCGGCGACTCCGACGGATTGGCCGCTCAGGATAGCTTCGGTTACCGAGGACAGCGCGAGGGCAGCAGCACCGTGCGCCCAAAGGAGATCACCCCAGGCGTGAATCTCGATCGGCGGGCGGGGGCGGCCGGTATTGATCGCCAGATTGTCCATCTCCGCCAAGGTTTCGGCGGCGTAAAGGTAGTCATAGCGCATCCTTTCGCCCGACAGGATGATCAGCGCGGGGTCGAAAAGGTTGATCACATTCGACAGACCCACCGCCAGATAGCGCCCGGCGCGGCGGAAGATCGACTTTGCCGTCGCGTTGCCCGCCTTGGCGTGATCGTAAAGGCTTTCGAGCAGGACCGCGATGCTTTGGCCTTCCTTGTGGCCCCAGTTCAGCGCCGTCGTCGCCTCCCGGGCGAGGGCGTAGTCGGCGACATAGGCCTCCAGGCAGCCGCGCTGGCCGCAGCGGCACAGCGCCCCGTCCAGTTGTACCTTGGTATGGCCCAACTCCATCCCCAGCCGCCGCGCGCCACGGTAGATTCGGTGGTTCAGCACGAAACCCATACCGACACCGTGTTCGATGGTGACCACCGCGAAATCCGCAAGGTCGCGACCCGCACCAAACCAAAGTTCAGCGAGCGCCACCAGATTGGCGTCGTTGTCGATGGTGACCGGCAGGCCCAGCCGCGCCCCGACAAGCGCCGCCAGGGGGACCGCGCGGTCGACAAGAACCGAGGACCAGAGCACCACCCCTTCGGCGGAATCGACGAAGCCGGGCACCCCGACGCCGACAGCCGAAAGCTCGGACCGCGCCATGCCTGCCTTGGCACAGACCCGGTCCAGCAACACCTCGATCGCGTCAAGGATTTCGCTTGCGGACAGCGGGCCGGGGCGGCGGGGAATCACGTCGTCGGCTATCAGCTTGCCCGCAAAATCGACCACGACGGCAGTATGCTCACGGTCCGACAGCTTCATTCCAACCACGTGGTGCGCCGCTGCCCTGACCCCCAGAGCCACTGCCGGTCGCCCGCGCCCAGGATCACCGTCGCGCGGGGCGGCAACCTCTTCGATCAAGCCGGTTTCGATCAGTTCCCAGGTGATCGTCGTCACTGATGCCGGGCTGACCCCGAGGTCCTTGGCCACCTGCACCCGCGGAATAAGCCCGGCGGCGCGCACCAGCTCGAACACCTGCTGGCGCAAGGGCCGCTGTGAATCGGACAAGGGCGAGATCAGCGGGCCCACGCCGGCGCGCCCGTCGCTCACGTCTGGTCTCGCTTCTGGCCGGACTTCTGGCCGGATCGCCTTGGGCGGCATTACTTCAGTCTCCGAAGTTAAATTGCGCCAGTTTGGCCGAGTTCCGACGCTGGTGGGCACCAGAGTTGCAGAAATCGGGGGGCTGCGTGGCGCGCGCAAGGGTTGACCAGTAGTTTTATTTTGACAACCAAAATTGTCGGCTGCACGGTTTTTGCAGGTTTCGGCTTGGAGCCGCGGTCGGCAGAGCGTCGGCTGAACAGGGAGGACCAAGGTGCGCAAAATTGTTATCGCTGCTGTTCTGGCAGTCATTTCAGCGTCGTCGGCAGCGCTGGCCGAGGGCAAGAAGATCGGCGTGTCCTGGTCAAACTTTCAGGAACCACGCTGGAAGTTCGATGCCGCAGCGATGCGGTCCTCGATCCAGCGGGATGGCAATGAATACATAACGGCGAATGCCGAAGCCTCGACCGAAAAGCAGCTCAACGATATCCGCACGATGATTGACGCCGGTGTGGATGCGCTGGTGATCCTGCCGGTCGACCGCGAGGCCGTTCTTCCAGCGATGGACTGGGCGGCCGAGGCGGGCATCCCCGTCATCAGCTATGACCGGTTGATCGAGGATGATCGCGCCTTCTACATCACCTTCGACAACGTCGGCGTCGGCCGCATCATCGCCGCCATCATCCGGCAAGAACAGCCGGAGGGGAACTATGTGATCCTGAAAGGTGACCCAAGCGACGCCAACGTCGGTTTCCTTCGACAGGGCATGGAAGAGGTGCTTGGGGCCGCGATAGCAGGCGGAACCATCACGATCGTCGGTGAAGCGAATGCGGACGGCTGGAGCCCTGACAGCGCCTTTACCGCGATGGAAAAAATCCTTGTAGACACCGGCAACGACGTCGATGCCGTTCTTGCCCAGAACGACGGCATCGCCGGTGCGGTGATCGAGGCGCTTGCCGCCCAAGGGTTAAGTGTTCCGGTCGGTGGGCAGGACGGCGACCCGGCGGCGCTCAATCGCGTCGCGCGTGGCACTCAGGTCGTCTCGGTCTGGAAGAACAACCGTGAACTTGGCAAGGTCACCGGCAAGATTGCAGGCCTTTTGGCCGATGGGGTGGAAATGGGCCGGATACCGGACTCCAGCCGCTTTACCGGCGGCGACAAGGGTCTGACCTACAACGCGATCCTGCTGAATCCGACCCCGATCACCAAACTCAACCTCAATGAGGTGATCGACGCGGATGTCGTCACCCGAGGTGAGGTTTGCGTCGGTGCGGTGGCAGGTGTTGTCGGTTGCTGAGCTGCCCGCACGGTGGCCCAACCGGTCACGCTTGAGGCGTCGACCCAGCAAGGCCGGGGCCGTGCAACTTTTTATTTTGACAACTGAATTTAATCGCGGCTATTTTTCGCGCGTTCCGGCGAATCTGCCGGGCCGGCCATCTGCTGGCCGACACACTAGGGAGGATACCAATGCGTAACGCAATTCTCGTCGCCGTTCTGGCGGTGACCGGGTTCTCGTCGGCTGCGCTGGCAGAAGGCAAGACGATCGGTGTTTCGTGGGCACAGTTCCAGGAAGAGCGCTGGAAGATCGACGAAGCGGCGATGAAAGCTGCGATCGAAGCTGCCGGCAACACTTATGTCTCCGCTGACGCTCAGGCTTCGGCCGAAAAGCAGCTTTCGGACATCGATGCGCTGATCGCGCAGGGCGTTGACGCCCTCATCATCAACGCCTGGGACAAGGACGCCATCGCGCCGGCCATCGACAAAGCCGCTGCCGAAGGCATCCCGGTCGTCGGCTACGACCGTCTGATCGAAGACGACCGCACCTTCTATCTGACCTTCGACAACGTCGGCGTCGGCCGCATCATCGCCGAATCGGTCTTCGCCGTTGCTCCCAAAGGCAACTACGCGATCATCAAGGGTGACCCGGGTGACCCGAACGTCGGCTTCCTGCGTCAGGGCATGGAAGAAGTCATCGGCGCGGCTGTTGCTTCGGGCGACATCGTGATCGTCGGCGAAGCGAACTCGGACGGCTGGAAGCCAGAGAATGCCCAGAAGAACATGGAGCAGATCCTGACCTCGGCCAACAACGAGGTTGATGCGGTTCTGGCGCAGAACGACGGCATGGCCGGTGGTGCTGCTGCAGCGCTTGCCGCTCAGGGCCTGAACATTCCGCTGGGTGGTCAGGACGGCGACCTTGCGGCGATCAACCGCGTTGCCCGTGGCACGCAGACCGTTTCGGTCTGGAAGAACGCCGTCGACCTTGGCAAGGCCGCAGGCGAGATCGCCGGCATGATGGCGGATGGCGCGGCGCTTGACGCGATCCCGGGTGCGACCAAGTTCTCGGGTGGCGAAAAGGGCGTCGAGATGAACGCGATTCTTCTCGACCCGACCCCGATCACCAAGGACACCCTGAACCTTGCGATCGACGCTGGCCACATCACCAAAGAGGCTGCCTGCGAAGGTGCCATGGAAGGCGTCGCTGCCTGCCAGTGATCTGACCTGATCTTCCGGCGCCATCCCACCGGGGTGGCGCCGGTCCTTTCTTTCTGGCAGTTGGCCCCCTCTCCGGTTGCGGAGCGTGGCCGGAGCGCATCTTGCGCCCGGCAACAGCCAAGCCATCCCTCTCTCTCAGGCTGGACGAGGACATGACCAACGCACCCCAGACCCACTCCCCCCAAATGCCCCACGAAAGCGGCACTACCCGCTTTCTGCGCCTGACCGAGATTGACCCCCGGCTCTTGGGGATGCTTGGTGCCCTTCTGTTGATCTGGGTCGCGTTCGAGGCGTATGCAGCCTTTGTCCTTGGCCGTCCGTCGTTGCTTCTTGGCGCATCCCAGGGTGAGGCGAACGGCTTTCTGACCCCGCGGAACCTGTGGAACCTTTCGGTCCAGACCGCCTATATCGGCATCATGGCGACGGGGATGGTGCTGGTCATCATCACCCGCAACATCGACCTTTCGGTCGGGTCGATCATGGGCATGGTCGGCATGTACATGGGCCTGTTGCAGGTCGAGATCATGACCCCGCTCGTCGGGCTTGGCCATCCTTCGCTTTGGATCGTGTCGGTGGTCTTCGGCATCGCAATGGGTACGCTGATCGGAGCGTTTCAGGGGGTGCTGATTGCCTTTCTCAACATCCCGTCCTTCATTGTCACCCTTGGCGGCCTTCTGGTCTGGCGCGGTGCGGCGTTCCTCGTTGCGGGAGGTCGGACAATCGCCCCCATGGACGAAACCTTCTCCCTCCTCGGCGGCGGATCCTTTGGCGCACTGGGCGAAACCGGAAGCTGGATCTTTGCCGTCATCGCCTGCGTCTTTGTCGTCTGGGCCTTCATCAACGGCCGCAAGTCGCGCCAGAAGCACGGCTTTGCGCTGCGTCCGGTCTGGGCCGAGACCTTCGTCATCGGCCTCGTCTGCTCGGTGATTATTGGTGCGACCGCCACGGTGAATTCGTACATCTGGCCCAAGGGCAACATCGAGAAATACTACGCCTCCATCGGGCAAGAGCTGCCTGTATGTGCACAGGACAACGACACGATCTATGAAGGCGTCTGCGCCAGCTTTGGTCACGGCTTTGCCTATCCGGTGCTGATCATGATCGCGGTAGCCATTGCCATGACCATCCTGATGACGCGCACCCGGTTTGGCCGATATGTCTTTGCCATCGGCGGCAACCCCGAGGCAGCAGCCCTATCCGGCATCAACACCCGTGCGATGACCGTCAAGATCTTCGCACTCATGGGTGGACTTGCCGGGATCGCTGCGGTGATCGGTGCCGCCCGTCAGAACTCTGCCACCAACGCCATGGGCCAGCTGGATGAGCTTTACGTTATCGCAGCCGCCGTTGTCGGGGGAACCTCGCTCGCCGGGGGTGTCGGCACGATCTACGGCGCGATCATCGGCGCGTTGATTCTGACCAGCCTGCAGACCGGGATGGTTTTGATCGGCTTCGGCGACGGGTCCTACCAGCGGATCGTGATCGGCATGGCGCTGGTCCTCGCCGTGTGGCTGGACATCGTTTACCGCAAACGCATCAAGTAAGGGGCTACGATCATGGTAGACAGAACCGGTACCCCGCTTGTCGAACTGCGCGACATCTCGATCGCGTTCGGCGGCATCAAGGCGGTGGATCACGTCACGATCGACCTGTTCCCGGGCGAAGTTGTCGGCCTTCTCGGCCACAACGGCGCGGGCAAGTCGACTCTGATCAAATGCCTGTCCGGCGCCTATCAAAAAGACGCGGGCAAGATCCTGATCAACGGCGAAGAGGTGGAGATCACGGACCCCCGCGACGCCCGCGCCCAGAACATCGAGACGATCTACCAGACCCTTGCGCTGGCCGACAACCTGGACGCCGCCTCGAACCTGTTCCTGGGGCGTGAGCTGGTCGGCAAGATGGGTTTTGTGGATGAATCTGCGATGGAGGCTGAAACCCGCAAGATCATGGGCCGCCTCAACCCGAACTTCCGCAAGTTCAACGTGCCGGTCAACATGCTCTCGGGCGGACAGCGCCAGTCGGTCGCCATCGCCCGCGCGGTCTATTTCAACGCCAAGATCCTGATCATGGACGAACCCACTGCCGCCCTCGGCCCGCATGAGACGCAGATGGTGTCAGAACTGATCCAGGAGCTGAAGGCGCAGGGCATCGGCATCTTCCTGATCGAACACGACATCCACAACGTGATGAAACTGTGTGACCGGGCTTCGGTGATGAAAAACGGTCAGCTTGTCGGCACCGTCAATGTCGACGAGGTGACCGATGAAGACATCCTTGGCATGATCATTCTGGGCAAGAAACCGGCACTGGCCGCCTGAGATGTACATCGGCCTCGACCTTGGCACCTCGGGCCTGAAGGGCATCCTGATTGATGACCATCAGGCCGTAATCGCCGAGGCGACCGCCCCCCTGACGGTGTCTCGCCCGGCTGAGGGGTGGAGCGAACAGGCCCCTTCCGACTGGATCACCGCCGCCGAGGCGGTGCTGGACCAGCTGTCGGCGAAGGGCCTTGGGTCGGTCCGCGCCATCGGGCTGTCCGGCCAGATGCATGGCGCCACGCTGCTGGACGCAAGGGATGAGGTGCTGCGGCCCTGCATGTTGTGGAACGACACCCGCGCCCATGCCGAAGCAGCCGAGATGGATGAAGACCCGATGTATCGCCGCATCATCGGCAACATCGTCTTTCCGGGCTTCACCGCCCCGAAAGTGGCCTGGGTCAAGACGCACGAGCCGCAGGTCTGGGGCAAGATCGCCAAGGTCCTGTTGCCCAAGGACTACCTGCGCCTTTGGCTGACGGGAGGGCATGTCGGCGACATGTCCGATGGGTCGGGTACTGCATGGTTCGATACCGGGCGGCGCGACTGGTCGGACGAACTTCTGGCGGCCTCGGGCTTCAGCCGCGCCAACATGCCACGGCTGGTCGAAGGCTCGGCCCCCTCCGGTCAGGTGCGGGACGCCCTGGCCACGCGCTGGGGTCTGCCGAAAGGCGTCGTGGTTGCAGGCGGGGGCGGGGACAACGCCGCCTCCGGTGTCGGCGTCGGCGTCGTGCGGCCGGGTGAGGCGTTCGTGTCCCTGGGCACCTCGGGCGTGTTGTTTGCGGTCAATGCCGGCTATCAGCCTGACCCAGCCTCGGCCGTCCATACGTTCTGCCATGCCGTGCCGGACACCTGGCACAAGATGGGCGTGATCCTTGCCGCGACTGATGCGCTGAACTGGTACGCGCGGCTGGTCGGGAAGGATGCCGCCACCCTGACCGGCGAGCTTGGGCCCCTGCAGGCCCCGAAGAAGACTGTGTTCCTGCCGTATCTGGGTGGGGAGCGGACGCCAATCAACGCCCCCAACATGCGCGGCGCGTTCACGGGGCTGGAGC
>Ga0163144_10024673_pt1 | contig 11783 bp, 2 predicted proteins | sample OliLak19BULKMAT1_FD_123175 | JGI IMG/M metagenome (GOLD analysis project Ga0163144, IMG submission 123175) | Freshwater microbial mat bacterial communities from Lake Vanda, McMurdo Dry Valleys, Antarctica - Oligotrophic Lake LV.19.BULKMAT1 | ecosystem: Environmental > Aquatic > Freshwater > Lake... | reverse complement strand
TCTCCCAGGTCGTCAACCTGACCAAGCACAGCACCAGGGCCATCGACCGCTACATCACCAACTTCCGACAGGTCTTCACCTGCAAGACCAAGGGACTCAACGTCCAGGAGACCGCCCACGCAAGCAAGCTTAGCCAGCGCCTCGTCGAGGAATACCACCGCCTCTTCGACGAGTACGCTGTCACCAGCATCCAGTTCGATGCCCTGTTGAAGGGCTTATCGAAGAACTGAGAATCCATCCGCCCGAGATAGGAAAACCGTCCGGTAGGCGGACAGGTGTCCTCATTTGTATCCGATCCCTGCCGCCAAGAGGCTACGGTCAGAACTGTACTGGATCCCGGCATCGACGGTCGGGCTACTCGATGCGGGGCGGGGCTGACGACCAGCGCCACACCACGCCGATGCCGATATAGAGGCCGCTCAAGTCGATGGTCTGGTCGATGTTGTCACTCGTGGAGGAGTGCTGCACCGACAACCAGCCGCCGTGGCCTTCGACCAGCAGGCCCTGGGACACCTGCCAGAGGGCGGAAACCCGCGCCTCGTAACCGCTGAATGATCCGGTTGCCGAATAATCAGGGCCGGTCGTCGACGACGGGAGATTGAAGGTGCTCAGGCCATAGCGGAATCCGGGCTCGACAAGGAGCGTCCAGTTGTCGGAAATGGCCCAGCCCAGGCCGGCAGAAGCGCGCACGCCATTAGCGACCAGGCTGCCGCTGGTGCCGTAGGTCCAGACGTCCGAGATGAGGCCGGCTCCGAAGACCAAGCCGAGCGAGTCGCCGGGCCGGGCCAGAGCATAGCGACCACCGAATGAAATTTCCGTACCGGATGTGAAGGCGTCATTGCCTGAACCCGAGACGGTCGGGGACGTAACCGTATAGTTGAAGCCGACTGGCAGGACGGAGAGCGAGAGCTCGAGGTCGCGCACCACCAACTCTGCGGCGGGCATGGCCGGCACCATGGCGAAAAGGGCGGCGAGGGCGAGGAGGCACTTCACGTCGGAGTTCTCCTGCGCCCGGTCGCTGAATTCCAAGCGCGTAAAGGTAAGGTGCGAGTTCCACTGCTCATCTGTATGGTCTCAGGGCTTGATCGTCAGGCGCACACCAACAAGCACGTGCGCGACGCTGCTGTCGAGGTCTGCATCGTCGTCTGCCCCAGCCTGGTTGGCAGTACGTGCGGTCCAGGCAGGATCGTACCAGGACCCACCCCGTACATGCGTGCCAGCTCCGGTCCATTCCCAGACGTTGCCATGCATATCGTAGAGGCCGAAGCCGTTCGCCGCCGTGCCGCCAACCACGCGCGTCCCAACCACACCGAGTTGGCTCTCGCGTACGACCGCCCGGCCAGCAAGAACTGCCGGCGAGCCGGTATTCGCCCCCCACGACCAAGTGGTCGAGGAACCGGCGGCGCAGGCAAAGGTCCACTCGCCATCGCTCGGAATCCCGAGCTGCGTGCCATGAGCGGCATTAAAGGAGGTGACAGCCGCGTTCACAGCATCCGAGCTGAGGTTGAAGGCTGGCTTGGTCGGCGCAGTCGCCGCTGCGAGCCAGGACGGTGCCGGCGTCACTGTGGTCCACGGCGCGCTGGCAGTGCCGGCAATCCGGGACCACTGGCCCTGGGTGACTTCGAACACACCGACGAAGAAGTCGTTGCCGTTGCTGCTGATGCGGCGGAACAACATCTTGGTACCTTTGTACTCGACGGCGCTAGGCACAGCCTCGGCAAGGCTGGTCACCGCACCGCTGGACAAGTCTAGCACCAAGAATGGGCCGGTCGCCAAGCCGATCACTCCGTTCAGCCCCTCGCCATCGTTGGCGGACTTCCCGCCCCCGGTCGACAGTCCGAGGTCAGGGACACAGCCGCAAAGCAGGAGAAGTGGGAGGATCAGGACAACAAGCCTGGTCATGGACAAGTCCTTTGTCGTGATCGTGGACTGTGGCATGCTCATCCGTTCCCCGCGGGAGTGGCGATCACCTTGAGATAGACCGGCTGGAGATAGGCGCGATGCGCGGTCGTGTCCTCAACCAGAATGCCGAATTCGTAGTACTGGTAGGCGGGGCCACCGAGCGGATTGATGTCCCAGAAGACGTTGCCAGTGGCGTCGATGGTCGGTGGGTTGACCGCCGGAACGTTGACCAGGCGCCATACCAGCGATCCAGGGTTAGTTGCCTGGACCTGCACCTGGTAGTTCAGATTGCCGTAGTCGTAGCCACGCATGGGCGCGTTGGTCAGGGCGCGCGGGGCGTCGACTTCGTCTGACCCGCTGACATGGAGACGGACGTCGATGCGGGTCTTCAACCCAGCGCCGTTAGCGTCAATGGCGTTGACATAGAAGATGCCGTCCTGCGAGGAGATGCCGGATGCGGGTGTAAAGGTAAAGCCACCAGTGGTCGGGACGAGGGTCACTGTCCCCAGGCCGAATCCGGTGGTGGTGAGACCCAGCGGCGTGCCGATAGCGTCGCACAACTCGAAGACGACCGTCGTGCCCTCGGGGTCGGGCGCACTGACGCTGCGAGTGATCGGCAGGTCCACCACAGTGGAAAACCAGGGCGTCGAGGCGAGCGGTGGATCGTCGACCGAGATGACATCAATGTACATGTCCTCGTTGGCACTGATGCCGCCGCCGCCGGTTTCATCCTTGACCGTGATGCGCAGGGTGCGTTGGAGCGCAACCGGGTTCTCGCTACTGTTACGGTAGTAGACGTTCTGCAGCAGGGCCGAGGCAACTGCGGCGGTGGCGTTGTTCGAGGTGAAGTTGATGAGCAGCGGCGTGTTGTTCGTCCCGCCGCTCACCGTGCCGATCGGCTGCAAGAGGTACTCGAGCGTCCTAGTGCCGGCGACATCCGGCCCAAAGGCGATCTGCGGTGAAAGCAATTCAAGGACATCGCTAGCTTCACCGTTGACGACAAAAGCTAGACGCAGGTAGCCACCGTTGAGATTGGGTGAGTCAACGTCCGTTACGGTTGCGGCAGGGTCAATCCGCAGCGGAAGGCCGTTCTCAACGTAGTTCAACAATCGCATCGCGCTTGGCACGACGATGTTGTCAGTCACCGCAATGACCGGTGGGGACAGGCCGGTTATGGTGATATTGAAGACCTTGGCCTCGCTGGTCGCACTCCCGTCGCTGACGGTGAAGGCGAAGCCGTCGCCTCCGGCCACCTGACCGGCATGCAAGTAGGTGAGTAGGCCGCCGACGAGGTCGGACTGGTGGAACACATCGTTGTTGCCAAGTTCGACATCTGTGCCGAGCACGCTCAGCAGCAGGCGGCCCTTGTTCGGCGCAAGCAGCAGGCGATAGGTCAGATCAACCGCTGAATCGATGTCGCTGGCACTGAGTGCGGTGGTGGTGATCGGTTTCTTCGGCTCAGCAAAAAGCACGGCCAATCCGGTGTTTACATCAAGCACCGGCACGTCGTTAATCGGCGTCACGTTGACGGTGAACGACCGGATGGTGCTACCACCGGCATCATCGTTGACCGTCACATTGATGGTCACCGGCCCGCCGGAGGACTCGGGCACTGGGGTGAAGGTCAGACTGGCGATGGCCGATGGGGTGACGTAGCTGACCGTCGGGTGGGGGATGATCGCCGGATTCGTCGAGACGGCGGAGATGCTTACCACCTGCGCCTCGCCGGTCTGCCCCGGCCCGATGCCGGTGGCGACCACGGTCTGCATTGCGGCGTCCTCAAGCAAGGTCATTGGCGCCAACGCGTCGATGGTCGGTGGGTTGTTCACGCCCTGGTTGATCGCCGGCAGGTCAGTTGGATTAATGATAGAATAGCTGGCATCGGCAGTTGAGAAGCTCAGCAGGACGCTGAAGGATGTGTCGCCGTCATTAACGTCCTTCAGGCCGGTGAGCGTGACCGTCTGAGGCGTACTCCAATTGCTGCTATTCAGCACCACGTTGGCCGGCGAGAAGCTCGACTGGGTGATATCGCTGGCGGCGTACAGCAGTGTTACCGGCGCAGCCGGCTCGCTCAGCAGACGGATCGTAAACGAGGCCGTGCCGCCAGTCTCGGTGACGACCAAGGTACCGGCATCCGCAATCCCCGGCGTCGAGGGATCGGTGTCGATCACCACCCCGGCGACGTCGTTGTCACTGATGGCGGTTTCGAGCGTGGGACCGGCGAGAGCTGAATAGCTGATGTCGGTACTGGTTGCCTGGTGGGTGATGGTGCCGATATGGCCACCCTCGGCGACGGCATCGTCGAGCGCCGTCACCGTCACCGTCTGGGTCGCCAGGTCACCAATGCCGAACGTCAACGACGGCGGAACCACAGTGACCTGTCCATTGCCGGTAAGAGCGACGGTGACGGGCTGGATCGGGGCGACGCTTAGACGGACGACATAGGTCCGGCTGGTGCCGCCTTCGCTGAGCACCAGGGGCCCACCGCTCAGTTCAACGATGATTGCCGGGGTGTCGGTATCCTGGTTATAGACAGTGACATCGGTAGCATTGATGCCGTTGAAGTCCGTGTCGATGCTGGTCGCCGGCTGAAGTGCGATGATGACATTGGTTCCTCCGAAGCCGCCGCCGGTGCAGGTGACCGTGTGGGCTGCCGCATTGTTCCAGTTGGCTGCGGTGAATACCAAACTGGCCGGAACAACCGTCACCTCGCCTGGGACATTGCTCACCACCGGGATGGTCACCGGCTGAGTTGGACGGGCTGTGAGCACCACGGAGAATTGCGCACTGCCACCGATGTCAGTGGTCACCAGACTGGTTGGTGACACGACCACGCCGGCGGTGTCGTTGTCCTGATTGGTCACCGACACGTCTGCTGGGTCGAGACCGTTGTATGCCGTATCCGCAGAGATCGCAGAAGCCAGCTGGGCCTGCCAGACAGTGGCACCATCAATGTCGACATCGTCGATGCCGGTTACGGTCATGGTCTGCGGGGTCGACCAGTTCGCTGCGGTGAAGATCAAGGCGGATGGCGAAACTGCGCCTTCCAAGGCGTTGGAGGAGCCTACGGCCACGGTTACATTTGCCGTCGGCTGTGAGGTAAGCACGACGGTGAAGGTAGCGGCGCTGCCGTTCTCCCCGGTCGTCAGAGCAGACTGGGGCGAGATCACGAAACCGGCCTGGTCGTCGTCAGTGATCGCGACTACCACAGGCACCGCGCTGACGCCGTCGTAGCCGCCCCCCGCCGCTGCGATGGAGATCGTGGCGGTATGCGCACCCTGCGCGATAAGGTCATCAACCGAGCTGACCGATACGGTCTGGGGCAGGAAGTGGCTGCCTGGCGAGAACGTTAACGTGGCAGGCGTGAAGCTGAGTGCTCCGCTGGCGTCGATCAGAGTGACGGTGACGGTGCCGGAGGGTACCGGCGTGGTGACCAGACGCACGGTGATGGTGTCATTGGCGCCGTTCTCGGCCACCGTCGTTCCACCACCGCTCTGCCCTATGAGCAGGCTCGGTACATCATCGTCTGCACAGGTGACAGCCACGTCGGCTACAACCACGCCGTTGTAAGCAGGGTCGGAGCTCACCGCCGTGGTCACAATGTTGAAGGTCATGTTGCCGTCCGCCACGACGTCATCCACACCTGTTACAATAACGATTTGCGGCGTCGACCAGTTGAGGGCTGTGAAGGTCAGCAAGGCCGGTGATGCCGTTCCTTCGCTCGGATCGCTACTCACCGCTGCGATGGTGACGTCGGCGAGCGGGCGACTGCGTAGTCGGACGGTGAAGGCGGCCGTTCCGCCGGTCTCATCCACCACCAGGCCGAAGATCGGAGTAACTGCGACACCAACCACATCGTCGTCGTGATTGGTCACTTGAGGGTCGGCGCCATCAAGTCCGTTGTAGGCGGTATCGCTACTGCTTGCAGGCTGCACCAGGATGGCGTGGGTTACATCGCCGTCGGCGATGTCGTCGGATACGCCGGTCACCGTCACCGTCTGGGGGGTCGACCAGGTGAGATTGGTGAAGACCAGCGAGATGGTCGAAACCGCATCCTGGGCGAGATTATCGCTGGCAATCGGAATGGTGACATTACTGGTGGGCTGGCTGCCGAGGACCACAGTGAAGGTCGCGGTACTGCCCTGCTCGTCGGTCTGGAGACCGCTGGTTGGCGTAACCAAAACAGCGGCGGTATCGTTGTCGGTGATCGCCACCGTTACGTTGGGCACAGTGACGCTGCCGTAACCACCGCCACTGATGGCGTGACTGATGACTGAATTGTGCGGACCCTCGGAAACCACGTCGTCGACCGCACCAACTGTAACGGTCTGGGGGAGGTTCCAATTGACCGGGGTGAAAATGAGACTTGCCGCCGAGGTGGTCACCTGGGCATCATGGAGGATGGTCATCGTCACATCATCGCTGGGGATGGTGTTTAGCCTGAGCGTGTAGGGGTCGGTCGCGCCGTTCTCGCTGACATCGGTGGCGCCACCGCTCTGCACCAGGGTGACGCCGATCGCATCGATGTCTTGGTTGACGACGGTTACATCCGGAGGATTGAGGGCGGCGTAGGCGACATCAGCCGACCCGCCCATGCCAAGGACCACCGTCCAGGTGACGTTGCCGTCGACCACATCATCGCCTTGGGGGGTGATGGTGACGGTCTGCGGGGTGGCCCAGTTGACAGGAGTGAAGGTCAAGGAGGACGGGCTGATCGTACCCTCGCTCAGGTCTCCGCTCGATACCGAGAGGGTGACATCTGCGGTAGGCTGGCTGGAGAGGCTGGTGGCGAAGGTCGCGTCGGCGCCGCGTTCGACGGTATTGAGCGAAATCGGTGCCATAAGAAAGCCGGCGCCGTCATCATCGAGGCAGGTGACGGTGACGTCGGTGGGATCTAGCCCGCTATAATTGCCGTCAGTCGAAGTGGCAGGCGACAGCACGATGTGGAAGGTCACATCCCCATCGTCGGCGGCGTTCTCGATGCCGGTGATGATCACGCTTTGCGGGGTGTTCCAGTTGACCGGGGTGAAGGTCAGCGAGGTAGTACCGATAGTCCCCTTGGCAACATTGTCGCTGGCCAGGGCGATGGTCACATCGTCGAGCGGGGCGCTGCCCAGGCGGACGGTGAAGCTGGCGGTGTGGCCGGCGCCCGCTGCCTCGGTGACCGTGGCTGAGGTCGGCGACACCACCACGCCGGAGCCATCGTCATCGATATTGGTCAGATTGATCACCACCGAGGCGAGGGCGGCATAGCGCGCATCTGTACCGATCGAGTCGAGGGTGATGGTGAAGGGGATGTCGCCATCATCGATCAAGTCATCCACCCCGTTCACCGTCACGGTCTGCGGCACGTTCCAGTTGGCCGGGGTGAAGGTCAACGAATTGGCCGTCGGCAAGCCCTCGGTGGTATCGCTGGAGTCGACTTGGAGGACTACGTCGCTGGCAGGCTGGGTGGCGATGGCGACGGTGAAGGTGGCCGCTCCGCCGGCCTCGGCCGGGGTGCCGGTGATAACCGAGACCACCAAGGCCGCGACGTCATTGTCGCTGACCGTGATCCCGATCGGCGTGATGGTAAGGCCATCGTAGGCTGGATCGGCGCTGCTAGAGGCGTGGGCCACTGAAGCGGCGTGGGCTCCGTTCTCATCGACCAGGTCGTCGACCGCCGCGACCGCGACAATCTGGGGCACGTTCCAATTGACCGGGGTGAAGGCCAGGGTCGTCTGGTTCCCTAGCGCGCCAGCATCGGTGTCCACCGTCACCTGGGTGTCAGGAGTGAGGGTGATGGTGACGTCGGCGAACGGTTTGCTGTGGAGAACCACCGTGTAGGTGTCGCCGACGCCGCCTTCGGTGACAGTCGTGGTGCCGCCGGTGTGGGCCCAGTCGACCCCGACGCTGTCGTTGTCGTCGTTCACCACCACTACGTCAGCCGGGTCGAACCCGTTGTAGCGAGTATCTACCGAGACCGCTGCGGCAGTGACTATGGTGAAGGTGATATTGCCATCAGTGACCTGATCATTCACGCCTGTGATCGTCACGGTCTGGGCCGAGTTCCAATTGACGTTAGTAAAGTTCAGCCCGGTAGGTGTCACCGTTCCCTCCGCCGTGTTGCTCGAACTCAGCGCTATGCCAACGTTGGCTGTCGGCTGCGAACTCAGCACCACGGTGAAGGTGGCGGTAGTCCCGCCCTCGTCGGTGTGGCCGGAGATCAGGCTGACCAGCACCCCTGCTGTGTCATTGTCGACGACGCTGACGTTCAGCGACGGAGCCGAGGCGCCGGCATAATTGACATCAGCGCTACCAAGGCTGTGGGTGACGGTGGCGTTGTGCGGACCCTCGGCGACCGCATCGTCGACCGCCGAAACGGTGACGGTCTGGTCGGTGGACCAGTTCGCGTTGGTGAAAGTCAGCGTACTCAACGGCACTGTGACTTGGCTGTCAGGGGTAATGGTGACCGTCACATCAGCGCTCGGCTGGCTGTTCAGCCGCACCGTGTACGTATCAGTGAAGCCGCCTTCAACGACTTGGGTGAATCCGCCGGTCGAAGCCAGGGTGACCCCGGCACTGTCGTTGTCCGTGTTGCTCACTGTCACCAGCGGCACCGTTGTAGCGCCCGTGTAGGCGCTGCCATCCCCCTGGGTGAAGGAACCGGTGACCTGCCACGCGACCGTACCGTCGATCACCACGTCATCGACGCCGGCCACGGTGACCGTCTGCGGAATGTTCCAATTGCTGCCAGTGAAAGTCAGATTGCTACCAGCAAGTCCGTTGACCGCAGTCACTTGCCCTTCGCTAACATCGGCACTCTGGAGGTAGATGATCACCGCACCCAGCGGCTGGGAACTGAGCACCATGGTAAAGGTGGTGGTTCCTCCGCCCTCGCTGGTTGTGCCGACGGGCACCGAGGCCACCGCCCCAGCGTTATCGTCATCATTGCACGTCACCGACACAGTCGGCACGGCGATGCTTTGGTAGTTGGCGTCGGCGCTGGTCGCGACCGCAGTGATGGTAAATGCCTGCACGCCATCGTCGACCTGATCATCGATACCGGTGACGGTGACTGTCTGCGCCACGTTCCAATTCGCGCCTGAGAAGGACAGCGTAGTCGGGCTGGTCACGCCTTCGCCCGGGTCGTTGCTGGCGAAGGTGAGGATCACGTCAGCAGTTGGCTTGGTGCCGAGTTGGACTCCGAAGGTCACAGTCGTGCCTGCCTCGCTAACCACCAGACCAGCCTGGGGGCTGACGCTGACCACGGCGCTGTCGTTATCGGTGATGTTGACGCTCACGTCGGAGATACTCACACCGGTATATTCGTCGCCCGCGGCACTGTGGGAAACTACGACGCCGTGAATCGCAGCCTCATCAACGTCGTCGTCGATGGCGGTAAGCGTGATAGAGGCGGGGTTGCTCCACAAACGACGGTTGGCCGCATCGGCTCCGCTACCAGTTGCTAGGGCGGTGGGGCCGAACCAAACGGCGGACTTATCGGTCGTGAGTTGTCCCGACGGCGGTGTGACGCCGATGCGCACATCACCCGTCGGCTGGGTACCCAAGGCGATGGCATAGGAAGTCGAAGTGGCGCCGGCCTCGGCAACCTGCGTGATGGCCGAGGCATCGATCACCACAGTAGCACTGTCGTTGTCAACCGTACTCACCACGACGTCCGGGACTGCCAAGCCGCTGTAGCGGGGATCTACACTGGCTGCCGCAGCCAGATCCACGCCCCAGTCGATATCGCCATCATCAATCAGGTCGTCGACTCCGACCAGAGTGATGGTGCGGGAGGTGCTCCACTGTGCAGGTTGGAAGCTGATCGTCACCGGATCCGAGCAGGGCACGCCATCTACAAAGGCGACGAGACCTTCGCTGGAATCTGAACCGGTTATGGTGATATCGACCTGAGCCGTGGGTCGGCTGTTGAGTTGAACAGTGAAGCTCGCCTGTCCGCCGGCTTCGGTGCAGGTCAGACCACTGGTCGGGCTGACCGCCACGCCGGCGCTATCGTTGTCTGTCACTCCGCCTGTCACGCTCGCCGCTGTCGCGCCATCGAAACCGCCGCCGCTGACCAGATGCGTCACCGTCCCGCTGTGCGGGCCCTCAGCCACGCTGTCATCGATGGCCGTGACCGTGAAGGTCGCCGCGTTACTCCACAGCCGCAGATTTCCGGCGCTGTTGCCGGAGAGGTCACCTGTCGCCGCAGGACCGAAGTGGATTACTGCAGGGGACACAGAGACTTGCGCATCACCGGTCGCACTCAGCACCACTTCGCCGATCGGAGCGCCGCCGGCCAGCACCGCCGTGTAGGTGTCCGTCGCGCCGCCTTCCACCATCGCCGTGGTTCCACCCGACTGCGTGACGGTCACCGTCGCCATCTCGTTGTCCGTCACCGAGGCTGTCACCGAAGCCACCGTGATCAGATTGTAGTTTCCGTCGATCGAGGCCGCACTGTGGTTCACCGTCGCTGTGCCGGGGCCATCGACCACGGTGTCGTTCACCGCTGTCACGGTCACCGTCTGGGCGACGTTCCAGTTGCCACTGGTGAAGGTCAGCGTGCCAGGGGCCGCGCCAGCCTGTGAATCACCGCTGACCGTCACCCCCACGTTCGCCGTCGGTTGGGACGTCAACACCACCGTGTAGGTGTCCGTCGCGCCACCCTCGACCACGATCGTCGTCCCACCCGACTGCGTCACCATCACCCCAGCCGTGTCGTCGTCGGTGACCGTCGCGCTCCGGCCAGTGATCGATACTCCATTGTAACCGCCGCCGCTTGCGGCGTGCACCAAAGTACCCACATGAGTCCCCTCGGACACCGCGTCATTCACCGCCGTCACCGTCACTGTCTGAGGCGTGTTCCAGTTCGCCGAGGTGAAGGTCAGACTGGCCGGCGATGCCGACAGCTGCGCATCGGGCGTCACCGCGATGGTCACATCGCCAGTCGGGATGGTGCTTAGTGCCAGGGTGTAGGTCGCAGTCGCGCCCCCCTCCACCACCCCGCTACTCAACGCAGATACCACCACGCCAGCCGGGTCGTTGTCGATGATCGCTGCGGTCACCGACGCCACGGACAGGCCACCGTAGCCGCCGCCGCTGGCGGTGTGGTTGATCGTGCCGGTATGCGCGCTTTCGGTGATCTGGTCGTCAACCGCCGTTACCGTCACCGCCTGCGTGGTAAACCAGTTCACCGTGGTGAAGGTCAGACTGCTCGGCGAGACTGATAACTGAGCGTCCGGAGCCACTGTTATCGTCACAGACGCAGTCGGCTGAGAGGTCAGCACCATGGTGTAGCTATCGGTGGCGCCACCCTCGGCGACCAGCGTTGATCCGCCAAGCTGCGTCACGAGGACGGAAACAGTGTCATCATCCAGCGTTGTCACCGCGACATCGGTTGGATCGAAATTTAGGTAGGCCGCATCCGACGTCCCCGTGTCAGCCACAAGGTTGACCGACCAGAGGATGTTGCCGTCTGCAACCGCGTCGACCACGCCAATCACGGTCACCGCCTGCGGCAGGTTCCAGTTCGCCGAGGTGAAAGTCAGGTTCGCCGGGGCAACAGTGCCTTCATTCAGGTTACTGGAGGTCACGCCAACAGTAACGTTTGCTGTCGGTTGGCTGGTCAAGCGCACCGTAAAGGATCCGGTACCGCCGGCCTCGGCTACGCTCAGTGACGCTTGGCTGATGATATAACCGGCGCTGTCATTGTCGGTGATGGCCACCGTCACATTCGATGCTGAAGCGCCGCCATAGCCACCACCCGAGACCGTGTGGGTGATGACGCCGCTGTGCGCACCTTCAGCCACGTTGTCGTCGATGGCTGTGTCCGTGAAGGTCGCCGGGTTGCTCCGCAACCGCAAGTTGCCGGCGCTGCTGCCAGAGAGATCGCCGGT
>Ga0163144_10024671_pt1 | contig 11784 bp, 7 predicted proteins | sample OliLak19BULKMAT1_FD_123175 | JGI IMG/M metagenome (GOLD analysis project Ga0163144, IMG submission 123175) | Freshwater microbial mat bacterial communities from Lake Vanda, McMurdo Dry Valleys, Antarctica - Oligotrophic Lake LV.19.BULKMAT1 | ecosystem: Environmental > Aquatic > Freshwater > Lake... | reverse complement strand
CTGTCATCGGGGTGTCCTCGGTTAGGTTGCTGGTGTTGCAACCCAACCCTACCGGCGATTCCCCGATGACGCCTCAGAGGTCTTCGCCTCTTCAGCTCGTACACCACCACCCGGGACACGACCCACCGAAGGCGGCTGGTCCGTTAAACAGCACATCATTCAGCGTTTCCTGCAGCGTCAGACGGTCATCCATCTTAAAGCGAGCACGTCGCATCGATTCCGCCGCCAGTTCCGTCGTCGACTGGAACAGATCTCGTTCGCCCTTCGGCCCCACCGCGATATCGCGCAGCACCAGAAGAGCTGCCGCCGGCGATGCTCCCTCGCGTGTTTCGGCAACTTCGATCAGGCGCTTATTGAGGTCACGCGTGCCAGAGCTGTCGCGCAGTTCGAACGTCAGCACGCGGATGTCCTCAAGCTCGATTCGGTGCGCGTGCTTCGTGTTCTGTCGGCTGATGGCGCTTGAAGCTCGCTATCCGTCGCTTGCGCTTCAGCTTCGCCGCCCGAATTGGCCCCCCCTCGGACCAGTTCGTCCGCTACGCGGACGACGTCTCAGCCCCCGTCCCTTGCCTCGACCGCCGCGAACGCGCTCGACAGGCGGCGGTAGAAGTTCAGGCGGTCCATGTCTTCGTTGGAGAGGTATTCCTCGGCCTTCTTGGCGCCAGGGAGAGGCTCTGGCGTGATCCCTTCGTGGGCAACCTGCATCATGTTGGCCCAGATGCGGGCCGACATTTCGCCGCCGGTGATGCGGGCCATCGGCGTGTCGTCGTCATTGCCGACCCAGACGCCGCCGACGAAGCGCGTTGTGTATCCGAGAAACCATGCGTCGCGCCACGCCTGGCTGGTGCCGGTCTTGCCTGCAATGTCCCAGCCGCCGAAGCGCGCGGCGCCACCCGTGCCGTTCACGACGACGCGGCTCAGCATGCCGTTCATCTGGACAGCAAGCTCTTCAGGATAGATGCGCGGCGCCTGTGCGGCGGGATTGGAATAGAGAAGGTCGCCCTTCGAATTGCGGATCTCCTCGATGATGTAGGGCGACATCTTGAGGCCGCCCTTGGCGAGAACCCCGAACGCCGCAACCATTTCATAAAGCGTCACTTCATCCGAGCCGAGGGTGATCGAGGGGAAATTGTGCAGGTCTGACGTGATGCCGAACTCATGCGCGAGGGCGGTGACTTTCGGGATGCCGATCTCGTAGCCTACCTGGGCCGCCACGGTGTTGAGCGATTCCGCCAGCGCTTCCGAAAGCGTTACAGCGCCGCGATACTCGCCGCCATAGTTGCGCGGACGCCAGTTCTGGATCGTCACCGGCATGTCAAAGCGCACGGTGCCGGGCGTAAGCCCATCTTCCAGCGCGGCAGCAAAGACGAACATTTTGAATGCCGAGCCGGGCTGTCGCCGCGCCTGGGTTGCGCGGTTGAACTTGGATGCCTTGTAGTCGCGCCCGCCGACCATGGCGCGGATCGCGCCGGTGGCGTTGTCGACTATGATCGCCGCGCCTTCCGAAGCGCGCCGATCGCGGCCCATCGTGGCAATGCCGGCCTCGACAGCCTTCTGGGCGGCCTGCTGGAGCTTCATGTCGAGCGAGAGCTTGATCACCATGTCTGGCGGCGGATTGGGCAGAAGGTCGGCCACGCGTTCGACCGCGTAGTCCAGTGCATGGCTGGTGAAGGCGTCCGACTTGGGCGTGACAAAGACGAGCGGCTGCACGGCAGCCTCGTCGCGCGCCGCCCGCGTGATGAAGCCGGCCTCCACCATCTGGTCGAGCACGTAGGCCTGGCGCTCCTTCGCCTTCGCGCTCTGGGCCTGCTGGGCGAGGCGCGAGGGGGCCTTGGGGAAGGATGCGAGCATTGCGGCTTCGGCAATGGTGAGGTCGACGGGCGCCTTGTTGAAGAAGGTGTGCGCGGCGGCGTCGACGCCCCAGGCACCAGCGCCGAGATAGATGCGGTTGAGGTAGAGGTCGAGAATGTCGTCCTTGCTTAGCAGGCGTTCGAGGTCGCCGGCGAGGCGGGCTTCCTGCGCCTTGCGTTTGATCGTCTGGTCCGGCGTCAGGAACAGGTTCTTGACCAGCTGCTGCGTGATGGTGGAGGCACCCTCCACGGTGCGGCCGGCGCGGGCGTTGGCCAGCATAGCGCGGACGATCGCCGAAATGTCGACGCCGGTGTGCTCACGGAAGCGCTTGTCCTCGGCGGCGATGAAGGCGTTGGTGACGTGCGGTGGCAGCGTCTTTGCCGAGACGGCGCGGCCATATCGGAAGCCGCGCACGGCGATGGTCTTGCCCTGGGTGTCGATGAATTCCACCGCGGGTTCGCGGTTCATCGTCCACAGCGTTTCGCGGTCGGGCAAGGCCGGCATCTGGGAGAACAGCGAGTTCCAGAGCAGACCGAAGGTGATCAGGCCGACGGCCGCGGCCGTCCCCACGATCTTGAGGATCGGCGGGCCCCATTTCATGAGCGGGCTGCTCACTGCGTGCGTCGCCATGCTCGTGTCGTCAGCCTCCAGGGGCGATGCGTCCGTCGCCGCCCCCACCTCCACATAGCATCACGCCTTCGCATGTCACGTAGCCCGCGCCACGATGGGCGCAATGCCTCAGCAACAGTCGGAACAACAGCAGGTTTCCGACTTAATTGTCATACTTCCCGCCGCCCGCCGTGTCCGGGCTCGACGTCAGCTGTGATGGCGGCGGTGGCGGTGGGGACGGCGGGGAAGGCGGATTGTAGCGGTTGCCGCCAGATGGCGACGCAGGTTGCGGCGCGCTCTGAAGCCGTACCGCAGGCGGCGGCGAGGCGCTCTGAGGCCGCGCGGCAGGGACCGGCGGCGGAGGGGGCGAGGCCGCGGGCGGCGGATTATAGCGGTTGCCGCCTGCCGACGCTGGCGGAGACGGCGTTGGCGCGGCACCTGGTGGAGGCTTCTGGCCGCTGAACAGTGGCGGATAGGTGTTGGGACCATCGTCCCGGTCCCTGTCGCGGTCGCGCCCGCCGCCATAGCGCCAGCCGCGGTCCCAGCCGTGGTCATAGTAATTGTTCCAGCCATAGCCACGGCCGCCACGAATCCAGTCGAGCCGATAGTAGGCCGTGTCGTACCACGTGCCCCACGGATAGAGCTGGCGGTAATTCTCGTAGGCCCAGACCTCATCCATCAAGGCCGCATAGCGCCAGGCCTCGTAGTCGCGGTCCCGCAGGTCGTTGATCTGGCGCGACGCCTCCACGCGCCAACGGCCCCAAGGCTGCGCTTGCAGGTAGAAATCGTACGACCCGATCGAGTTGTCAGCAAGCGCGCGGCGCCACGCCTCGTCATCGCGACGGTAGATCAGGTCGATCTCGATGCGCGCGTCATCCACCCATTCCGAACGCGGATAGGCGCGGATGAATTCCTCGATCTCACCGGGCGAGCCGGAGCGCTTGGCCCTCACGAAGGTGCCCTGGTCTGTCTTCCACAGCGCATCCAGACGCGCGCGCGCATTGGCGGCATTGGCGCCGCGCGGCCAATCATCGAGGAAGACTTCGTAGCTTTCGATCCGGTCCATCGCCCGGACCTCGGCCCAGTCTGCCTTCTCCTCGGCGGCAAGGCGGGGGGCGGCAAGCACGGCGCGGCGCGCATCAGCCGGCTCGGCATTCGCGCCCCAAGGGAAGCGGGCGAGGTAAGCGACGTAGCTATCCTCCGTGTCGGAACGCTTGGCGGACGTGTACGCCTCCGCCTCAATCCGGATCAGCTCATCCGTGCGGCGCTGGGCGTTGACCACATACTGGCCGTCGGGGTGAACGCGCATATATTCCGCATAGGCTGGCGGGGTATCAATGCGCGCAGCCTGGCTCCAGTCCATCTGGTGCAGCTCTTCCGGCGTGGGGCCGGTTTCGCATGCCGCAAGCAGGGCGATCGCAGAGACCGCCGCAGCAAACCCGGCCAGGCGACGATGGCGTTTGGTATTCGCAGACATGATACAGTCCTCCCGAGTCTCAGGACTACAGGAGGTTTCATGAACGGGAGTGGAATGGCAACAGCGGCCGGGCATCGAAACGGGCGCGCTTGACGAATTGCCGCTCAAGGCGCCCCATCCGGCAAAAGAAACTCGGAGGAAACCATGCCGACAAGATTGCTCAGCGGCGTCGCGGCCGTCGCCATACTTGCCTCCTGCGTCGGCGCGCCTGGGGCTGGCGATACGGGGATGTCGGCGGAAATTCGGCGCACCGCCTATGGCGTGCCGCACATAAAGGCCAATGACTATGCAGGGCTTGGCTACGGCTTGGGCTATGCGGCGGCAGAGGACAATGTATGCGAGATCGCTGAGCGCTTTCTCACCGCCTCGGGAGATCGCGCGAAATTCCTCGGACGCGGGGAGAACGACGTCAATCTCAACAGCGACCTTTATCACAAGCGCCTGATCGCCAGCGGCGAGCTTGAGAAGCTGCTCAACGGACCAGCAAACTCACCCGACACACCCAGCGCAGATGCACGTGCGATGGCGCACGGCTACGCCGCCGGGTTCTCCCGTTATGTGCGGGAGACGGGCGTCGCAAACATCTCCGATCCGCGCTGCAAGGATGCAGACTGGGTACGGGAGCTTACCGAGACAGATTACTGGCGGCATCAGCTTGCCGGGCAAGTCGTGACGCAGCTCAACGGCGTGGTCGGCGCGCAGCCGCCGGGCATAGGCGACCAGGCGTCGATCGCGGACGATCCGTTCATCGAGACAACACAGCTGGGCAGCAATGCCTACGGGCTCGGGAAGGACGTTACCCAGTCCGGTCGCGGCATGCTGCTCGGCAATCCGCACTATCCGTGGGACGGCATGAACCGCTTCTACCGGATGCATCTCACCATCCCCGGCAAGCTCAATGTCGTCGGTGCCGGCCTCGTGAGCAACGCGTCGGTCGGCATCGGCCACACGGAACACATCGCATGGACGCACACCGTCTCTACGGCGCGCCGGTATGGCGTTTTCGAACTGACGCTCGATCCGAACGACGCGACGCGCTACATGTTTGACGGCATCTCGATGCCCATGACAAAGACGGACGTCACGGTCGAGGTGAAGGGGGAGGCCCCGCTGACGCGCACGCTGTACGCGACGCGTTTCGGTTCGGTGGTCGAAACGCAGACATTCCCGTGGACAAAAACGCAGGCCTACGCCCTCCGCAACATCCCACAGGGCGTGCGCTCCGCGGACCAGTATATCGCGCTGTGGCAGGCGAAGAATGTGCGCGAGCTGAAGACATCGCTCGGAAAGTATCAGGCGACGGGATTCAACACGACCGCGGTGGATGCAGGCGGCGAAGTCTTCTTCGGCGACATGGGGATGATGCCCAACGTCTCGAAAGCGCTGGGAGACAAATGCGCAAAGTCTGATCTTGCGAAAAAACAGTGGGCCGAAACGCGCGTGCCCGTCCTCGACGGCTCCACCTCCGCGTGCGAATGGGCCACAGATCGCGACTCCACAGCCCCCGGCGTCTTCGGTGCCAAAAGCACGCCGCACCTGTTCCGCTCCGACTTTGTCAGCCAGAGCAATGACAGCCACTGGCTGACAAATCCGAACCAACCGCTCGCCGGCTTCAGCCCGATCTTCGGCGACGAAGCGACCGCGCGCTCGATCCGCACACGCCTCGGTCTCGACATCGTCAACGACCGTCTCGCCGGGAAGGACGGCCTGCCCGGAGCGAAGTTCAACCTCGCAACCCTGCAGGGCGCCCTCTACCAGAACCGGCACCTCGGTGCCGAACTGGTGCGGGACGATCTCGTCAAACACTGCAAGTCGCTCACCGACGAAAAGCTCGGACCCGCCTGCGCCGCACTCGCCGGCTGGGACATGAAAGTGAACCTCGACAGCCGCGGCGCGCATCTCTTTCACCTGTTCGCCGAGAATGGCGGCCTCCAGTTCAAGGTCCCCTTCAATTCCGCCGACCCGGTCAACACGCCGAACACGCTCGACGTCGCCAACCCGAAAGTCACCGAGGCCCTGCGCAAGGCCGTCGACAGGCTCGCGGAACTGCGCATCCCCGCGGATGCGCGGCTCGGCGACATCCAGCGCGAGACGCGCAAGGGCGAGCGCATCCCCATCCATGGCGGGGCGGGCCAGGAAGGTGTCTTCAACGTGATCACGGTGGAGAACCTCGAACCCGAACTCGGCTGGACCAGCATCCGCCACGGCTCCAGCTGGATAATGACGGTAGAATTCACGCCGGACGGCCCCAAGAGCCAGGGTATCCTCACCTATTCGCAATCGGTGAACCCGAACTCGCCGAACTATTCCGACCAGACCCATGCCTATTCGCGGAAACAATGGGATGATCTTCGCTTCAGTGAGGCTGAGGTAGAAGCTGGGGCGGTGTCGCGGAAAACGATCAGCGAATAGGCGACATCCGGCCGCTGCGCGGCCGGCCCCTTCTGTCACGCTTCGGGTGTCACTTTCAGCCTTCTTCGACTGGGGCAGGACATCGAGCGAAGAGTGGAGGGCCTACTCGGCTGCGAAGCAGGCGGGGTAGGCGGCACGAATGGCCGGAGGGGGCCGCCCGCAAAGCGGGCGGATATCCCGGCTTCGCGCTTGACCTCCCGCTTCTCTTCCTGTCCATGCGCGCATGGCCGGACCTCCGATTGCTGTTCTTCGCGGCGTGATGCTGACGCTGGGCGCTACGCCCCTGTTCACGGGCGTGGACCTCGCGCTCGCGCGCGGGGAGCGGATGGCGTTGGTCGGGCGGAATGGCGCCGGCAAATCGACCCTGATGCGCATCCTCGGCCGCGCGATCGAGCCTGACGACGGCGAGGTGTTCATGCAGCCGGGCGTGGTTGCCCGTCACCTGCTGCAGGAGCCGGATTTCTCCGGCTACGCCACCGCGCTGGACTATGTGTCGGACAAGCTCGACCCGGACATGTTCTACCGGGCGGAGTCTGAACTTGGCGCATGGGGGGTGCCGTTTGACCTCGATCTCACAAAGGCGTCGGGCGGACAGTCGCGGCGCATCGCCCTCGCCCATGCCTTTGCGCATGATCCCGACATTCTATTGCTGGACGAACCGACGAACCATCTCGACGTCCCGGCCATCGAACTCCTCGAACAGGAGCTCAAGTCATTTCGCGGCGCTGCCCTGATCGTCAGCCACGACCGGCGTTTTCTCGAGAACGTCTCCACGTCCGTGGCGTGGCTGCGGCAGGGCGTCGTGCGCCAGATGGACAAAGGCTACACCGCCTTCGAGGAATGGGCCGAGACCGTCGAAGCCGACGAGGAGAAGGCGCTCGACAAGCTCAATGTGCAGCTGAGGGCCGAGGAACGCTGGATGGCGCGCGGCGTCACGGCGCGCCGCAAGCGCAACATGGGCCGCGTACGCAAGCTGCACGACATGCGTTCGGAAAAACTGCAGCGCCGTACTGCGCTGAATGACGCCTCGAGCACAGCGAGCCTCGCGATCGATTCCGGCGCGCAATCCGGCCGACTGGTGATCGAGGCGAAGAACCTGAGCAAGCAGTTCCACACATCCGGCGGCGTGCTGCCGATCGTCAACGATCTCTCGCTGCGTGTCATGCGGGGCGACCGCCTAGGTCTCGTTGGTCCGAACGGCGCGGGCAAGACGACGCTGCTGCGCCTACTGCTCGGCCAGATCGAGCCGGACAGCGGCAGCCTGCGCCTCGCGAAGACTCTCGACATCACCTATCTTGACCAGACGCGCGCCACGCTGAGCCCGGAGAACACGCTGTGGAACACGCTGGCGCCGCTCGGCGGCGACCAGATCATCGTGCGCGGCTATCCCAAGCATGTCGCCGCTTATGCCAAGGACTTCCTGTTCGAGAGCCGGCAGCTGCACCAGCCGGTCGGCGCGTTGTCCGGTGGCGAGCGCAACCGGCTGACACTTGCGATCGCACTTGCCAAGCCGTCCAACCTCCTCATCCTCGACGAGCCGACCAACGATCTCGACATCGAGACGCTGGATCTGCTTGAGGACATGCTGGCTGAGTATGACGGTACGCTCCTGCTGGTCAGCCACGACAGGGCCTTCATCGACAATGTGGTTACTTCAGTATTAACGCCGCAGGGCGGTGGCCAATGGCTCGAAACGCCGGGGGGCTATACCGATTACCTGGCCCAGGCGGGCGCCACGTCGGCCGCGTCACGGCGCACGGCCCACAAGGTGCTGCCCCCGATAGCGCCTGCGGCAAAAGCCCCTGCCGCGAAGCTGAGCTACAAGGAAGCGCGTCGGCTGGACGAGCTCGAGCGCCTCATGCCGGAACGCCAGGACGAGATCACGCGGCTCGAGGACGAGATGGCTGACTCTGCCCTGTTTACCAAGGATCCGAAGGCGTTTCACGCCCGCGCCAATCGGCTCGCGACAGCTCGAACCGAACTCGCGGCCTACGAAACTGAATGGATCGTGCTTGAAGAAAAGCGCGATGTGCTCTCGAGGGGCTGAGCTCGCAGAAACGGTAGGCCAGCCGGTTTGGGGGGGGCACATCCGCAATTTCCGCCGCGGGAGCAAGCGCTTTCTTAACCGTGCCGCGTTAGTGTTTCCCTGCCCAGGGAGACTTCCATATGGCGGCCAACGCCAACAATTTTGCGCTGTTGCTCGACCTCGCCAAGGAAGGTTCGAGTGAAAAGCGGCGTGAACTCTTGCGCCAGATCACGGATGTCTTCCTGGCCCAGCCGAACAACCGTTCGGAAAAGGAGGCCGTGCTGTTCGACGAGATCGTCGGTGCCGTCGCTTCGGACCTTGAAACCCAAGTTCGCATTGAGCTGTCGCGCAAGATCGCCGACACGGTAGCTCCCCTCCGCCATACGGCGCGCCGCCTGGCCATGGATGAGATCGAAGTCGCCCGCCCGGTGCTGGAGCGCTCACGCGCGCTCACCGAGACAGACATCCTCGAAGTGATCGACAACAAATCGCAGGACCACTTGCTGGCCGTGACGAAGCGGCCGGACATCGGCGAAAAGGTGTCAAGCGCGCTTGTGCACAAGGGTGAGGATCACGTTGTGGTCTCGCTGCTGCAGAACGCCACCGCGAAGATCGACCGTGAGACCTACTCACGCGTCGCCGAACGCGCCGAGACCAGCCCGGTGCTGCACTCCCCCTTCGTGCGCAACGCGAATGTCCCGCTCGACATGCTGAACACCGTCTATCTGCGTGTCGAGACCGACCTGCGACGCGAGATCATGAGGAAATTCCACGGCGTTTCCCCCGCAGAGCTGGAAGCCGCGCTGGAAGTCAGCCGCACGCACCTGTCGGCAGCCTATGGGGCGCTGCCGCCCGACTACCCGCACTCCCAGGACCACATCGCCAAGCTCACGAAAGCGGGTGCGTTGAAACCGGCCGTGCTGGTTCAACTGCTGCGTGAAGAACGCCACACCGCTTTCCTGATCGCGTTCGCACAGCTGGTGGATGTGGATTTCGAACTCGGCCGGCGTCTCCTCGAAGCGCAGGACCTCGACGCCATGGCGATGCTGTGCCGTGGCGCAGGGTTCGACCGCGGCCTGTTCGTAACAATCTGCATCATGGTCGGCGACGCCGGAGGCGGCCTGAGCAAGACCGAGGAGTATGGGCAGCTTTACGAACAGGTGCCGGTCGCAGCCGCCCAGCGCGCCCTGCGATTCTGGAAAGTCCGCGCGAAGAACAGCAGCGCGCACGCGGCCTAAGCGGTCTACCGCATATCGCATCCGGCGAGTTTCGCCCCGATGCGCGTTGGTCCCTCGCCCATTAGCAGTTACGCAATTGCTCGCCCCAGACCGCTCGCCTAATGTACGCGCGGCGGGGGGAGAGGGACGTCTATGCCTAACCCCGTCATCCGTTCGCAGGCGATCAGCATTGGCGAACTTCTCCGGCTTGGCGCATTCAAGCCGGCCCGCGTGCAGCGCGACTATTGCTGGAAAGAGAATCAGCAAGCCTCCCTGCTGCAGGACCTGATTTCCGCTTTCGGAGAATTCGGGATCGATCCCGAAGCCGAACCCGACCCTGACCCCGAAACGCATGATGTTGGTGCCGACACCCGCTTCGAGATCGCCACCTTTAACCGTGACCTGGAGGCCACCGAGCCCTACGTGTTCGTCGGCACCGTCGTGCTGCACCAGGCCGCACAGCATTTCGACATCTATGACGGCCTCCAGCGCCTGACCACCTTCACCGTGTTCTTTGCCGTATTGCGAGACCTGATGGAATCAGATCGCAAGCATCCCGTGAACACGCTGCTCGCCGACGAGGTCGGCATTTCGCGGCTCAGCCTGCCGATGAAGCACAACACGCTCGAGGCTGACATCCTCGCCCCCGGCCGCACCGCCAAGCGCCATCGCCCTCACCCGCAGCTGACTGAGGCGAGCTACTGCCTGCGCACCTGCGTGAACACGGCGCGCTCCATGCTGAAAGGGTGGTCGCCGCGTCGCCTCGCTGCGTTCGCCGCCTTTCTTGCCGACGGCGCCATTGTTACTGTCACCCGGATTTCTGACCGCCGCATGGCCGGGAAGGCCTTCGTGAGCATCAACTCCGGCGGTCTGCCTTTGAAGCCGGAGGAGATCGTCAAGGGTCAGCTGATCGATCTCACCTCGTCCCTGCCGGACTCAGACGAACAGGCCAAGCGCGTGCTGAATGTCTGGAACGGCATCCAGGACGATCTCGGACCAGAGGCTTTCGACGATTTTCTGCGCTCGGTCGACTTCATCGAGCGCCGCATGCCGCAGTCGTCGGACTATTCCATCCAGCTGATGGAGCACATCCGCCGCCAGTATCCCGGCCAGGCCGGCGTGCGGTGGGCCACTGATTTGCTGTTGCAGTATCGCTCCGCCTTCAGGTGGATACGCGAGGAGAACAACGCTGAGATCGCAGATGGGGTGCACGCGAGCCTGCGCAGGCTTCAGCTCCTGAAATGGGACCAGTGGCGCGCCTACGCCATGCTGCTCCGCATGAAGTCCAGTCCGGCCGACCTGCCCCACCGTATTGATACTCTCGATCGCATCTGCTTCGCGCTTACTGTGTCAACGCCCGATCCGCGCCGCCTCGCCGAGATGATGGGCCGGCGCATCGAACGCTTCGCCCGCGGCTCGTTCGGCAAGCAGGCCGGCTTCACCTTCACCACCGCCCAGAACGAGCGCCTGATCCGCAACCTGTCCGGCCCGATCACCGAAAGCCCACGGCGGTCCACCATCATGCGCTGGATAGAGGCCGCAATGCATGGCGAGCGTGTGCCGCGCTATCTCGTGGATGGGCGCTCCTCCGTCGAGCACGTCTATCCGCGCAATCCCGAGAACAACTGGACGGCCTTCGAGAACGGGCTCGAATTCAACGAGCTCGCCACGCTGCGCGAGATGATCGGCAATCTCTGCGTCCTGCCGCAGGATGAGCTTGGTAACGCCCCCTTCGAGGAGAAGCGAAAGGCCTACGCACGCTTCCGCAGCCGCTTCGCCAACGAGATCGCACGACAACGCCAGTGGTCACCCGATGCGATCCGCGATCGGACAAAGCGCATCTCCGACGCCACCCTAAAGTTCCTCGATCTGGAAGTCTCGTCGGTCTGAGAGATCGCTTCCCACAGGCTGGGCCCGACCATCCTGGCAACCAGCAACACGCGCGGGTCTACCCCTTTTGTATCGCCGCAATCCGCACGTCATTGATCGCCTTGGCCGACTTGTACGCCGGCCGCGCCCGCACGCGCTCCGCATACGCCTCAAAAGCGGGGCAGCTCGGGATCGACTTGAACCCTAGAGCCTTTCTGCCTTTGAAGGAATCGGAAGGATTCCCATTCGTATCGAACTCTGATTCAGTTTCCGCTCTGGATCAGGAGGCGGACAGCGATGGGAAGGTACTATTCCATTGATCTTCG
>Ga0163144_10024670_pt1 | contig 11784 bp, 12 predicted proteins | sample OliLak19BULKMAT1_FD_123175 | JGI IMG/M metagenome (GOLD analysis project Ga0163144, IMG submission 123175) | Freshwater microbial mat bacterial communities from Lake Vanda, McMurdo Dry Valleys, Antarctica - Oligotrophic Lake LV.19.BULKMAT1 | ecosystem: Environmental > Aquatic > Freshwater >... | reverse complement strand
GGAGGTAGTGCTGCTGGTGGTGGATTCGGTAATACATTTTAAAAATTAAAGGATAAATTATGGCATACCAGGCGCAAAAGCCCCAGCCAACAGATGTTAAGAGCCAATCTCAAGCAGATTTACTAGGTAATTTTCAAGCACTAAGTCCTTTTGGAAATGGATTTGCAGATTTCACTGTTAAAGTAGCTACTCCAGCTATTGCTGCAAACGATACAGGCCTTTATACACGCAATAATGCGACAACTGTTCAAAATGAGATGTATGTTCAAAAAAGAACTAATAACGCAGATGTTCAAGTTCCTATGACTGCATCTAGTATAAATAATGTTGCTTCTTCGGTTAATATGCCTGGTTGGTCATATTTACCAAGTGGAATATTGATCAAATGGGGCAACATAAACATTGCGACATCCAATGTCAAAGTTGACGTCAATGTTGACTCAATAAGCGGTGGACCAGCATTCACTAGAATATTTAATGTACAAGTAACTCCTTATTTTGGAACTACATCAAGTCCATTATCTGCTGGTGTCCTTTCTCCTATAAGCGAATGGACAGGAATAAAAATTGGCATGTGGGTTAACTCAACAAGTGGAGCTGGCTCTGGTAAGGGTGTACAATATTTCGTTATAGGGGTCTAATATGGCTCAAACAGATCGTTTTTATATTGGTATGGATCAGGCTGGGGCAAGTAAAAACACATCTTTAAAGCCTTTTGCAATTCCAGACAATGCTTATCAGTTGCTTAATAATGCATATGTATTTCGTGGACGAATACGAAAACGATTTGGTTCTATGCTTATGCAAGCTACAACTCCAGTGCCTGGATATGAAACGTTACAATCAAGACTTAGTATTAATATTGGATCGACTGATGGTGCTGGTGCTTTTGCACCAGGAACTGTTCCAGGAGATGTCTTTGCGATAGGGCAGTTATTTTCTATTGGTACTCAACTGTTTACGGTATATCAGACTGGAACTCCAGCTGCTATGTTATCTACTGGAGCTGGAACGGGTACTTATAATACTACCACTGGAGCATATACATTTGCAGGAACTTTAGCAGCATCAACTATCGTTTATTTTTACCCAGCTCTTCCAGTTATGGGATTGATTACTAAGGAAGTAATAGCTGTATCAAATGAAGAACTGATTGGATTTGATACAAGATTTGCATATAGATACGAAGTCACTGGCTGGGAACGTCTAGGAACAGCGGTTTGGAGCGGTGATAATGCTGATTTTTTCTGGGGCGCAAACTGGAATGGTCTTTTAAGATCTGATTATTATTTGTTTGTAACAAATAACATTGAGGCTGACAGAATTAAATATTGGGATGGGACTACATGGACTACTATGAGTCCTATAGTTAACAATACTTCCAGAGTTCATACAGCTCGAATCATTGTTCCATTTAAGGATCGTTTAGTTTTCTTAAATACAACTGAGTTTACAGAAACTGTAACTGGAAATCCTTATGGACCAACTAATGGAACTACTGGAAATTTAGGTGCAACAGTTATTACAGCTCCTCCAGGTGGATTTGCAATAGGTCAATCATTTATAGTTGGTACAACTATATTTACTATTGCTGATGCTGCTACTCCTGGAGCTCAACCTCTTACTGTTTCTGCTGTAAATAATACTGGTGCAATTGCTTCTGCTACCTTTAATAACACCTCTTCAGAATTAATCATTACTGGTAATAATACCAATCGTGGGGTTGGTGTTTACTTTTCTCCTGATGGAACAGTTGGAACTTCATATCGATATACGAATAGATGTCGTTATTCAGTAAACGGATCACCAGTTAATGTTAATTCGTTTTTAGAACTTACTGGTGGGTTTGGTGGTTATGTAGATGCTCCAACAAAAGAAGCTATAGTTACAGCTCAATTTCTAAAAGATAGACTTATTGTTTATTTTGAATCAAGTACATGGGAACTTGCTTATACTGCTAACCAAATACTTCCATTTGTATGGCAACAAATTAATACTGAATTGGGTGCTGAATCAACATTCTCTCAAGTTCCGTTTGATACGGTTGTTTTAGGAGTTGGGAACGTTGGTATACATGCTTGTAACGGATCAAACGTTGAGCGTATTGATGATAAAATACCAGACGAAGTATTCCAAATTCATAATGATAGTAACGGTATTGAGCGAGTTGCTGGTATTCGAGATTATTATGTTGAAATGGTTTATTGGAGTTTTCCTGATCCAACAAGAAGTGATACATTTCCATTCAATAATAAAGTTTTAGTTTATAACTACAAGACTGGATCTTGGGCTATGAATGATGATTCTATTACGGCATTTGGATATTATAATACAACGCCTAGTCAGCAAGAAACATGGTCAACAGATTTAACGACCTGGGAAACTGATAACTCTACATGGCTTGAGGGGGTAACTGTTCAGGGCAGATTTAAATCTGTTGTTGCTGGTAATCAAGAAGGGTATGTAGTTATTGTTGATCCAGATAAAAATAGAAATGCGCCAGCTCTTCAAATTACTAATGCAGTTATAACTGATATCCAAACAATAACGTTTACGGTTGTTAACCATAACCTTGAAGCAGGTTTTAATTCGTTTGGCGATTATATAGTATTTGAAAGTGTTCAAGGTCTTGCTGGTCTTAATGGACTCATATTTCCAGTAGATACTGTTATTGATGCTAACACATTCAAGATTATAGTGACACCAGGTTCAGTAACTGGTTCTTACCTTGGTGGTGGAACCATAGCTCGAGTCTCGTCTATGGATATAGTAACTAAGCAATATAACTTCTATGCAAATCAGGGAGTTAATGCTTCCATTAATAAAGTAGATTTCTTAGTCGATAAAACATCTGATGGTCAAGTTACAATAGATTATTCGATTTCTTCTTCTGGTGAATCTTCATTATTCTTTGGTGGACTGAGTGGTGCCTTAGTTGGAACAGGTATTTTAGAAACAAGTCCTTATGATTTAGTACCTCTTGAGCAAACACAGGAACGTTTGTGGCATCCGATATATCCAATGGCTAATGGTGAATGTGTTCAATTGAATATCTATATGACTGATGATCAATTAAGGAATCCTGCTATTGCATGGTCTGATTTTGAATTACACGCTATGATTTTCAGTGCTACGCGCACAGGAAGGCTTCAATAAATAGGAGATACTATGAAGCACGTTTTGTTTTTAAGTCTCATGTTTTGTGGTTACACTTACTCTTCTCAGAAAGAAGATATTAACTGTAGGCCTTTTACTCGTTCTAATAGCCACTTGAATGTTAACCGTTCATATAATGAGCAACGAAGAGAGCATATACCCGAGTCTCCTTTGATACATAGTACATCTACTTCTATAGCTAGTCAGAGAACTGACAGGGGTGCTGTAGATTTGCCCGGAGTTCCACGAATTACAAGTGATGATAGTTCTGATAACAGTATAGCAAACGCTTCTCCTGTAATAAATGTTGCTGCTACTATTGCAGTCAAGACTGAAGCTGAATGTTGTAATTCAAGATGTTGTATTGATGAAGATACTAATTGTCGATGTGCAATTCAGTAATTAAGTAAAAATCCCAGGGGCTTAATAGTCCCTGGGAAAAGTAGTAAGTATCCAAAAAAAGGATGTTTTTAGTATGTCATGCTTGTTTTAAATACTCAAGCACTACATAGCATACTGTGTAAGCTGATCTATCTATACCGGTTGTTATAACTACAGACGTGTTAGTTGCTTCTAACTTTATATTTTCATTGAGTACTGGACTAGCAAATGGCAATGGAATGAAGCTTGTCTGGGTACTGTTTGTTGCTGCTCCATATATTCTTGTTATGGAGTATCCATTATCAACTTCTATGTTATGAGGAACAGTTTTAACGAGTGCGCCTCCAGGTAGTGCGCCAAAATCAATAGTTTTTCTAAATACTTGTCTAGGTTGAGGTTGTAGGGAGCTTGTTGAGTCTAGCCCTGGCGTTGGGAAATATAACTGGCCATTAATGATTTCTTGTAAGCTGTAGTAAGCAGTATCTTTTGTGTTGAGTACAATCTGCATGCTATTTACGTTTTGATAAAGTCGTACTAAGAGTTCCTTTAGTTTTGGATCTACATTTGTTGATTGTAGTTGCTGCATGTCCCATATGAATGTGCTGGGAACAAATGATCCAAGATTAGCTTGGCTGTTATATGATTGATTATTTACCATTTTAAGTTTCCTATTTTTTCATGCTTTACTATATGATTGGTATACTATCATGGTAAAAATTTAAATAATTAAGGAGTTTGTTAGTATGTTACCACTTTTAGCTTTATTGGGATCAGCTTTAGCAGGCGGCACTGCAGGTTTTGCAGGTTCAAGATTGATGGGATCTGGTCAATCAAATCCGCAGCAGAATTCAAATGGGTCAAGATCTCTTGGTTCAAGTGGTAATTTTTTTACTGGATCTGGGGCGCAAGTTCATCAACTTCCAAGATTTAGCCAAGGAGCAATGGGCGATTTAGACAAGGCAAGGCAGATGGGTCTGCAAGGACTTCAGAATAGTAGCCCTAGCTTTCAACCATTTGCGCAACAAGCTCAAGAGCAATTTTCTCAAAAAACTGTGCCTGGAATTGCTGAGAGATTTACTCAGTCTGGTGCTCAAAGATCTTCTGCTTTTGGCCAACAACTTGGACAAGCAGGGGCTGATTTGTCAACAAATCTAGCTTCTATGGGATCACAATTTGATCAACAGCAACAAAATCATTTTGCAAAACTTTTGGGTCTAGGTCTTACTCCTCAATTTGACACTAAGATAGAAGGTGCAGCTCCTGGATTTGGTCAAAATCTTGCTTCTAGTTTAGCTGGTGGTGTTGGACAAAGTCTTCCAAACATAATTCAATTATTACTTAAATATTTATCATAAATATATATCGATACAGGATAAATAATGGCTGATTATATACCAAATCAAAATTTAAGCGCTATGTTTGGCGGCAGTCTTGGAAGCTCACTAGGTGGTGGTCTTGGGCAAGGACTACAAACTTTAGCACAAAATAAAATGGGTGAGATGCATCGTTCTAAAAACAAACAAATGTTGCAAAAAGCTTTAAATGTTGATGAGAACACTGCTGAGCTACTTTCGCAACTACAAGAAAGCAATCCTTCCGGATTTAATAATATATTAGGAATGCTTGGTGGTGGTTCTAATCCGCAACAGCAAATGGGTGGCCAGCAAATTGGTCAAGGTTTAGAGCAAGGCAATCAACAACAGATGCAAGGTGATCAACAACAAATGCAAGGCAATCAGCAACAGATGCAGCAAGGTAATCAGGAGCCACAGCAACAATTTAACAGAATTATGCCACAAAAAGAGACTGCTAAAGAAGATGTTAGAAAGGAGATTGCTGACCAGGCTCGAATTGAGCCGTTTCTTAAAGGTCAGTATGAAGATTTCAACATGTCTAAAAAGCTTAATGCTAAAGCAAAAAGCATGCTAGAGATACTGAAGAAGAACAAGTCTACGTGGCCAGGTGCTATTACTGGAAGATTACCTGAGACTTTTCATAGAAACGCTGATGTGAGAAAATACATTGCTGATGGTGGTACATTGGTAACGTTGCTTGCTAATTCACGTAAAGGTCAACCAACCAATGCGAAAATAAGATTTGAGCAGCTTTCTAAGCCTAATTTAGATCAACCGTGGGCAACTCAAAAGGCTCTCCTTGAAGATATTATTAAGGATACAAATTTAGTATTTGACACTAATAAAAACATTGAAAAAATTAGACGAGAGAATGGTGGTAAGTTTCCTGCTGATATTAGACAAAGAATACTTGAAGGTGGATTGGAAGCAGCTAATTCTGAGAGTAACGATGAAGGATATCCAGACCCTAAATTGTTTCCTATTGATAAAAAGTTTACTAAAAATGGTGTAACTATTATTAACACACCTGATGGATGGAAGAAAGTATCATGAATGGATGGCAAGAAGTTGAAGATAATAATCCCTTAGATGTTAAAAGTTTAAATCCTGAACCAAGCGGTTTAAAGTCTGGGTTAAAAGATGCAGGGGAATTTTTACTTGGGCTTGGAACAAAAGCTGCTCAGGCTCCATTTAACCTTGCAAGTTTGCCTATGAATATTTTAGATTCGCTTGGAGTTCCTAGGCGGCCAAGTGGTAGTGAAGAAGCTGAGGCAAAATTACCAGAAAAGCTTAAAGGGCTAGCAAATCCTGGTAGGCCTACGGATATACTCCAGCGAATTCCTCAACAAATAGAAGATACAGTTGAGAGAATGTTTGGAAAAGGATCTACTAAGCCAACTAATATAGTTAGCCAGGCTGCTCAGGCAACAGTTGGTAATCTACCATTACTTGCTCTTACTGGTGGAGGACTTACTGCTCCTAAGGTTGCATCTGATTTAGTTGGCAGTTTTTTCCAAAGTGGTGCTCAAAATCTTGGAGTTGGAGCTATGGGTCAAATAGTAGCTTCTTCTTTGGGACAGGCTGGATTTGGTAAAATTGCTGGATTATTCACTAAGTCTTTAAAGAACCCATCGGTTCTTAATGACTATAAGGCAAATTTATACACTAAAGAATCAGAGCTTGGAAGCAAGTTTAAAGTTCCAACGGATGAATTAAGAACTGATCTTATTTCTATCAAGGATAAACTTTCTTTACAGTTTCCCCATAAGTATAAATTTTCTAGCGAAGCTAAGGCTAATGTCAATGACATTATAGATATCGTAGACAAGAAATTAAGATCACCAGCCATTAAGGGAAGTGATCTTTTCCAAATTCAAAAAGATCTTAATCAGGTTTATTTAAAGCCTACTTCTGTTGAGGGTAAATATTTTAATCAAGTTCGCGGTGCTGTAATGGATTCTTTGAATAAGGCCTCAAAGAAGAATGACGTATGGGGTGCTACCTGGAAGGAAGCAGATAAGATACATTCTCTTCAAAACTGGCAATCAGGTTTATCTGATGGATTGGATAAGATAGCGAGTCAAGGAAGAACCGAGAAAGTACTTAATAATAAAGTTGGAAAGTATGCTCTTGCGTTATTGTCATCAGGAACTAATGTCTTAGATGCTGCTATTGAGCAAGGATCTCGTCCTGCGTTATTATTAAATCATTTGCGTGGATCCAAGGACGGTCAGAAAGTCATTTGGGACATTGTAGCAAATAGCGCTAAGGGTAATTCAAATGCTTTAGCGAAATCTTTACATACATTTAATAAGATGGCTGATCAATATGAATCTGATCAGCCAAGCTCTAATGGATGGGAAGATGCTTAATTCTTACCAAATATTGACTCGAATATGAATACTGTAAATTGAATTAAGGCAACTATAGCGCCACCGAATAGTCCTAGTAAGAAAAGAAATATAGTTGCCTTAATGAAAAGGCTTATTAGATAAGCAATGAAGAATACCATGGGTCCCCCTACAGGATTATTGGTTAATGTTTTTAGCACTGAGGCGTTTATTCATACGAGATCCAACCATCTCGCCAACATCTTCTCCTAAGTAAATACTATACTTTTTTACCTCAATGAAAAGTCTTATTAGATAAGCAATGAATAAGCCTATTGTAATATATCCGGGACTATTTTCACTGATGTATTGACCTAAATAAAAGGCAACTGTAGCGCCAACGGGTAATAAAAAAAGAAGTCTAATTGCATGCTTGATAAAATGAGCCTTTTTGATTGCGTCCACCAGTATTTGATGGTCATCACTGTAAAGAGCAGGGTACTCCAACCGGAGTTTTAGTATATAAATGCAAAACCTAATTCTACGGATTAGTGCTGATAAAAAAAGAGCTATAGCTGCTGGAACAAGTAGTACTGGTAAAATAACAAAGAGATTTATTGAATAAGCATTGAATAAGATCATGATTCCCCCTACAGGATTATTAATATTGAAGTATTGGTTTAAATAAAAAGTAAGTTGCTACTATTCCTATTGATAGAGATACACATTTAAGTGTAATTTTATTCGTTTTTGTCATACTGGTTTTCCTTAAGTATTTGTTCATTTATGATAGACACTACATATTGCGTCATATTCATGTTGAACTTGTTTGATCGTTTCTTTAACTCGTTATGCAGTGATTCATTGATCCGCATAATAAACATTTTTTCTTTACTTCTAACTTCCATGTTCATATCTCCTATACATATAATATATACAATCATTTATACAATGTCAACTATTTCTTGCTTTATACTTCTCGCTGTCTTTAAGTGTGGGTAGAAATTTTTTATATAACCTTTATGGAGATACTTATGGGTTCAAGAAGTAACAATGTTGGATATGGTTTAGATAATGCGCTGCAAACATTAGCGCCTCAGCCAATCATTGCAAAAAGAAATCCAAAATCATCTGATGTTAGTTCATTGGGAACTCTTTGGGTAAACACACTGACTGATGGATATTTTATCCTTACAACTGCTGGTAATTGGGAGCCACAAGGTACTTCTTCTTCTTCTGTAGCTTCTCTAGCTATTACTGGTGGTGCTGGTGATGTTTTAACTGTTGCTGCTGGTGGAGACACTGTTCTTGGTGGAACTCTTGATGTTGCTGGAGCTACTGTTTTAGCAGGAGCATTAACAGTTGCAGGTGCTATTATAGCTAATGGAGACTTCGATCTGTCTTCTGCATCAGCTATTTCATTTATATCTACTGCTAACGCGTCTCCTTCTATTTTGCTTGAGACTAATGGTGGAACAACTGAAGATCTAGAAATCCGAGTGACTCAGGGTACTAGCATTGATAGCTTACTTTTAGCAAGTGCTTCTGGTGGTATTAAGATTAGTTCTGGTATAGCTAATACTGATGCTATTAATTTAATAGCAAGTACTGGTGGATTTACAGTTGATGCAGGACTTACTTCAGCTATAAACGTTGTTGGTGCTGGACAAGATATTCAATTGAATGCAACTGGTGGATCAGTAGCTATCACTGCAACTGAATCTGTTGCTGGAGCTGTAACTATTAGCGCATCTGGTGCATCTGGTACTATTTTACTTAGTGGTACTGCTGGAATTACAGCAGCATCAAATAACTCTACGATCTCTGTTCAGTCAGGAACTGGTGCTTTAAATATTTCTGCTGATGCTGCGGCGACTACTGTATCGCTGGCTACGGGTGCAGGCGTTAAGGCCGTCACTTTAGGGTCTACTAACACAACTTCATCTACTACTGTTCAATCTGGTTCTGGCGCTTTAGATATTACTTCTGCTAATGGAGCCCTTGGTATCAATTCAGGTACAGGAACGATATCAATCTCTACAGATTCTACGGCTGCAATCGTAAACATTGCTACTGGTGCATCAGACAAGACAGCTCGTTTCGGTTCTATAGCTGGTGCGTCTCAAACAATTATTCAATCTGGTACTGCTGGTGTTCAAGTTACATCTGCAGGAACTGGTGACATTACTCTAGCTAGTGCTGACACGGTATTAATTGATGCGGTTGGTGTGTTGGAATTGAACTCTTCGGCTGGTGTTATTGGCATTGGTAATGATGCGGTTGCTGCTGCAATAAATATCGGCACAGGGGCATCCGATCGTGATATCACAATCGGAAACGTGACAGCTTCTACAACAATTGTATTAAATACTCCAGTTGGAACAAACGTTGTTGCTGCTAACGGACTGAGCGTTACAACTGCTGGTCGTGGATTGTCACTTCCTGGTGGGCTTCTTGTAATCTCTGGGGCAGGGTCACCTAATGGCGCAGTTTCCGCAGCGCAAGGTTCTCTATATTTAAACTCTACTGGTAGTAGCGTATCTACTCGAGCGTATATCAATATCGATGGAATCACTGGGTGGACCGCGATAACTACGGTTGCGTAAAACAGCTTAAAAACAGTTAGATATTGTGGGGGGGCATTCTTATTGGTGCCCCCGATTTAAAATTAAAGGGAAATTATGATAACTAATACATTTGTTAGAGGTAAGTTTGATACTGCTCGAGAAGCTGCATTTGGAGCAATCACTTCTTCGTTTACTCAAGTTGGTACTGCATTTGAATCACCATTTAGTATTTATTATGTTCAGAACTTTACTGATCAATTAATGGATTTTTCAATTAGCTTTCAAGGATTAACGACAGTATTCACATTAGCGCCTAATGGTATAATTTGTGGAGATATGATTTCAAATTCACTTTTGATAGCTGTTGGAGAATCTATCTGGGTTAAAGCTCGAGGTTCACTTCCTGCTTCTGGATTTGTACAATTCTCTGCTGTTACACCCATTTAAGTAGGATAAATTATGTCATTTATTTTAAATCCACTTAGTTCAGTTATTCCTATTGGTGGGGTAGCCTCAATTGCTGCTGACTCTGGTTCAGCTGTACCAGTAGTTGGTGTAATCAATATAGTAGGCGCTGGTGGTATTACCACAAGTGCTGCAGGTAGCACAGTAACTATCACTGCTGGTGCCAGCTTAAATTACACTTTGGTAAATGTATCCACGAGTCCTTATGTAGCATTATCTACTGATCAAGTTATATCTGTTGATTCAACTGGTGGCGCAAGAACAGTTCAGTTGCCTAATGCTCCTGCTACAGGAAGATGGTTTACTGTAAAAGATAGCGCTGGAACGGCTGGTACAAATAATATAACTGTTACAACTGTTGGTGGTGTAGTGCTACTTGATGGAGCTGCTACATTTGTTATGAACTCTGCGTATCAAAGTGCAACAGTAATATTTAACGGTACTAAGTATTTAATAATTTAGAAAATAGAGGTTTAATATGAGCTATAAAAGAGTTAGTCCAATGCCTGTCATAGAAGGTGGTACTAACGCTACTTCAATGACTAATACAGATGGCGTTGTTTTTTTTAATGGAACAAGTCTTGTTACGACAGCTGTTGGAACTGCGACTCACGTTTTGACGAGTAATGGCGCTGGAAATGCTCCAACGTTTCAAGCTGGTGGCGGTGGTGGTGGAATTACAACTATTACTGGTAATACTGGTTCTGCTACTGGAGCAAACGTTACTTTAACTGGTGGTACTTCCGGTGCTATATTTACTGGATCTGGTTCAACTGTAACTGAAAGTTTTAACTTTCTTGCATTGCCTGCAACTACTTCAACTAATGGACAGATTAGAATTGGTAGTGATATTGTTTTGTGGGCTCCATTTAACCAATCTAATACATTTGTTGGTGGTCAAGCTGGAAATTCTACTTTAACTAATTTTTATAATACTGGAGTAGGTTGGCAGTCAGGAATCTCTCTGACAAGCGGTACACAGAATGCGTTTTTTGGCGCACTGTGCGGAGATTCTGTAACTAGTGGTTCTGATAATGTTGCCATTGGTTATAATGCCTTAGCGACAGCAACTACTGATTCTCAACAGCTTGCTATTGGTACTCAATCTTTAGCTTTTTTAAATGGATCAACCCAACCGAACACAGCTCTTGGACATAAGCAACTTTTTAATCTTACCACTGGTGGGTATAATGTTTGTATTGGAACTGCTGCTGGTGGCGGTGCATATAACGGCGCAGAATCGAACAATATTTTAATAAACAACTATTCATCGGCTCTTGCTGGTGAGTCTAACGCTTTGCGTATAGGTAATGGAACTGGTGCAGGACTTCTTGAGCTTAACAAGTCATTTATTCATGGTATCCGTGGTATAACCACAATTGCAAATGATGCGATTGCGGTTCTTGTTTCAAGTACTGGCCAACTTGGTACCGTATCATCATCTATTCGCTACAAGGAGAACGTTGTTGATATGGGTGATGCAAGTTCACCTGTGTTATCGCTTCGTCCGGTATCGTTTGATTTTATCGG
>Ga0163144_10024669_pt1 | contig 11785 bp, 13 predicted proteins | sample OliLak19BULKMAT1_FD_123175 | JGI IMG/M metagenome (GOLD analysis project Ga0163144, IMG submission 123175) | Freshwater microbial mat bacterial communities from Lake Vanda, McMurdo Dry Valleys, Antarctica - Oligotrophic Lake LV.19.BULKMAT1 | ecosystem: Environmental > Aquatic > Freshwater >... | reverse complement strand
TTCGCTACTCGTCCAGTCAGTGTCTTCGCCGGTGTTGCCGTAGCCGTGACAGCTCGCGGCGACGGCGACAGCTGCGGCGACGTCGAGGCAACCCCACGTCCGTGTGCCGGAGTGGAAGCCACAACTGAGGCTGACTCTGACATTGACAGTGGTGGAGGCGATGATGATACCAACGACCGTTGACTCTCCGCCTCCTTTGACGGCGTAGATGACAAAGTAGATGACAAAGTCGTTGCCGATCGCCGACTCTCTGCACCCGAAGACGATGACGCCGCACTACTTGTTGCCTGGCGACCTGCCGAGACGACCGCGGCAGCCACCGACACGAGCGACATAGAATCCACCAAGGACGACTGGAATTCATTGATTCATTCATTTAACCCTCCCGTCCGCTAAACCTAGGACCGTGTGCTATCATCTTCTACCAGCCGATCAGAACGCACCATGTCCTCAGATCTTAGTGAGGCTCGATAGCACCATGCATGCATGCGTCATATAAACTGGAATTCACAGTCTTGACTTGTGCAAAGTCATCGATCACATAGGCCGCCACAAAATTCGCACTCGCGCATGTTGACTACATCCGAATTACGTTGCCTCAGATTGCGCCCCGTATCCTATGCAAATCCAATTTGCGCTGCGAATACAGTCAATTGGGCCGAATTAGTTTGATGAGAAACGATTGACGGGGAAAGCGCCTGTAGTGTGGACGCGCACAGTCCGGACTCTAACGATGCTGACGTGCCGCGTAAGCAGTCTTCTCCAATTAGGAATCATGAACGAACAATTGGCATTTCCTGTAGTGAGCTTCGGATTGTGCATTGCCCTTGTGCACGCTATCATTTTTCCCCAACCCAGGTAAAAGCTACATGTGCAACCAATGGCGGAACTGGTTGTGCTTACAAGTAGGCTTCACATGCATCGCACCTCGCCGCACTCGAAACAGAAATGAGCACCACAAATAGCGCAGGCGCAGTGTGCGCATCCGTCTATCTTTTCAGCCTACAGTCAAAGTTCGGGTCATCAGGAAAGTCGGATACACTGTCTACTTAACCGTCAACTAACCTGAACTTTGCATCGTGGACACTTCATCAGTTTGAGCTGCAGATTACCCAGAAACGACATGGTACTGCAGCGCATGATTAAAGTGTCAGGAGTTGTCAGTTTGCGCACGGATCTAGTGTCTGCCACCATGCTGCGTGAAGACAGTGTAGCTATTCTCACTTACCGTGAATCCGCATTGCGATTACTGTCTTGCCACTCATCGTAAAGACGCGCATCTCGCGTGCAGTCGTGGTCTTGCGTCCACGGTTCCTAGCCGCAGTGATTTATATTAAGCGATCGTTGACAGCGAAACTGTACACAATATGCGTACGCTACATTCCAGGCAGAACGTGTGCTGACAGTGTGGGCACAGCATCTGTGGACCATCTCCTTCACGCACGATAGATGGTCTGCCACAAGACGTCTTTGGACAATAAACAGTCCTTTCTCCGTCGTTGATCTGCAAGTGTTGGTTGTACATGTAGTCATATCGGCTGCCGCTTGGACTGACCGAGTTATTCAGCGCGAAATCCCGCGTCAAAGTCTCAAACTTGGACTGATCTTCCGGAAGGAGAACCTGAACGCAATAGTCACGTCATGTCGTCACTCAGTGAAATGATCTGAACAGTTGATCGCACCACAACACACTCATGCGGCGGCAAATGAGCCTTGCAAGCGAAACATTGGTAGTTTGACAGAAGTTGTCGTTTTGCTGGATCATTCAAGTCAGTGGTGAGCTGACGACGTGCGCAGCTGATACAGATCTGCATTTGGCAACAAGCGCACACTAAATCTGAGAACAGACAGTAAAATCACTAGCACTAACATCGCAGCCGCAGTTGTATGGAGCCCGATCATCTTCCGGGAGTGTATCAGTGCAAGCGACGCATTCAAATGAATTCTGTTTCATCGAATTTGCAACTGCGTGATCTGCACATTGAAATGGTGGTTAAAGTGCACTGAGAGACAGAAATCAAGATAGGCGCTGACAGATTCGGATACCATTGTTCAGCTGTTCAGTTTCCCGACGAATGCGCTCGCGCTCTTCCGCAAGACGCCGATTTTCTTGTTCGTATTCTTGTCCTATCGACTGTGCGAGGCGGCGATCTGCCTCGAAAGCCGAGGATCCGCGATCAACGGCGAAGTCGATTCGTCCTGAAACAGAGAGGAGACAATGTTCAAAACAACACGGCCAAAGCAAGACTTACCGAAATTGTCGTTCTGAACGGGCGCTTTACCCTGACGTCCACCACCACCGCCGCCGCCGCCGCGGCCGCCGCTGCTGCTGCTCCGGTCTACGCGCCGGTTACCATCGCCGTGTCGTCCACCCCTGGCTCCGCTACCGTGATTGTTGCTCCGAGGGTTACCAGTCTAGAAATACTACATCGTCTTGCCATCACACCGGCAGAACATCAGATTGCACCTCCTGGTTGCCAGTGCCCCCAAAGCCTCTGCCATCACGATAATCAGCACCCATCGCGCGATGCTCACTGGCCATAGCATTGGAAGCATTGTTTCTGTAAGGCATCGAGGACGTGCCAATCATACGAAAACTCTGAACTTAATCAGTGATCAGTTGCGAGTCGACGCACCCTGACCGGCGAGCAGCGACGTACGCAGTCGGTCCACCGTCAAGCTCATATTGGCTGCCGCTCGTGGAATGAGTCGATTGTGTTGTGACAGGCTGACGTCCCGCTGCGGATGATGGACTGCGCTGGGTATTGGTTGCACGACTAGCTTGTGAAGGAGCTGAATTGACTACTGGTAGCTGAGCACTGCGACTTGGACCGGTTCCGGGTTGCGCCTCGCTTGCAGGTGAAGGTTGTGGATAGCCCCGTCGCTGGATCGCTCGATCGCGAGAATCCGTTCCGCGGTGACCCGCGAAATCCTCAGAACTTGACGCGTCGATCTGCGCGGAGAAAGTGAGCTGGTAAATCACGGTGTGGCAGCACAATTGGCCGCAACCTGCGCACTCACTGATTTTGGTTGATCGTCCATGTGAGCAGCAGCAGCAGCAGCGGCGGCTTGAAGGCTCAGCTCCCGCACCTGCCCATCAAGGGCATCCAGTCGCTGCGCATGAGCCAGGATAAGAGCAACCCCAAACACAGGTCGCTGATTTGCAACGCTCGCCTCCTTCATATCAATCAACTCCGCACGCAATTGACCATTGGCGGTGTTGAGGCGATGCATATCTTGGCGCAAGCTCGCATTCTCACGGTGAGACGACACGAAATCCGTACGGAGACTGAACATTTCAATCTCGTGCTTCAGCGACAGCCATTCCACCCCGTACGAGTCCATCTACAAAAAGAATTTGCCCGCATCAGAAGCCGAAGCTGCGCAGCGTGATCAAACCATTAGCGGATCTTGCTCGACAGCTCCAGCGAGCTTCACAACGCTAATTTCTAATGTATTGTAGGCGATGTTCGCATCCACGCCATCGTTCTGAGTAACAACAAATCAAAGCATGGTCAACACTCAACCGATAGCTTGACGCGTTGCTTAATGCAGTACCGTAACCGGCGGAAACAATTTGGTAGTCAAGTACTCGATAAGTCGATCTGAGGTCGAAAATCCCAGTAAACTTGCACCTACCGCAATGCAAGATGAACGGGTAAGCGAGTCACAAGTGATCCTCGAAAAGTCTGGCAGCAAACCTTGAAATCCAAGACTGGGACGTGCGTGCGAGTCAAACAGCCAAAAGCGAGAGCGGTGCCTGCCGTTTATATTGCTTGATGAGGACAGCTCGCTTGCATCCGTCGGTTCAGCGCTGATGATGAGCACCGTTTCCGGTGGCTTGGTGATCAGCAGCGCAATGCGACGACTCTTCGTATTGCGACGCATCTGCTCCCATCTGGAATCGAGCTTTCGAAGCTCACTATCGGCGGCGGACAGTGCAATTTGGCGCGATTCGACACGCTGCAAGAGAGTCCTGTGTCGACAATGGATTCAAAACGCAGAGGCATCAATCTGCGGCGGTGAACGACTTACTTGTATCTATCAAGAGACGATAGAATTTCCTCAAACTCCAAGTGCACAGAGCTCTTGTACATGCAACCGATGTTGAGGATGGGCGTAAGATACCGTTGTTCAAACTAGAAGTTGATTTCATCGCATGTCAGAAACTCTGAATCGATTACAAAGCACAGGTTACTTGAGCGTCAGGGAACAGAAACGTCACAGCTGCTTCAGCCACATTTAGGGCACAACTGGATGGAGACCCGCGAGAGTATTGGCTGTCCTCTGCCACAAAACTCTCGTTCCATAGCGTGCTACAACATTCCGACCGTTCATCGTCCACTGGCATACACGAAAGAGTTGGAATTCGCTTACGTGGGTGCGGCTGCGTCAATCGGTTGATTCAGCAAAGCTCTGCGTGTGTTGCGCATATTGGATGGCGCCAGAGATTGTGCCGCCGTCGATCGCACTGGCTGCTGTTGCTGTTGCTGCTGCTGCTGCTGCTGCTGCTGCTGAGGACGCGAATAAAGTTCGCCCGCTGTAGGAAATCGCGCGACACCATTGCTCGACTTCCGAAGGCCTGAACTGCTCATTCCCGATGATACTGACAGCTCTTCCGGCAATGCCGTTGCCTCTTTGAGTGAAGCGGTGTCATGCTGACTGAAACGATTCAGGGCAGTGGATGCATTCTGCACTTTCGCTTCCGTGTGGCTGCAGAGGTCAAACAAACGGCCTTGGCATGGTGACAACGAAACTACTCTCTAATTTACATAAAAAGGAGCTCAGATGTTCAATCTTTGGTGTCAGCTGAAGCGAGCAATTCGTCAGTTTGTGGTAGACGGCTGAAAAGCGACTCACACGATCTCTCGGAACGAAGCGTTTACAGTCACATCGCTTTGCGATCGATAGAACATACCAGCACAAACAAACAATCGTTCTGCAAGCTTCCAAACCACACTGCCTAAATATGAATGACTTTACGTGGCAGTCAGTGATCACTACTTGCCTGTCGTCGATGACCACAACTTCGCTGTTCGCCTCGTCAAAAATCTCCTCGCTTTCAGTCGCCATCTGATTTCAACGCCACACAGAGGCCACCAAGTATATGAACCGCAATCACTCAAAGCAGCCAGAGTCTGGAAACGTTTCCTGGCCAAATGACTCGCAATTCCGGTGTGTCATTTTCGATCGAGTCGCGCGAAGTCGCTCTGATTAATCATTGCTTCTCTGCTCCAAGCATTGATCGGTGACAATCGCATCAGAATGTCGTCCAATAAAGCGTGCACATATGATCTGGACTGCAAGAATGCGACCTGCAAATTTCTACATTCGTCCGCCAGACGGAATGTCCTTTGCAGATTCGGTGCTAACTGCCGGGACCAGCAAGCGACTTGCGTTTTCCGTCATCCAGGCCAGCCACTCATCGAAAAGATCGACCTGCCATCCCGATTGGGATCTCGGGACATTCTGCTTGCCACGAAGAGCGATGAGATTAATGGCGATACCAAAATGATGAACAGCAACGGCAACAGCAACAGCGCAACGGATGAGCCTGGTTCACACACTAGGAGCCAGTTGTCTCCCAGTTTGTCTTCTGCCGATCAGTCCGCATCGAAGTTGGCCAAGCGCAGTCCTTTGATCGGCAGCCAAACTGACAGCAAGATTAGTGCATCCAGGTCGGGCAACGACAGCAATGATGACACGGAGGATGACACGGAGCCCCATGGAATTGCCTTCTCGATGGCCGATGGCGTCGTGATTGCTGTCGCCCTTGCTAACTGCAATCAGACGCTGTTCTTCAAGTCGTTGTCGCCCAATACATCTTCATCGCTGAGTTCTGTTGAAAAGGTGCGTTGCTCATTGAATCACGGTTGTTACGGCATCTGGCATTATCAAACGTCAATCTTTAGGTCTCTCAAGAGCAGACCGAATCTCTAACTGAGCATCTCAGGTATGAAATTCACTGAGAGTGTATCGACGCTCAATTTCGGTTAGAAGGTGAAGCTCTGCAGAAATTGGCTTGCTGCAATTGGCGACGCGCCGCTGGTTGGTCTTCGCGATGCAAATCAGACTCTCATGGTGTGTCTTGGCATTGATGTGGGCCGAGATCTTTCCTGCGAGCTGATCAACTTGCCATCACTCCTTGCTGTCAATGGTAAGGCTGTCAGGCGTTGACCTGTCAAACGTCTTGTTTGCGGCGATTGTCTTTGTTACATGCCAGCACCTTGCCCCCGAATTAAACTTCAGGAAAACGACCTCGACTCCCGGACATGGAGCAAGTGTTTCTTCCCGACGCAGACCGCGACGTAGCGCGCCCTGCTCACACTGACAGTGAGGCCGCAAAGCTACGCGCCACCTTGGAGTCGCAAGCGCGGAAACTGGCAGTGGTATGGAAATGTGTTCGCCATAGTGTCAGATTTGCGTTTCATTGCGATAACTTGGATGACAGATCTTCTTGAAGTATCGTGAGCTGACACCAGAGACGAAATCTGAGAAGGTGTCAGAGTTACATAAAATCACTCGGCAATCGACCGCTCTCCGCCTACTGCAGGAATTTGAGGTGGGTTGCCAATCGTTTTCACGCTGCGCCGTGATGAATTGATGCACGATGTTGTTCTCAATAATAGAGACGCGGAATTAAGATCATTTTGAGCGAGATTGACTACTATACCGTCGAACGGAGTCTTCGCAAGCTCCTGAAAGATGATCAAGCGTCATTCAAGTCGCTGGCAGAGCATGCCGCCAAGATGTTGATTGACAAGGTATTGAAGGCAGTGCGTGACGTTCGCCTGAGCTGTGCAATCGCAGAGTTGTCGGCATGCTTTACTCAGCGACAGTCTAATGCTGCTGAACACGTGGATTTCGTCATTGCTGCGCTGCACGAAGCAGAACGAGCGAGTATGTGAACGCTGTTCTTGTTCCTTCTCAACAGTTCTGTCATAGTGTATAACATTTATTCGGTCACGTTTGTAGGCCTGACGTTTGCAACGACGATCGGAGATGGAGTTGCCGATTCGGTAAATGCTTATTGATGTCTGACGGAGATCTCCTCTCGTGATACTTTGTCGTCGGGTTTATTGCAGGCAAATCTGAAGGAGGACGTTCGTGGAAAAGGGTATATGGTTGCACATATTCTGGCGTTCTGACTGCTGCTCAATCACAAACATTCAAGGGCATCCGGTATTGATCGCTCAGCCGCTTGCGAATACTGGCAGAAAGGGCTTTGCGCGAGAGGCATGAGCTGCAAATTCCTTCACGCAGCAGAATATCTGCGCCGAAACATTCAGGTGCGTGAGCGTGTTAGAAAGTCTTTTCATTCCGGAATGAATATTGATACTTGTCATTTCAGACGGCTGCCGCTAAGACAAGTGAAGAGTTGCGGATGCGCATTCATGAGGTAAGTACTTACAAATCAATCTGTACTCGCCAAGTCCGTTGATAATCCATGTCCGCAGACTCGGAACAAATCACACCTCAAATGCCATGAGTTCAAGCAGCAGTTGCACCTGGCAGAAGTGCAGAGTCTTTTGTGTGGGGATGCTGCGGAGCGCAATGCAAAGGAAGAAGAGATCGCCGCCATTTACGCCAAGGTATTCAGTGCTTGGTCCAACGCGTACCTGGCGAACTGTCGGAATGATCTAATCTTTCAATTACTGAATGATTGACGCAGATGAGTGAAAAGGAAGCTCAAATTGAAACCTTCAATTCGGAGTGCTCCAAGCAAATTCATTCGATTGAGAATCCCAGCTCCTTCTCTGGAGTTCGACAATTCTCTGAACGTGTGGACCGTGAGATCGGCAGGTTTGTGGTTCTTACTATCAAACACTCTTGATGTAATGGTAATTTTGGCATTTCACCGTTTATTCAGGCTTACGTCCGGGTTTCCAATGTACGCCAAGCGCGACACTATCGTCCGCTCGGTCAAGCTGAACCCAGTCTCTGTGATTGTTGGCGAGACCGGCAGCGGTTAGAGTCGTGTTGTGCGGCGATGAACCGTTTCGTGACTGTTCGTATTTTCTTCTGCAGGAAAAAGCACGCAAGTTATTCAATACATTGCTGACGACGTCTTTCCGGAAGGTACGTGGCGATACCATTAAGTCAGTTTCCTGAGATTGATTGTCCTGTTTTCTAATATAGGAGTGATTGTATGCACGCAGCCACGCAAGATCGCTGCCATCAGCCTTGCGCAGCGTGTTGCAGCAGAATGGGGCACGCAAGTCGGTCACCTCGTTGGATATCGTGTCGGAGACGACGCAAAAGTTTCGCCCAGCACACGTCTCATCTTCACCATTGACAAGATACTCGTTAACGAGTGCGCCCGCGATCCGCTCCTGAAACGAGTACGTCCTAGCTGGTTGGCAAGTACAAAAACAAAAAATTGTCGATTGACTTGGCTCTACAGTACGCTTGTGTTATTCTTGATGAAGTGCATGAGCGCAGTATTTCAACTGACCTATTGCTGGGTCTAACCAAGGATACCTGCAAGTCAGTAGCATGCTCTAAATTGTATGTTTCCCGATTGAAACAACCATAATCAATGTAGAAGCCGTCGCGAATTTCGGTTGGTCCTGACATCTGCCACGATCGATCAGCATGCCTTCTCGAGATACTTCAGCGATGTCATGGATGGTGGCGCGTATTGCTTGAGTGTTCCTGGTTCATCTCTGTTCACCCGATTTCAGACAAGTGACGCCCACTGAGTTATTTTCGATTCTCGGATGCTCAGGACGCACTTTTCCGGTCCAAGTGATGTACGAGCCATTCCAAGGCGACAACTATGCGACCGCTGTGACTGAGAAGGCAATTCAATTGGCCAAATCCGGCACCGTAAGTTGTCGTGGCTGTGAGATGTGCGCTAACATCGGCGTGATAATCGTGTGCCGTCTCGCCGGCTCGCAGACGGACGGACATATCCTCGCATTTTTGACTGGACAGCGCGAAATCGATACGGCTGTGGAAAGCGCTCGTCGCATTCTTGGCGGAGGAAACAAAGATTTCATCGTACTGCCGCTGCACGGTAAACTGACATCCGACCAACAGAGCATGGTAACTGCGTGGCTTGCAATCGCGCAGCAATCTATGTTCGGCTGACTGGTGTGAGTCTTCGTAGGTGTTCGAGGACACTGGCCGTCAACGGAAGATTATCTTTGCTACGAACGTAGCCGAGACGTCTGTGACCATCGACGGCGTGACAGCTGTGATCGATTGCGGCAGAGCAAATCGAGTCTTTTACGACGCCAATACGAAGAAGTCAACTCTGAAGGTCGGTGCAATGGCGGTGTTCAATTTCCCCAGCGTCGCGTGTTCTCTGCGTCCGTAACTGCTGGTAACATGTAGGTTGCGTTGATTTCTCGCGCATCTGCGGATCAAAGAAAAGGACGTGCTGGACGCACTCGTCCGGGTATTGTTTGCGGTCGTTTGCATATATTGGCTCGTTCTCATTGTAATTTATTTTAACCACCATTTATTTGTTTACATTGTAGGTGTCTGCCATCGTTTGTTTGACCAAGAAGAATACGAGATGATGGACCAATCGAGTGTACGTGCTTATTGGGGGGTTAATCAGATGATTCAGTACGTCGCGTGCATTTTGCGTTACAACGGCGTAGACTCCAGAAATTTTGTCGTGCGATCCAACGGTTGCGCTCATCGATCTGATCAAGGCAAACGTGAATCCGCAGAAGTTCCCGTTTTTCGATAAGCCGCAAGACGGAGGTTGGTACTACTAAGCGATGAGCAGTCAATATGGCAAGTGCTGAAAGTGTTTATCTTGCTGTAGCACTGGAAGAGGCGATGCGGATTCTCATTCGCCTGGGCGTGATTGCGGATCTCAAGCTTACGGTGCTGGGCAAGCAGCTGGAAGCCCTGTCCGACGTTCTGAGTCCCATCGAAGCTGTGTTTGTGCTGCGGTGTCTCGAATCGGTTTGTGGAGCGGATGTTGACTCTATGTAAAGCAAATTATGGGCACTGTCTGCCTTATTGCAGACGCATTTCAAAGAGATAGGCGTTGTTCTCGCTGCTTTGATGGGCGCAGACGCATCCAGGATTTTCTTCTTTGCTGATCCGGCTTCGGCTGCAAAGAAGACGGCTAGATTTCTGTCCAGATATGGTCGGTTGAACAAGTCTCAGGTGTATTGTGCTCTTTCTGACATTCTGAGCAGGCGACCTCTGCACGGCGTACAACGTGTACCGTGAGTGGATCGCTCTTGATTCCGGGAAGCGCGTGCAATGGACCGTCGACAACTCCGTGAACAACAAGACTATCACCTCCGCTGGACGTGCCGTCACTACTATTCTAAAGTAAGGGGCATTGCGCAATTATTTAAGCTACTAACAACGAAATTCGATTGCCATAGAACCCTCAAACGTGCCGAGCATCCGCTAGCCGAGAAGATGAGCATAGAGTCGGTTACGGACGCGAAAAAACTTCCGGTTCGTTTAGTGTGTTGATATGGCGTTGCTCCCTCCACGCACGAACCGTTCTCTGTCACGTCTGACATATAGAATGTGGACGAGCTGAGCAAGGATCAACTGCTCGAATTAGAGAAGATCATGGTCGATGTATGGCGCGAGAATTTAGCAATCTCGCGTGCACCGCCCAGGCTATCAGAAGAACGCCGTCACTTGTGTGGTTACGCCGTCACGGAATATGAGCAAAACGTGTTCTTGCCGCGGAGTAGCGCCCTGCTGCAATTGGAAAATATTCCGAAGGTCGGAGCGACGAATCTCGATGCAAACCTGCGCTATTGCTGAATGATTCACGTGAACGCAGATCATGATCTTCTCGAGCATATTTGAGACTTCGCTTCCGTTTGCCCAGCTTGCGTTCCCGATTTCCGAGCAGGCATTGGAAGCTGTGACTGGAAACGGTAATTTGCGTGATGATTGTGCATCCGGTGTGCACTCAACCAATTGTCCACTTGGCTCTGCAGGCTCAAAGCACTACTTCGACTCGTCTTTGGATTTCATTGTCATCGAGAAGATCGGTCGCGCCGTGTTCTCTGAGGTGCTCGTGATGGTTCATTGCAGTAATACTGACTGCTTGAAAACAGCACCGTTGTAGCTGATCAAATTTGACCGCTTGCGACTCCGCTCACTCGAGAGCAGGCTGAAGATTACACTTCACTTGGAAACCAGCAAGAGCGAGATCCTGGCTGCAGTTCCGAAGGAAGAGAAGGCCGCCATCGAGAGGACTGTTCAAGATGAGGTCGACTCTATTATTGCTGTCCTGCATAAGGTTCGGTGGCTGCTGCACCCAGTGACCTTTCGTGACCATGACAGGTCGTCCCCTGCGCAGGAAACCGTGGAAGCTGATGTGAAAGGCACGGTGTACCGTGTTAGCATCGGACCTGGTTACGAGGTCAAGCGCATTCTAGACGCGGACGAGACGTGCGAGGCATTCATATCCGGTGTTCCTATGTTTGTCAACGACATCAGCAGCATCAACAATTCCTCGGCGTCGTCCTTGTCGGCTTCTAGTAGCCAGCGACAGGTTACGGGTCGCGCAGCATCATCCGCCTCAAGTTCAAAGACGGCAGTGGCTGACCGCAGTCAAAAGAGGAAGGACGACAAAACCAAGCGTCGATACACAGAGGTGAGAGAGATATCTGCGGCTGTTTAAGTGACCATCCTACTCAGTGGATTTCTTGCCAGATCGATCTCCGTGAATTCATGGAAAGCCTGCTGCATTCGAGTTCGGGCGCATCCAGCAGCTCAAGTGCTGGCAGTTTCATTGAACATCTGTGGCTGAGACCCACTCCCGGTTCGTCTCTCGCGAATAATT
>Ga0163144_10024667_pt1 | contig 11785 bp, 6 predicted proteins | sample OliLak19BULKMAT1_FD_123175 | JGI IMG/M metagenome (GOLD analysis project Ga0163144, IMG submission 123175) | Freshwater microbial mat bacterial communities from Lake Vanda, McMurdo Dry Valleys, Antarctica - Oligotrophic Lake LV.19.BULKMAT1 | ecosystem: Environmental > Aquatic > Freshwater > Lake... | reverse complement strand
CTCGGCTCGATGCCGGCCTTCCACGCGCGGCAGTACAGGTAGACCAGCCCGCGCTGGTTGGCGCGCCCGCAGGCCGCGACGAGATCGCCCGGATCGCTCAGCGCCTCGGCGCGATCGAGGGCGCGCAGGGCGGGCTCGAGATCGGTCATGGAGGCGCGGACGAAGGCGATGACGAGCAGCAGGCGCTCGTCCTCGACGGGGCCCATCGCCTCGATCTTGTCGATGGCCCGCACCGCCCGCGTGAAGTCGCCGCCGCGCACCGAGCACTCGGACTCGATGAGCAGGGCGCGGCGCCGCAGATCGCGCAGCTCGTCGCCCTCGCCCGACAGCTCGAACGCCTCCTCCAAACGCAGGTAGCTGTCCTCGAAGAGGTTCGCCGAGCCCAGCGCGCGCGCCACCTCGACCCGCGCCGAGATGCGCTCTTCGATGGTGCCCGCCGCGTCGATGCGCTCGATCGCGCGGCGCGCCAGGGCCGCGATCTCGGGGGCGCGGCGCACGTGGAACACCGCCCCGGCGAGGACCGCGAGCCACTGGGTGAGCTCGGCCGTGCTGCGCCGCTCGAGGTCGGCGAGGTCGAGGGCGCGCGAGGCGAGCGAGATGGCGGGCTCGAGCTGGCTGAGGCGGACCTTGTGGCTGGCCGCGCGCGCGAAGAAGGTCGCCGCGCGATCGCGATCGCCCGCCTCGTAGAGGTGGTTCGCGATCCGCTCGGCGTGCTCGAAGCCGTCCTCGCCGACCACCGACATGTACGCCGCGGCAGCGGCCGCATGCAGCTCGCGGCGCCCCTCGGGCGGCAGCAGATCGAGGACGATCTCGCCGTGCGTGGACGACGCGAAGTCGGCCTGCGCCGGCCCGGTGGCGCGGAGCAGGTCCTTCTCGGCGAGCTGCGCGATCGCCCGATCGACGTGCGAGACCTTCTGCGCGAGGAGCGCGGCGAGGACCTCGGTGGGGATCGGCGCGCCGAGGATGGCGGCGCCCTGGATGACGACGCGCAGCTCGGCCGGGAGGCGGGCGACGCGCGCGGCGATGAGGGCGCGGAGCGAGCGCGGCACCGCCATCGCGCCGTCGAGGCGGAGGCGGAGCCCACCCGACACGCTGTTCACGGCGCCCGAGTCCATGAGCTCCTTCAGAAGCTCTTCGAGGAACAGCGGGTGCCCGCCGGCGCGCTCGCGGCAGAACGCCAGCAGCTCGGGCGGGACGACCTTGGCGTTCACCCGGCTCGCCACGAACTTCGCGGTGTCGTCGTCGGAGAACTGGCCCAGCTCGATCTGGTGGGTGTGCGGGTGCTTGGTGATCGCCTCGAGGAGCGCGGCCTTCTTCACGACCGGCGCCTCGCCCGCGTCCTCGCTCGTCTCGCGCACCGTGAGCGCGAAAACGGCGCGCAGCCCCGGGGCGCGCGCCGCCGTCGCGACGACGGTGTCGAGCGTCGCGCGATCGAGCGCCTGCGCGTCGTCCCAGGCGAAGACGTGCAGGCGATCGTCGCAGAGGCCCTGCGCCATGCGCCCGAACGCCGAGCGCAACGACGACGTCGGCACGATCGCCGGCGACGGCCGCTCGCCGCGGCGGCCCGAGTGCTCTTCGGCGACGGTCGCGCCGAGCTGGTGCAGCACCGCCGAGCACTCGTCGTCCTGCAAGCCGAGCGCCCTCAGGCGCGGCAGCACGTCGCGGATCTTCGCCTCGTCGTCGCCCTCTTGAATGCCGCACAGCACCTGCAGCATCGCCGTGATGCCGCTCCACGGCACCCCGGCTCCGGTGCGCGGGCACGACGCGGTGTAGAACCCGACGTTGTAGTTCCCCTTCACCAGGCGCCGCTCCATCTCGGCGACGAGGCGCGTCTTGCCAGTGCCCTTGTCGCCCGCGACGACCGCGATCTGGGCCCGCCGCCGCGTCGCCGCGGCGAGGATGTCGCCCAGCTTGCGCAGCTCGTCGGTGCGACCGATGAAGCGGCCGTACATCTGCGAGGGCGGCCGCGCGCTCGTGACGACGCGCCCCCCTTCGGGCAGCGCGCGGCCGGACGCGGGCATGTCCTCGGTGGTGAACGCCTGCCGGATGATGCGTGCCGCGAGCTGCGAGACACACACCGCGTGATCGACCGAGCGGGCCAGCGACTGTGCCGTCGCCACGAGCGACGTCAGGCGCTGATCGCGCACCGGCTCGCCCAGCGCGTCGACCACCACCCGCGCGACATGGACGCCCGCGCAGACCGGAGCGCCCGAGGTGCGCCCGCGCTGGATCACGAGCGCCGCGCGCACCGCCGCCTCGGTGTCGCGGCCGTCCGCGTCGGCCAGGCCGAAGAGCACGGTGAGCTGCGGCCCCTCGGTCTCGATCACGGTGCCGCCGTAGCGCGCCAGCACCGTGTTCGCGCGCGCCACGATCGCCGCCGCGTCCCCCGCGTCGACGTCGTCGCGCCGCTCGCGCTCGTTGCCGAAGCTCAGCACCAGCGCCGTCACCTCGCGCCGCTGTCCCAGATCCGACGAGCGCACCGCCGGCACCGCCGGATCGCGGAGGACCGGCGTCGTCCCCGGCAGCGGGTTCGCGGTGCGCGTCGCGCTCAGGCTCGCGTGGGCCCGCGGCACCTCGACGGGCGTGCGCTCGTTCGCGGCGACGTGCTCCTCCTCGAACACCGACGCGCCGAGCTCGGGGGCGGCGCTCGCCTCGCGGAACGGCGCCAGGTACTCGGCCAGATCGTTCGCCCCGAAGCGCTCCGCCGCCGCGTAGAAGTAGCCGAGCAGATCGTCGTGCAGCCGCCCCGCGTCGGAGAACCGCTTGTCCGGATCGCGCGCCAGCATCTTGCCGACGACGTCCGCGAGCTGCTTGGGGACGTCGGGCCGGTAGAGCTCCATGGGCGGGTATTCGCTCGCCTGCACGCGGCGCAGCGTCTCGAACGAGGTCGGCGCGGTGAACGGGTTCTGCCCCGTCAGCATTTCGTAGAGGACGATGCCGAGCGAGAAGAGGTCGCTGCGCCCGTCGACGAGCTGCGCCCGGCTCTGCTCCGGGCTCATGTACGCGAGCTTGCCGCGGACCCGGCCGTGCTCCGCGTCGTGCGTCTCCTCGACGATCGAGTCGATCGCCTTGGCGATGCCGAAGTCGGTGACCTTGACCTCACCCTCCCACGACACGAGCACGTTCTGCGGCGAGATGTCGCGGTGCACGATCCCGAGCGGCTTCGACTGCTCGTCGCGCCGCCGGTGCGCGTGGTCGAGCGCCTTCGCCACCTCGGCCGCCACGAACACCGCCATGCCCAGCGGCACGTCGCGCTTCTGCCGCCGGCACCGGGTCAGGACCGACGCGAGGTCGAGCCCGGGCACGTACTCCATCGCGATGAAGTAGCTCGTCGGCTCGCCGGTCGGATGGTCGACGCGGCCGAGGTCGAAGACCTGCACGATGTTCGCGTGCGACAGGCGCACGGCGAGCTTCGCCTCGTGCACGAACATGTCGACGAACTTCGGGTGCTCGGCGAGCTTTGGCAAAATGCGCTTGATGACGAGGACTTTCTCGAAGCCCTCGACCCCGAAGCTCTTCGCCTTGAACACCTCGGCCATCCCGCCTTCGCCGAGGCGCTCGAGGAGGCGGTATCGACCGAACGATTGCTCCAACGTGAGGAGGTCCTTTAGCTCCACTGTCGCGCGATTCCGCTGTGATTATTTTTAAAAATGGGGCGCCGCCGGAACCCGCCGCGGGGCGCGATGCCTACCGCCTACCCCCCGGGCCACGGTGAGCCCGAACGGAGCGGGCTGCACCGCGAGAACTGGCCAAAGCATACGCCGAATCGCCGCCGCCGGCGTGCCTGCGTGAGGGCCCTCAGCCGACGCTGGCGTCGTCTCCGGGCGGCGCCTGTTCCCCGTAGATCGACTCTGCAATCCGGAACGCCGCGCCCTCCAGCCGCGCGTACGAGTCCTTGAGCGAGGTCAGATCGCCGCCCGTCTCGAGCAGCTTCCGCAGCCCCGCGCACTCCGACCGGACCTCTTCGAGCACCGCGGGATCGAGCAGATCGCCGTAGCCGTCCAGGGCCTGCTCGGTGGTGTAGACGAGCGTCTCGGCCTGGTTCCGCAGCTCGGCCAGGTCGCGCCGGAGGACGTCGGTCTGGCGGTACTTGTCGGCCTCGCCGACCAGCCGATCGACCTCTTCCTTGGTCAGCCCGCTCGTCGGGGTCACCTTCACCCGCTGCGATCGCCCCGTCCCGAGATCCTTCGCCTCGACCTGCACGATGCCGTTCTCGTCGATGCGGAACGCCACCTGGACCTTGGGCACGCCGCGCGGCGCCGGCGGGATGCCCGTCAGCTCGAAGCGCGCCAGGCTCTTGTTGTCGGCCGCCATCTCGCGCTCGCCCTGGAGGACGTGGACCGGCACGAAGCTCTGGTTGTCGACGCTGGTCGTGAAGATCTCGCTCTTCTCGGTCGGGATCGTCGTGTTGCGCGGGATGAGCTTGGTCAGCACGCCGCCGCCCGTCTCGACGCCGAGCGACAGCGGCGTCACGTCGAGCAGCAGCACCTCGTCGACCTGACCGGTCAGCGCGGCCGCCTGCAGCGCGGCGCCGACCGCCACCACCTCGTCGGGGTTCACCCCCTTGCTCGGCTCGCGCCCGAAGAACGCTCGCACCGCGGCCTGCACCGACGGCATCCGCGTCATGCCGCCGACCAGCACCACGGTCCGCACGTCGGTCACCTTGATCCGCGCGTCCTCCAGCGTGCGGCCACACGACTCGATGGTCCGATCGACGAGGTCCTGCGTCAGCAGCTCCAGCTCGCTGCGCCGCAGCGTGCGCGCCAGGTGCAGCGGCCCGCCCGTCTTCGCGACGCCGATGAACGGCAGGTTGATCTCCGTCTCGAGCGACGACGAAAGCTCGTGCTTCGCCTTCTCCGCGCCCTCTTTCAGGCGCTGGAGCGCCATGCGGTCCTTGCGCAGATCGACCCCGTGCTCCATCGTGAACTCGTCCGCGAGGGTGTCGACGATGCGCTGATCGAAGTCCTCGCCGCCGAGGTGGGTGTCGCCGCCCGTCGCCTTCACGTTGAAGACGCCCGCGCTGATGTCGAGGATCGAGATGTCGAACGTCCCGCCGCCCAGATCGTAGACGGCGATGGTCTCGGTCGCCGTGCCGGTATCGGCGCGATCGAGCCCGTAGGCCAGCGCCGCCGCGGTCGGCTCGTTGATGATGCGCTTCACGTCGAGGCCGGCGATGCGCCCCGCGTCCTTTGTCGCCTGGCGCTGCGCGTCGTCGAAGTAGGCGGGCACCGTGATGACCGCCTCGGTGACGGGCTCGCCGAGGTGCTTCTCGGCGATGTCCTTCATCTGCCCGAGCACGATCGCCGAGATCTCGGGGGGCGAGCGCAGCTCCCCTCGCACCTTGACCCACGCGTCGCCGTTCGGCGCCTCGGCGATCTCGTACGAGGCCAGCTCGATCTGCTTGTGGACCTCGGGCGCGGTGAACTTGCGGCCCATGAGCCGCTTGATCGCGTAAACCGTGTGTTGCGGGTTGGTGACGGCCTGGCGACGGGCGACCTGGCCGACAAGGTGCTCGCCGCTGGGGGGGAAACCGATGACGCTCGGCGTCGTGCGTGCCCCTTCGCCGTTCGGCACGACCTTCACGTCGTTCGCGGAGGACACCCCTGGTCGCTCGACCACGGCGACGCACGAGTTCGTCGTGCCCAGGTCGATGCCGATCACCTTGCCCATCGGCCGGCAGGATACACCAGCCCCCTGCAAAACCGGCACCCCACGATCACGCGTAATTGCATGAAATGGGTGGCCCGGCGTAGGCCGGTTCGCGCTGCCGTCAGCGGGTGATGGCCGTCGTCAGGGGGTGACGGCCGACGTCAGCTCGGCAATTAGCTCGGCATCAGCTCGGCATCAGCTGGCAACAGGGTCGCCCTGAGCGGGCCCCTTCGAGACGACGACCATCGCGGCGCGCACGAGCTGATTGCCCATCATGTAACCGCCCTGGACCTCGTGGAGGATGACCCCGGCCGGGTGATCGGCCGACTCGACGTGCTGGATCGCCTCGTGAACGGCCGGATCGAAGGGCAGGCCGACCGTCGGGATGCGCTTGATCCCCATGCGGTCGAGCGTCGTGTCGAACTGCTTGAGGACCATGCGCACGCCGTCCGCGACGGTCTTGGCGTCGTTCGCCGAGTCGGCGTGCTGCGCGGCGCGTTCGAGGTTGTCGAACACCGGCAGCAGATCCTTGAGCACCTGCTGCTGCCCGCCCCGCTTCGCCTCGTCTTGCTCGCGCCGGGCGCGCTTGCGGAAGTTGTCGAAGTCGGCCGCGGTGCGCAGCAGCTGGTCGCGCATCCGCGTGAGCTCGGACCCGGCGTCGGGCTTGCCCTCCAGGACCTCGGGCTCGATGACCTCGGCGCTGTCGGCAGTGGCTTCACGAGCGGCATCGCCGTTCGCCGTCTTGTTGGTTTCCTCGCTCATATGGATTCCCGCGGCACTATAGCCCGGCAGCATTCACTGGCAATCGTCCGCGGAGACGTTGTTGTGGAGAGTCGCCCCGCGCAGGCGGTAATCTGCGGCCATGCGAGACGAAGAGCTGACGACGATCTCGTCGCGAGAAGTGGGCGCGCGCATGCGCAGAGCTCGCACCGAGCACGGCCTCGAAGCCCGCGACCTCGCCGAGAAGATCGGCGTGACCGAGGCAGAGCTCCTCGCCTGGGAAGGCGGCCAGGGCGTCGCCCCCCACGACACGATGCAGGCGCTCGCCGCCGCCCTCGGCAAGACGATCGACGCGTTCATTGGCTAGCTCAGACCGCGAGTCCGGGGAGCGCGCCCTTCACGTACTCGGGCTCGCCGAACGTCGTGATGCCGTGGCCCATGGCGTTGGCCAGCGCGATGAGCAGGTCGTTGTGCGGGCGGTCGCCGTCGAAGTTGAGGTACTGCCCGGTCTTGAAATAGCCGCCGCCCGAGCCCGCCAGAATGACCGGCATGTCGTAGTGGCTATGGGTGTTCCCGCGCGAGATCTCGCTGGTGAACAGCACCACCGTGTTGTCGAGCATGGTGCCCTCGCCCTCGGGAACCGAGTCGAGCTTGTTGAGCAAGTACGCGAACTGCTCCCCGTACCAGTGGCGGATCACGTTGAGCTTGCCCCACGCGTGCGTGTCGGTGTCGGGCTGATGACCGAGGATGTGCTCGTCGTCGGTGATCGGCTTCGCGCCCGTGCCGTCGTCGTACATGAGCCACGGGTACGGCCGGTTGTTCGTCGACGCCGACCACTGCAACGTCACCACCCGCGTGATGTCGCAGGCCAGCGCCATCGCCAGCATGTCCATGTGGAGCGTGCCGATGAGCGGGAAGTTGTTCGGATCGCCCAGATCGACCGGCCCGCCGCCCAGCACCGGCAACTGGCACGATCCGCCGAGCACCGCGCTCGGATTGTCGAGCCGCTTCTCCACCTCGCGCACCGCGTCCAGGTGCTGCTCCAGCTTCTTCTTGTCGTCGGCGCCGAGCTTGGGAGCGAGCGTCTCGTACTGCTTGCCCGCCAGCGCCAGCACGCTCTTGCGCCGGCCCTTGAGCTTCGCGACGCCGAGCGGGTCCGACCCGAGCGACGCGAACACCTCGTCGTAGAGCGTCCACGGGCTCGTCTCGTTGGCGTTCGGCTGATCGCTGCCCTTGTAGCTCATCACCGTGCGTACTTCGGTCCCGCCGTAGTTCGTCGACTGCACGCCCAGGTGCAGCGATTTGCGCGGCGTCGACCCGCCGATGACCTCGGCGATCTCCTGATCGAGGCTGATGCCGCTGCCCCACCCCGCGAGCGAGCCGTCGCCGCCGACCTGACCGCCCGGGTTCAGCCGCCGGCCCGTGAGGAACGCCATGCCCGTCTGGTGCGGCTCCCCCGGCGGGTTGGCGCACACGGCCATGTCGAGGCCCTTCATGAAGATCAGCTTGTTCTTGAACGGCGTCATCGCCGCGTGCTGCGTGCCCGCCAGATCGAGGCTGGCGGGAAACTGGAAGTTGCCGTTCGGCGTGTAGACGACGACGAGCCGCTTCGGAAACCCGTTCTCGGCGAGCGACGCCTTGCCCAGGTTCTCGGCCTCGCGCGTCGACTGCTCGGAGCAACCCAGGCTCGAAAGGATGGGCAGCGCCAGCCCCCCGCCGCCGACGTTCCGCAGGAAGTTGCGACGCAGCAGCATCGGCGCTTTGCCACCCATGCGCGACGGCACAGGGTCGAGCCCGCCGAACGAGAACACTCGACCCAACGCCTCGCGGGCGCTCAGGATGCGGGACTTGCTCACGGCGTGCCTCCTGCGCGGCGATAGACGAAAGCGTCAGTCTGCGTCAGCCCGACGAGCAGCTCCTGGATGTCGCCGCCCTCGCCGTCGAACCCGGTCGCGAGCGCCTCCATCGTGCACTTGTCGGCCTTCGTCTCGCTGCGCCCGTAGCCGAAGCGGAACCACTGCTTGACGTAACACTGCTGCACGTCCTGGCTGTCCGCGAGCTTGTTCACCAGGTCGACCGCGTCCGTGAACGGCGGCACGTCGCTCTCGAACACCGTGCCCGTCGCGTCGATCGTCGTCCCGTCCTCGACCGTCCGGTAACGCCCGATCGAGTCGAAGTTCTCGAAGCCGAAGCCGATGGCGTCCATGTACTGGTGGCAGCCCTTGCACCCCTCGTTCTCGGAGTGCGCCGCGAAGCGATCGCGCGCGGTCTGCCCGGGCGTGGGCGGCGGCGGCGTGATGTCCACCTCGGGCGGCGGCGGCGCCATCAGGAAGCAGAGGAACTGCTCGCGCACCAGCTTGCCGCGGTGCACCGGCGACGTCTGGTTGGTGTGCGCGTTGAGCGCCATCAGCGCGCCGAGCGTCAGCAGACCGCCGCGCTGCGACGGATCGAAATCGACCTTCGCCAGGCTGCCCGGCGGGGTGTCCGCGGGCGCCATGTGCCCGTAGAACGTCGCGAGCTCCGGCGCCATGTACGAGCGCGGCGCGGTGAGCAGCGTCGCCAGCGTGCCGCCGCCGTCAAACACCGCGTGCTCCACGAACGCCTTCATTTCCTCGCGCATCATCACGCCGATGGCGGGCGAATAATCGGGGAACAGCGCCGCGTCCTTGGTGACGTTGCCGATCCGATCGTAGTCGAGCCACTGCTTGTGGAACTCGGCGATCCCGTCGCGCGCGCCCGGCGTCGCGAGCATCCGGCGCGCCTGCTTCTCGACCTCACCCTTGGTCCCGAGCTGCCCCGCCTGCGCCGCCGCGAACAGCTCCGGATCGGGCATGGTGCCCCACAAGAAGTACGACAGCCGCGACGCCATCTCGAAGTGCGACAGCTTCACGTACGTCGCGTCGCCCTCGGGCGCCTCCCCCATCTCGACGCGATACAAAAACGCCGGCGATTGCAGCGCCGCCTGGATCACCAGCTGGATGCCCACCCGGAACGGCTCCGTCACCTCCGGCTCGGCCACGCCGGCCTGGTACAGCGCGAAGAAGCCGTCTTTCTCTTCCTGGCGCAGCGGGCGGCGGTAGGCGCGCGCCCCAAACGTCTCGATGAACTGCTTGGCGCAGAGGTCGGCGCCCATCGCCACCGGATCGCACGGCACGTTGATCGCCATCATCGTCGCGTCGGTGGCGCGGTCCGAGACCCCCTCGGCCGCGAGCATGTACTTGTTCGCGAGCTGCTCCGACACGACGAGGTTCGCCGCGTTGTTGTTGAAGCCGAGCGCCTCTTCTTCGGCGCCGAACGTGTCGGCCGGCCGCGTCGTGTCGCCGAGCAGATCGCGGACCGTGTTGTTGTACTCGAAGCGCGTCATGCGCCGGATCGGCGACGGCCCCGGCTCGATCACCGTGCCGCACGCGACCTCCGGCTCGGGCGTGGGCGAGGTTTCGTCGGGGAGCGATGGGTCCCCGATGTCGCCCATGCAGGCAGAGGTCGCGACGAGAACGCCGAGCGCGACGGAAGCAAGAAAGAGTCGAGGCATGCAAACCTCCGAAGCGCTGATGCTATCTGGACAGCGACTATTGCGCGAGCGACTTGAGGTCGAGCATTTCTTCGACGCTCGGCACCACGATCAGGTCGCAGCGGCGGTTCTTCTGGCGGCCCTCGTCGGTGTCGTTGACGGCGATCGGGTCGGTGTCGGCGAAGCCGGCGGCGCTCCACTTCTCACGCGGGAGCGTCCCGTCGCCGACCAGGAACAGCAGCACTTCGCGGGCCCGCATCAGCGACAGGCCCCAGTTGTCCTTGTAGGTGCCCGCGCCCAGGAACGCCTTGTTGTCGGTGTGACCGGCGACCTGGTAGGTCCGCGAGGTCAGCGAGGCGTCGGCCTTGATGATCCCGGCGACCTTGGCGAGGATCTCCTTGCCGTCCTTCTTCAGCGTGTCCCGGCCCGAGTCGAACAGCACGTCGCCCGGCAGCGAGATCACCATGCGGTTGTTGCGGATGCTCACCGCGAGGCCCAGCTTGGTCAGCTCGTCGAGCTTCTTGCGCAGCAGATCGAAGCGCGCCTTGATGACCTCGAGCTGCTTGGCGCGCGCCTGGTACTCGCGCAGCGCCTTGGCCTGCTCCTCGAGCGAGGCCGTCAGCGTGTTGATCTTGCCGCTCGTCTCTTCGAGGCTGACGCCCATCGCCCGGAGCTTGGCTTCGAGCTCGGCGACGCGGGCCCGCTCGGCCTCCACCTCCTTGGCGGTCTGGGCGAGCTTGCTCTGCGTCGACTGGTGTTGCTGCGAGAGCTGCTCGTACTTGGCGAGCTGGGCCTGCCACTCCTCTTCGGAATGGCCGCAACCAGCGCTGGCGAAAATGAGGGCCGGAACCCCGAACGTGCGGAAACGCATGGGGCGCACGTTACTTCAGGGTCGGGGTGGAATTGAAGAGGGGCGCTCCTGTTTCATGTGATCCAGTCCCCGCGGCGGTGTATGCCCAGCCCCATGCACCGGATCACGCTGATTCCCGGCGACGGCATCGGCCCCGAGGTCGTGGCCGCCACCCAAAAAGTGCTTGAAACCGCCGGCGTCGCCATCGAGTGGGAGGTCCACCACGCCGGCCTCGACGTCGCCAAGCAGACCGGCACCCCGCTGCCCCCGTCCGTCGTCGAGTCCATCCGCCGCAACAAGATCGCCCTCAAGGGCCCCGTCACCACCCCCATCGGCGGCGGCTTCCGCTCGGTCAACGTCACCCTGCGCCAGACCCTCGACCTCTACGCCAACGTCCGCCCCATCCGCAGCCTGCCCAACGTCGAAACGCGCTTCGACGTCGACATGGTCATCGTGCGCGAGAACACCGAGGGCCTCTACGCCGGCCTCGAGCTCATGATCCTGCCCGGCGTCGCCCAGAGCATCAAGCTCACCACCGACCGCTCGTCGACCCGCATCGCCGCCTTCGCCTTCGACTACGCCCGCAAGAACAAGCGCAAGCGCGTCACCTTCGTGCACAAGGCCAACATCATGAAGATCTCGGACGGCCTCGCGCTCGACTGCACCCGCCGCGTCTCCAAGAGCTACGCCGACGTCGAGCTGGCCGAGATGATCGTCGACGCCGCCGCCATGACCATGGTGAAAGACCCCAACCGCCTCGACGTCCTGGTCACCGAGAACCTCTACGGCGACATCCTCTCCGACCTCGGCGCCGGCCTGGTCGGCGGCCTCGGCATCGTCCCCGGCGCCAACATCGGCGACGACGCCGCCGTCTTCGAGGCCGTCCACGGCTCCGCCCCCGACATCGCCGGCAAGGGCATGGCCAACCCCACCGCCCTCGTCCAGAGCGCCGTCATGATGCTCCGCTACCTCGGCGAAATGCCCGCCGCCCACCGCATCGAGACGTCCCTCACCGAGCTCTACCGCACCGGCGAGGTCAAGACCCGCGACCTCGG
>Ga0163144_10024664_pt1 | contig 11786 bp, 10 predicted proteins | sample OliLak19BULKMAT1_FD_123175 | JGI IMG/M metagenome (GOLD analysis project Ga0163144, IMG submission 123175) | Freshwater microbial mat bacterial communities from Lake Vanda, McMurdo Dry Valleys, Antarctica - Oligotrophic Lake LV.19.BULKMAT1 | ecosystem: Environmental > Aquatic > Freshwater >... | reverse complement strand
GAGGGTCGCGATGCGGCCGGTGAGGAGGGTGTCCAGGGGCATGGGTCGCTCAGGGTAGCGGGTCGGCCAGGAGGCTTGCGAGGTCGTCGTGCGCCAGGCCTGCCCCAAGACCAAGGGCCAGGGCCACCCGTGCCTTGATGGCGCACAGCGTGCCTGCCGGGATGGCGCCGGCACGGACCCACGTGGCGCTACCGCCGGGGAAGGCGTAGGCGCTGCTCACCGCCCCGGCCGGACAGCGCGACGCGAGCACGACCGGGATGCCGGCACGCATCGCGGCCTGGGCCGCCGCGAGCAGGCCCGGGTGGGTGTTGCCGGATCCGGTCGCCGCGACCACGATCCCGTCCGCGCCGGCGGCCACGGCCGCCGCCAGCAGCGACCCATCGGACTCCAGGCCCGCGCTGATGAGATGCACGCGGCCGGCAGCCTGGTCCGTGGCCACGTGGCGCCGCGGGCCGCGTGGCCGGTCCATGACCACGCGCCCCTCCCCCACCCGCCCGAGGGATCCGGCATTCGGGCTGCGGAACGTGTCGAGGGCCGTGGTGTGCGACTTCTGGACGTCATCGGCCGCCTCGATGGTGCCCGCCAGGACGACCGTCACGCCGCTGTTGCGCGCCGCCTGCGCCGACGCCACCGTCACCGCGTCGAGCAGGTTGACCGGCCCGTCATCCCCGGCCTCGTGCGAGGCCCGCATCGCGCCGGTCACGACGACCGGCTTGGGCGAGTCGAGGGTCAGGTCCCAGGCGAAACTGGTCTCCTCGATGGTGTCCGTGCCCTGGACGATGACCGCGCCATCGAAGGCCGGGTCAGCCAGCGCTTGGCGCACGATCGCGCCGATCGCCAGGACATCGGCGAACGTGAAGTGGCTGGCCGGCGTCAGCCCACGGTCGACGGACACGACGTCGGCGATGGCGTCCAGGCCGGGTGTCCGGGCGAGGATCGCTGCGCCATCCAGGGCCGGCACGTTGCCGCCGGCGGCTGGGTCCAGGCGCATGCTGATGGTGCCCCCGGTGAACACGACCGCGACCCGGGCCACGTCTGTCGGCCGCTCGAGATCAGTCGCGGTCGGCCGGATCGGCCGGGCCGAAGCCACCGGCCGGCGAGCGCGGCTCCGGCGGGACGGAGGGGACGAGCGGGACTGGGCTCGACGGCGCGTCATCGGCGCGCCAGCGCGGCCGGTCGTGGCCGAGCGCAGCCGCGATGGGGTCCTCGACATGCGGGTCGGCGGTCGCCCGGGCGGTAGCGTCGACCGGCGCCCGGAACAGGACGCTGGCCACGCCCGCGACCAGGATCGCGAGGCCGACGAGGAAGATCACGGTGGTCGTGCCGATCAGGTCGGAGATCGGCCCGACGATGATGATCGGCAGGAACGACGAGGTCGACACGAGCATATTCAGGACACCGAAGACACGGCCACGAACGTCCTCCGGCAGGTCCTCCTGGAGCTGCGTCTGGGCCGGGATCGCCACGAAGCCATAGGCGATGCCGGCACCGAACGCGATGACCACGACGATGGCCAGCAGCGAGGTGATCGCCGACAGGTCGACGAGGCCGTTCGCCGCATCGGCTGACTGGAGCAGACGCGAGATCGGGCCGGCGGCGGATAGCGCCGTGACCAGGATTCCCAGGGCGATCGTGCCGCCCTCGATGACCCGGCGCCGGGGCAGGTACTTGCCGTACTGGTTCAGGAGCAGGATGCCCATCACGATGCCGCCACCGAGCGGCAGCACGATGACCGCGAGGTCCTTGGTGGCGAGGCCCAGCGCCTCGCGCGCGAAGTCCGGCCCTAGCACGCCGAGCACGCCGACCAGCGACGCGGTGATGCCCAGGTACAGCAGGGACCAGCCGATGCTCCGGTTGTCGCGGATGTACGAGAGGCCCTCGCGCAGCTGGTCCAGCGTGGAGGCCACGGCCTGCTGGGTCTCGCCGATCGGGTGGACCGCATCCTCGGCCGGGGCCGTCGGCGGCGAGGATGGCAGGGTGAAGCAGAAGGCCGCCGCGACCAGGTACAGCACGGCCACCACGAGGATGACCGCCTCGGGTCCCGCGATGTTGATGACCAGCGGCCCGAGCAGCGCGAAGCCCAGCGCGAAGGCCGCATTCAGGGTCAGGGTGAAGATCCCGTTCGCCACCAGCAACTGCTTGCGCGGCACGACCTGCGGGATCATCGCCAGCTCAGCCGGCGCGAAGAACACGGTCACCGACGAGACGAAGATGTTCAGGATCAGGATGAGCGCGAAGTTCGCCCCGACCAGGTACAGGCCGATGATGGCCACGCCGCGCAGGACGTTGGTCAGGATGAGCACGATGCGCTTGTCGAGGCGATCGACATAGACCCCGGCCAGGGCGGAGAAGAGCACGGCCGGGACGAGGAAGGACAGGATCAGCAGGCTGACGGCGGTGTTGGAGCCCCCCTCGGCGACGATGACCGTCAGGCCGAACAGGACCATGTTCCCGCCGATCTGGGTCAGGACCTGCGACAGCCACAGGCGCAGGAACGCCGGGTTGCGCAAGACCGCGCCGGTCTCGACGGCCTCGTCCCCCGGATCCTCGGGGGCGTCGGACGACGTGTCGATGGTGCCCGCCAGATCGGTCATGGCTCGGTCGGCGGGGTCACGGCCGCGGTCAAGGCCGGGTCGCCGCGCTCAACGAAGCCCGCCAGACGGCGCTCCAGGGTCGGCCGATCCAGGAGGACATGGCGCTGGCAGGTGCTGCAGCGCAGCCCGATATCGGCACCGAGCCGGTCGATGCGCCACGTGTCACCGCCGCACGGATGGGTACGACGGAGCCGGACGAGATCGCCAAGGAGCAGCGGAAGGACGGGCCGAACCGACACCGCGGGAGGGTATCAGAGGCGTGGGCGACCGTTCTCCGGCACGAGGTCACGGTCCGTCGCCGGGACGCGGACCGTATCGATCGGCAGGACCTCCACGAGCACGTCGGGCTGGGTGGCGGCCAGCTGGGCGATGATCCCGCCCGAGCGCGTCAACGACCCGGTCAGCTTGTCCGGTGCACCGATGGCATGGATGACCAGCGGGTCGCCCAGGAGGAGACCATCGACGGATACGTCGGCCGGTGCACCGCTGACCACGACACCGGGCACCAGGCGGATGGCCTCGATGGCGAGCGCCTCGGCGCCGGCGTTACGCAGCTCGTTGACGAGCGCTTCGACGCCGCTGCCATCGATCGGACCCCGGATGGTGATGGTCACACCGGGCCCGACCGCGGCATCCAGCCTCGCATACAGGCGCACGCGACGCAGGTCCGCGCGCAACTCGTCGATCGATGCGTCACCGCGCTGCTCGTTCTGGACAAGGGTGGCCAGCTCGCGCTCGAGCGTCGCCACTTCGCGTCGGAGCTGGTCGTTGCGGGCATTGAGGTTGGCCACCAGAACGGTCAACTCCTGCGACGACAGGCCCGCGAAGGCGGCGCCGCCCGCCTGGGCCCGGAGCTGGACGATGACGAGCAGGCCAAGGACGAAGGCCACCGCCGCGATGGTCAGCTGGTTCCGTCGACGATGCATCCTCGTCAGCCCTCCGGGTCCGACAAGGGCGCCGGACTGGAGGTGGCCTCGGGACGCGCGTAGCGCAGCGTGACCGTACCGACGAAGGCCGGGATGTCGACCGACTCGGGCTCGGCGAATTGGACCCGTATCCCGTACTTCTGGGCGCGGGCGATGATGAAGTCGACCCAGCCGGGGGATGCGCTGAGGCGCGCGTACAGGTCGGGCGGGCCGAGCGCCGTGACCTGGTATGGCGGCGCGAGATAGGCCGAGTTGACGAGCACCGACGGCCCGATGTCGATGATCGCGCTGGTCGGGGTGATCCGTTCGCCATTGATGGCGATGGCTTCGGCGCCGGCCGTCCACAACTCCTCGATGACAGTGCGCAGGTCCAATGACCCGACCAGGTAGTCGCCCTCGTTGGCGTCCGGGGCGGCGGGCTCCAGCGAATCCTCCAGCTGGAGCACGATACCGGTCCCGGTCAGGGCGATGAGACCGGCCGCGATGCGCGCTTCCTGCAGCTGGTCGTTGAGCTCGGCGACGACCGCGGCCGAGCCCGTCCCCGCACCTTCGGCCTCCTGGATCTGCGCCCGCAGGTCAAGGACCGCGACCTTGAGCGCGTCCTGCTGGGCCAGCAGCTCGCCGGCGGTCTCCACCAGCGGCGTTCGTTCCTGGGTGGTGTAGCGGACCCGCGGCGCCTCCGTGGCCAGCTGGGCCGCGACGAGGAATCCGAGCGCGAGGAGGGCCACGAACAGGGTCAACTGCCACGACGGGATGGCCCGTACCCTGGCCATGAGGGCGCTCATGGCTGCCACCCACCGGGACCCCCGCCGCGGTCGGTCGCGCCGGCCCCACGACGCCGCCAGACCAGCATGCCGATGCCCGCGATGACCAGGCCGAGCACGACCAGCAGGATCACTGGGGCCGCGTCGCCGGCGCCGTCCGCCGGGTCGGCCAGGCCGCCGGGGGCGGCCGACTCGCCGTCGGCCGGCGGCTCGTCCGTGCTGGCCGCGGGCGGCGCACTCGCATCGGGGGCGCCATCGTCCGTCCACGCGGCGGGGACCGGCCCGGGCGGCGCCGGCTGCGGCCCGTGCCGTGTCGGCGGGTCGGCGTCCAGGTCCTCCAGCCAGGCGGCCTCGAATGTGGTCACGTCCTGACCGATGGCGGCGCCGAACGCCTCGTCGTCGGTGCGCCCGTCGGCGTACGAGCGGATGAGCGTCACCAGGGCGTCCTCGCCGTGGGTCCGGATGAGGAACTCCACGGCGGACACGCTCTCCGCGTAGGCCAGGAAGAACCGCTCCGCGGTCGTAGGGAACTGGCCGGTCAGGCCCTCCAGGGGGATCAGCTCCCCGGCGTCGACGGCGGCCTCCACGTCGCGCCGGTAGCCGTCGTCGTAGCCCTCGGAAAGGTACGTGGCCAGGCCCTCGTTCAACCAGCGCGGCGGGAAGTGGTACGGGTTGCCGACCGCGCTGTCGAAGACGAGATGATTGAGTTCGTGGGGGACGACCGTGGCCACCCATGGGTCGTCGATCTGGTTGGGGCTGATGAGCGCGAACAGCGTCCGGATGCCGGCATTCGCCTGACCGCCGACGTTCTCGCGCGTCCCCGGGCCGAGGGCATCGTAGAAGTCGGCCTGGTCCGGGTAGATGAAGAAGTCGACCGGCTGGTCCTCGGTCACCCCGAGCAGTTCGGAGGTCTCCGCGACCGCGGCCTCTCCGATGCGCAGGGCTCGCGCTCCGAAGGCGGCGTCGCCCTCGTACCAGTGGACGCGCACGACGTCGCCGGCGACGGTCTGCCAGTCGAACCGGTCGTCGCGGTAGAGGATGTCGACCGCTGGGCCCAGCACGCCGTCCTCGGCACCCTCGACGGTGACCCGCCAACGCGCGGTCATCGGGGTGTTCGGGAGCAGGTGGCCATCGACCGCCGGATCCAGCGTGGAGCGCAGCGTCCGCGCGCCGGTGCCCGCGGGCGCTGGCACCTCCACGACGAGGGGCCCGATCGCGTCCGCCGTCGTGATCAGCAACTCGAGGCGCTCGATGGGGCGAGCCAGCGTGACCGGCTGGCTGAACTCCACTCCGGTGACGAACGACGAGGTCGCGGCCGGCGTCCCGAAGTCGACGTCGGCGGCGGCCACGCTGCCCGGCAGCAGGGCCACGAGCCAGACCGCGAGGAGCGCGGCGATCCTCACTCGTCCCATGCGAGCCCCGCCATGCGCAGCGCGCCCATCCCGTTCTGACCCGCCCCCAGCAGGCCGTCGCGCGACAGGGCCCAACCGGTCCCGTAGCTCATCGGGATGACCGGGGCCTCGTCGCGCACGATGGCCTCAGCCCGGTCGTAGGCCAGGCCGGCGGCCAGCGGGTCGGCGGCCGCGCCAGCCTCGGCGATGGCGGCATCGAACGCCGCCGACGACCAGCGACCGTAGTTGTTCGACGAGCCGGTGGACAGAAGCACGCCCAGGAAGTCGTTGCGACCTGGGTAGTCGGCGACCCACGACAGCGACCACATCGCCGGCGGGTCACGGTCCAGCCGATCGAAGTAGGTCCCGAAGTCCATGATCTCCGACTGGACGGTCACCCCGAGCTCGCGCTGCAGCTCCACGATGACCGCCTGATCCCAGGGCGTGCCACCGGTCATCAGGATGACGTCCGGGAAGCCCGCGCCACCCGGGAACCCGGCCTCGGCCAGCAGGGCGCGCGCCGCATCAGGGTCATGAGCCGGCACGAAGTCCACCTCGGACCGGCCGGGGATGCCGGGCGGGACCATGGATGTGGCGAGCGCCGTCGGATCGGACTCGGACAGGCGGGCGATGCGGCGCCAGTCGACGGCGGCGGCGAACGCCTGGCGGACCCGGACGTCGTCGAAGGGCGCGCTGCGCACATCGAAGCCGTAGTAGTTGGTGGACAGTGAGGGGACCTCGCGGAGCGAGGCGCCGAGCTCGGCGTCAAAGGCGATCCACGACGCATCGAACGAGCCGATGCTCGCGTAGTCCAGGTCGCCGTCCTCGAACGCCTCGACCTGGCTGGCTCCGCCAAGGTCCGTCACCAGGGTGATGGCGCCGAGCGCCGGGGCGCCCGCCCAGTAGGTCGGATTGGCCTCCAGCTCCAGGGTCGTCGCCGACCCCGACACGAGGCGGTAGCCGCCGCTGGCCACGAAGCCTTCGCCCGCGATGAGGGCGGCCGGATCCTGGTCGATGGCCGCGGGCACGACGGCGAACGTGGTGCTGGCCACGATGTTGATGAAGTCACTGCCGGGGCGGAGCATGTCCACGACGACCTCGTTGGCGCCGACGTCGGCGCGCAGCCCGACCTCCTCCACCCTCCCCTGGCCGCTGGCATAGGCCAGCGCGCCACGGACATCGGCCATCAGCGTCACCAGGGGCGAGGGCGAAGCCGGATCGGCGACGCGCAGCCACGAGCGCACGACGTCCGCCGCCACGAGCGGGGACCCGTCGGAGAACTGCAGGCCGTCGCGGATGACGAACACGACGCGCATCCCTCCGTCCTCGACGCGCCACGACTCGGCCAGCGCGGGACGCAGGACGCGATCGGCATCGAAGGTCGTGAGGGTCTCGAACAGCTGGGCGATGAGCGCCGCGCTGCCCGCGTCGCCGGCCGCAGCCGGATCGAGCGTGGTCGGTTCCCCGAGGAGGATGCGGGCGCTGCCGTCGGCAGCCGCGGTCGGGCCCTGCCCACACCCTGCGAACAGCGCGACGAGTAGCGCGAGCAGGAACGTGGCGGTCCGGCGGTGCATCGCGCGGAGTATACGGGCGACCCGCGATGGACCCCCTGGGCCGGGTCCGGACGGCGGGCATGGAATGAGGCCTCGCAGGACCACACCGCCGGGGGAACGATGTCTGCACCGCGAGGCCTCTGTATCGATAACGAGGCGATGGCCGGAACGTTAGGGCCGCCCTCCTCACGATCGGCCATGGTCCGGTGCGATCCGCCGGGCCGCCTCGGGCGGGCCGCGGGGTAGGATGCCGACGACGTGACCCTCCGCCTGCGCAACACCCTGAGCCGCTCCGTCGAGCCGGTCGAGCCGATGGATGGCCGGACCGTCCGGATGTACACCTGCGGCCCGACCGTCTACCGCTACGCCCACGTCGGGAACCTGCGCTCGTACCTCCTGGCCGACCTCATCCGGCGCGCGTTGCGCTATCACGGCCTGCCCGTCCTGCAGGTCAAGAACATCACCGACGTCGGGCACCTGCGCGACGAGCGCTTCGACCGCGGCGAGGACCGGATGCTCGTCCAGGCTGGCCTGGAGTCCAAGTCGACCGCCGAGATCGCCGACGCGTACGAGGCCGCATTCCATGCCGACGAGGCGGCCGTCAACATCCTGCCCGCGCATGTCTTCCCGCGAGCCACCGAACACATCCCCGAGATGGTCGACCTGGCCGAGCGCCTGGCCGATGCCGGGCATGCGTACGCGAGCCCCGAGGGCAACGTGTACTACGCTGTCGGCTCGTTCGCCGAGTACGGGCGTCTGTCCGGCAACAGCCTGGACGAGCTGCGTGCCGGCCACCGCGGCGACATCGAGCCGGACAAGCGCGATCCGGCCGATTTCGCGCTGTGGAAGCGAGCCGGCGAGGGCCGCCAGCTCAAGTGGACGACCGAGCGCTGGGGCGAGGGCTTCCCGGGCTGGCACCTGGAGTGCTCGGCGATGGCCCGGCGCTACCTCGGCGACCGCTTCGACGTGCACACCGGTGGCATCGACAACGTCTTCCCGCATCACGAGGACGAGATCGCCCAGTCGGCGCCACTGGTCGGTGGCCCGCCGGCCCGCATCTGGGTCCACGGGGAGCACCTGCTCATGGGCGGCCGCAAGATGGCCAAGTCGGCGGGCAACTTCCAGCGCGTGACGGAGCTTGTGGAGCGCGGCCTGGACCCGCTCGCGTTCCGCTACCTCGCCCTGACCTCGCGCTACGCGCGCAAGCTCAACTACACGGATACGTCGCTGGCGGCCGCGGCGGCGGGGCTGGCCTCGCTGCGCTCCCGGCTCGCTTTGCTCGGTCCACCGCCGACGGGTGGCCCGTGGGCCGTGCCACCGGTCACGGATGTCGTGCCCGCCGGTGACCGACCGACCGTGCCACTCCCCGTGGACCCGGCAGGGACGGACCGCGCCCATGCGCCGAGCGCTCCCCTGTCCCCTGGCGGGGTTGCCCTCCACGCACGCTTCGTCGCTGCCGTGGACGATGACCTGGACCTGCCGACTGCACTGGCCGTCGTCCGCGAGGCACTCCGCGCGGATCTCGCCGCGGACGAGCGCCGCTGGCTCGTCCTGGACGCCGACGCCGTGCTCGGGCTGGACCTGCACACGGTCTGGTCAGGGGACGGCGCGGCCGCTGCCCGTGACGACGCCGCTAGCGGGTCACTCCCCGCCGACGTCGCCGGCCTTGTCGAAACGCGGGCGGCGGCTCGAACATCGCGCGACTTCGTCCGCGCTGACGCTATCCGGGACGAGCTCGCCGCGGCGGGCTGGACCGTCGTCGATAGCCCCGCCGGGCAGGTCGTCAGTCGGCGTTGACGAGCAGGTCGCGGCGCCAGCCGAAGCGGTCGATGATCCGGTAGAAGTTGCGCTTGGACTGGCGGTCACGCTCGTCGTCGGCGAGGCTCGCCCAGCCGCGATGCTCGTGGCGCTCGATGGGCAACCCGTCGATGCGCACGGCGCGGCGCGGCGCACCGTCCTCGCCCTCGTCGCGCAGGACCAGGCTCCACCAGATGTCGAGGTTACGGTAGAACCGGAAGCGTTCGTCGAGGGGGCCGCGGGCCGCGAAGTCGGTCCGGCGGAACGCCTGGCAGTAGCCCTCGATGGCGTCGACGTCACCTGCCGGCGCGTCGTCGAATCGGCGCAGGTCGGCCGAGGTGATGCCCCAGCCACCGACGACCGCGACGCTCGGGTCGTCGAGGACAGCCACGAGCGGCGTGACGATGTCGCCGACCGGCTCAAGGCTGGTGTCCAGCAGGACGACGACCGGCGCGCTCGCCCGGCGGATGCCGATGTTGGTCGCCGCACCGTAGCCCAGCCGCTCGCTCGTCCATACGAGCTCGATGGGCAGCGTCGGCTCGTCGGCCGCCACCTCGAGCGGCTTCAGGGCGGTCGCCTGTGCCTCCGACGGCCCATCGGCGACGACCACGACGGTGGTGCCGGTGGGCGCGTGGGCCCGCAAGCCGGCCAGGGCCCGGGCCAGGTCGTCCGGCCAGTCCGTGGCGATGAGCACGACCGTGGCGAGCCCGGCGTCCGGCTCGTCCAGTCGCGAGGGCACGTTCGTCGTGGCCCCGTAGCGGACGCGCCCCGCATCGGCGACATCCTGCGCCGCGGCCGGTGTCAGGGCGAAGTCCGTGCCGCGATCGACGATCTTCCAGCCAGCCGCCTCGATCGTCTCGCGCAGGCGGTCGGCCTCCGCCCAGTCGTGGGCGGCGCGCGCGGTGGCCCGGGCGTGGGCGGCCGACAGGATCTCCTCGGGGATGAACTGACGGGTCATGCGGCCTCATGGCTGGGTGGGCCTGCATCCTACGGGAACACCGGCGCGCCCGCGCCAGCTCGACCAAGGCTGGGTCGGGGCGTTCGCGACTATCCTCAGCCGAACGTCCCGTACCCGGAGATGCCAACGATGGATGAACAGGCCGTCCGCGATCACGCCCAAGCCCACCTCGATGCCCTGGTGGCGGGCGACATCGACCGCGCCATCCAGGATCTGAGCGAGGAGCTCCACCGAAACCTCGGCGAGATCATGGCCATGCTGCCGCTACCCTTGACCGCCGCCGACATCGAGTCGGTCACGATGGGCGGCTCCAGCTACACGGCTATCCTGCACCTCGTCGGGGAGACCGAGGAGTCACGGCTGGAGACCCGCTGGAAGGAGCGCGATGGCCGACCGACGATCATCGAGGCGAGCCTCCTCCACGAGACAGCCACCCAGGACACTGGTGTCGACGACGCGACCGACGACGAGGGCTGAGCGTCAGGCGGCGAGGCCAAGGGCGAAGACCTGCGTCCCGACCGCCTCGTAGTGGTCGTAGCGTTCGACGACCCGAGTGGCACCGCCGATCGGGACATCGAGCTCGGACACGGCCGAATCCGTGACCTGCGCATACGCCCTCTGGCCGATGACGTCCGCAGCACTGGACTTGAGCAGCCGGTGGGCAAGGACGACCTCACTCCCGACCAGCTCCTCGTGGCCCGCGATGGACTGGATGACGAACCCGCCGGCATGGACCACAAATCTGAGATCGAGCGTCGAGATCCGAGCGCAGGCGTCGCACTGGCACGACCACACGACGCCCGCCTGCCCAAGTCGCGCGCGAAAGTCCGCATAGCACGAGGCGAGGCACTCCAGGAATGCGGGGCCGCGCGGCACGTCGCTCGGCTCCAAGGCAAAGGCGAAGACCGCATCCCCCTCCAGCTTCGATAGCGCGAACGGCGGGACCATCCGGTCCACGATGCCGTCGAGCAGGCTGGAGACGAGGCCGTAGGCGTCCGGGACGTTGGCATCCGCGAAGGCATCGTCCCGATGCGCGGCGGCCACCGATTGCAGGAACGCGGTGTAGCCGCCGATGTCCACGAGGAGCAGCGACCCGCGCACGGCGCGGGGTGGCGCGACAGCGAACGTCGGGCGACGATCCACGTCGGGCACGCTACCAGACGTCGCGGTCGCCGACACCACGCACGGCGTCGTCGATGGTGTTGCGATCCCGCGTCAGCCGCGCGCGGCTCGGATCAGGGCGTCCTGGTGCTGGGCGATCCACAGGTCATCGGCGGCGGCACGCTCGTCGCCGCCGGCATCGGCCCAGTCGCGGGTCCACGACGGGTTGCCGTCGGCGATCTCGGCCCGGATGTTGGCGGCCGAGTGTGCGCGTTCCTCGATGAGCACGTCGACCAGCGCCTGGGCCTGTTCCGGCGCGAGCTCGTAGCCGCGCGCCAGGATGCCGAAGCGGGAGATGCCGTCGAGGTCGACGGGATGCTGATCGCGCCGCGCCGGATCGCCCAATGGGCCCCAGATCTCGCCGGCGATGGCGAGGTCCCACAGCGGGCGCCCGGGCGAAGCCATGGCGAAGTCGATGAGGGCCACCACCCGTCCATCGCGGAACACGACGTTCTCCGGGAACAGGTCGTTGTGGCAGATGACCGGACCGCCGGTCGTCGGCCCGCCGGTCGGATCGCCCCACTGAGTAGACCAGTCGATGTGGTCCGTGCGGAACGTAGCGGTCGCCTCGTGCAGGCGCCGGACAAGGGCGCCGAGATCGGCCATCGCCCGATCGGTCATGGCCCAGGCGGGATACGGCGG
>Ga0163144_10024662_pt1 | contig 11786 bp, 8 predicted proteins | sample OliLak19BULKMAT1_FD_123175 | JGI IMG/M metagenome (GOLD analysis project Ga0163144, IMG submission 123175) | Freshwater microbial mat bacterial communities from Lake Vanda, McMurdo Dry Valleys, Antarctica - Oligotrophic Lake LV.19.BULKMAT1 | ecosystem: Environmental > Aquatic > Freshwater > Lake... | reverse complement strand
GAAGCCGATCCGCGACTCGCTCGCGATGAACGGAATATCGCGCAGCTCTGATCGCACCGTCTCAACCGGCGCCAAATCGATCTCCGGCAGCCCGTCGACCAGTCGTGAGGTCACCAAGCCCGCGTCGGTGCGCAACCGTACCGTGGGTCCGCTTGCCAGCCCGGCCGCGATGGCGAAGTTGGTGCTGCACAACGTCGCGTTACCGCACAGCTCACCTAACGTGCCATCCCTGTTGAAGTACCTCAGGCGGGTCTCACCGCCCGCGATCTCTCGAACCGCTGCTCTTGGACCGGATTCGGCGCCCGGTTCGAGAAGCACGATTCCGTCAGCGCCTATTCCGTTGTGGCGACTGCAGATAGCCTTGATCACTTCAGGTCGCGTCATAACGTCAGGTGGTGTCTCACGTGCGTCAAACACCACAAAATCATTACCGGAGCCGGTCATCTTAGTGAACGGTACACCCGCGAGGGCGTCCAGCGGATTGCTGCGGGAGTGGTTCATCGTCACTCCTAAAAGCGACCGGTGAGACCCCACCAACGGAGCCGCCACACCATCCACACGGCCTCGCGGACTATGCCCTTGGACATCTTCGACTCCCCTTCGGTCCGATCATTGAACACGATCGGAATCTCCGCGATCGTGAAGCCGCGCTTCCAGGCGCGGTAGCTCATCTCGATCTGAAATGCGTACCCGTTCGAGCGCACCTGATCGAGCGGAATCGCCTCGAGTACCTTGCGACGGAAACACTTGAAGCCCCCGGTGGCGTCGCCAAGAGACATGCCGGTCACGATCCGAGCGTAGATGTTGGCCGCGTAGGAAAGCAGCAGACGTGTCATCGGCCAGTTCACCACGGTCACCCTGCCCTCCCGGTACCGCGATCCGAGCACCATGTCGGCGTCCTTGATCGCGTGGAGAAACTCGGTGAGGTGCGCCGGGTCGTGAGAAAAATCGGCGTCCATCTCGAAGATGTACGCGTAGTCCCGCTCCAGCGCCCACCCGAACCCTGCCAGATAGGCCCGGCCGAGCCCCGCCTTTCCGGGACGATGCAGCACATGCACGCGCGAATCGGCAGCCGCGAGCTGGTCAGCCAGTTGCCCCGTGCCATCGGGCGAGTTGTCGTCGACGACCAGCACTTCGAGCCGAGGATCCTCAGCCAGGATGCGCGGGACGATTTTGGGGATGTTGTCGCATTCGTTGTATGTGGGAACGATGACCAGAGCGCGCTCGCCGTCCGGAATAGCCGCCTGCGGAGACCACGGAGTGGAGCGATCAGACACGCGTACCCCGTCGGTCCATGACCACGCCGCCGATGAGCAGCGCGCCGGCCAGCGCAATCGCGAGCAGCGTGATGAGGCGGCCGGTGTCGTTGTTCGGATTGTCAAAACGCAGCTCGACCGACTTGGCACCAGCTGGTATCGCCACGCCCGTGATCACATAGTCGGCGCGACCGATGGGCGCCTGAGCGCCGTCCACGGAGGCGGTCCAGCCGGGGTAATAGTTCTCTGACACCACCAGCGTTGCGCCTTCGGGTACGACGCCATCAAGCGTAATGTCAACCGAGCCGGGCTCGTAGCGCGTGACTTTGGCCGAGACGGTCAGCGGCTCGGGCAACGCGCTCACCTGGTCCGCCGCCTCGGCGTCGACCGGCGCGTCGTTCGCGAACAGCACCGCGCGCTTGAGGTCAAAGCGGGGGTCGAGCACCGTGGCGAGCGTGCTTTGATCATCGGCCTTCACGCGCAGTGGAACAACCCAGGCAAACGGGTTCTCACCGGGCAACCGGTGAAGATAGACGGTGCTGCCGGCGGCATTTTTCGTGGGACCGGCCAGTTTCTCCGAGCCCTCCAGAGGAAGCTCGGGCAGATTTGTGTACAGATAGTGAACATTTGCCAGCGCCCACACGTTCGGATTGCTGATCAGTCCCTCTCCTGCGGTCTCGATGAGCTGTCGATACCGACCCAACTCGTTCCCGTGATAGCCGAGCACATCACGGATGTGATGCGCCATGAGCGCGGAGCCACCGAGGAACGGGTCGCGTGGCGCCGGGGCGTCGCCGCCTTGAAAGCTGAGCGCGAGTACGCGACCGGGCTCCGGCTGCGCATTCATATAGTCAATGGCCGCGTCAGAGGCATAGATGGTGTCCGCACCGTCGCTGAAGAGCCAGTAGTTGCGCCCGACGCTGAACAGGTCGAGTGCCACCACAACGACAAGTGCGAAGCCGACCGCACGGGCTGGCAACCTTCGCTGGGAGCTGACGAACGCGAGTCCAGCCACCGCGAGCGCGATGATCGCCACGCGCCACCCGCCGGCGACCACAGCCGCGGCGTTCGCTTCGATCCGCGGTACCACCGCGACGTTCCAGGCCACTGTCTCAGCCAGTCGCGTGAAGAAGCCGACGGACGCGAGCACTGCCGTCAGCACACCCGCCACCGCCGCACCAATCACGAATCGATTCCCGAGCTTGCCTGCGATCAGCCGTTCCGCACCGAATGCGGCCAGCATGGCGGTTGAGAATGAGACCACGTACAGAATCGTGCTTGGCGCCCGAAAGAACTTTGAGCCAGGCACGACGGCGTACACCAACTGATAGAACGGCGTATTGCCGCCCCAGGCCCAGAGCAGCGTCACGACGGCTGTTCCGAACCAGAACCAGGCGTGCGCTCGCGCGTGTTTATGAATCCCACCGAAAAGCCCGGCCACGGCCAGCAGGATCACGGCAACGCCGAGGTACTCACTATGGAAGTGAATCCCATTCGCGCCCCAGTACGAATCGAGGATGCCCGAGAACTGCGGCAGCCACATGTTGATGGTTTCTTCGAGCGGCATGGAATACGACGACGCGTATTCGTAGCCTTTTCCGCCGGAGCGGGGTGACCAGTCCACGTACTCGAAGACGGGGAGGAACTGGATGGCGCCGATCGCGAAACCGATCACTACGGCGCCGAGCGCGAGTCCGAGGCGCGGGATTCCGGGGCTTTTCGCAAGCTTGCCGTCAGCGGCTGCCTTGCCGGAGGCGGGATGCGTCAGGCCGGAATTCACAGCGGAGCTGCCGAGACGCTGCACCGCTCCCGGCTTGAGCGCAATAAACAGGGCGAACGCGCCCGAAGTGAGCAGCAGATACTGCAACAACTGTGGATGCGGCGACAGCACGCCGAGTCCAACCACGAAGGCCAGCGCACCCCACGCCCACTTCCGGCCGTCGCGAATGCCGCTCACCAGCATCCAAAGCGTGAGCGGAAGCAGGGCGCTGACAAACAGCTTGCCGTCGTGACCCGGAGACGGAAACGAGGCCAACTGTCCGCTCAGCATGTAGGCCACACCACCAACGGATGCCGGCAGCAGTCCCATGCCAATCGTGCGCAGAAAGCCAATACTGAAGAAGCCCGCGAGTACCGTGTGAATGATGAAGCCCCACGTCATGGCGACGTCGGTGGGCAGCAGCATGCGCAGCAGAAACGTGGGATAAAAGATGTCGCCGTGCATGGCCGCGACGAACGGCATGCCGCCCTGCAAGTACGGATTCCACTGCGGGAATCCTGTCCCTGCGCGCAGCATCTCCGCCGCAAAATTCCGGAACGGATAACCGGCGATGTACTGATCGGAATGCGGATTGACGAGGAAACCGCCGCTCAGTGCCGGCCATGCGAGCAGCATCGTGGCAATCACGCAGGTCAGCGCCGCCCAAGCCCACGAATAGCGGGGACTCCAGTCGGGCAGCGTCGGGTCTGATCTATCCATAAAAGAACGTCTGAGAGAACGAGGAAGCGCGCCCGGGCGCGAGCAGATCCACTCGTGACGACGTCGCCGTCACGAGCGGACTTTTCGAGCAGCAGGCGCGAGAGCGAGGCTGATAAGTCCGGGTAGTACTTCGAGCACGATCAGCCACAACCGGGAAACAGCGGCCAGCACAGCGGCTTCGGCGGACACGGCTACACCAAGCGCGACCATGGCACCGACGAGGGCGGCCTCGCGCGCACCAATGCCACCTGGAGCCACGAGAAACAGATAACCGACAAGGTACGAAGCTGTCCAAATTGCGACGAAAGTTGGCATGGCGCCACTAATGTCCGGCAAAACGCCACGCGCCAGCAGCGCGAACGCCGCTCCGTATCCAACCCACGAGAGCACATTGATGGTCACCGACAGCCAGATTGCGCTATTCGGCAACGGTCGGCTCGGCGGTTCAAGTCCCGGTCGACGCGAGGCCACGAGGGCCAGCAGCCGCGGGAGTAACCACGGCAGGGCGAGCACGCCGATCACGAACAGCGTGCTGCCAACGCCGGCGACGAGACTGTACTGCGCACCAAGCACGTTGAGCACGGCGGTGCCGGACAGGGCGACGACTCCCATACCAGCGCCGATGTTGATGGCGGTACCGAGCAGTGCGGCACCGGCGGCCGCAATGGAGTTGGCCCCTTCGCGCTGCGCGAGCACTACGAGCGCTCCGACCGACCACACCTTGCCAGGGATGTACCGTCCCAGATTGGCAATCGTCCAGATGCGCACCGCGGTGCCAAAGCTGATCGTGCTTCCCCACCCAGACATCAGCACGCGCCAGCTCTGAATCAGCGCGGCGTACGTGGCGAGCACGATGGCGCTGGCCGCGGCGATGTAGTGCCAGCGCAGTTCTATCGCCGCGGCGGCGTCGCGCAGCGCGGCGCGTTGTGTGGCCACTTCGCGTGCAATGAACACGAAGAGCGCGCCGAGCAGCAGCAGTTGCAACGCGGTCCACCACCAAGGTCGGCCGGTGGGCGCTCCGGAGACGCGAGACGGGTCAGTCACGGGTGCCGCTCATCGCACTCGTATAGAGTTGCACGTAACGTGACGCGACATGCTCGGGGCTGAAACGCGCAAGCACGTGATGCCGCGCCGCGGCGCCAAGCTCGGCGGCATGTACGGGCGATTCGGCAAATGCATCAATCGCACGCGCGAGCGCGGCCGTGTCGCCGGTGAGCACGAGGGTTCCACCCGCCTGTGGATCCACCACATCGCGCAGCCCTCCGGAGTCATACGCAATGACCGGCGTGTTGCACAGTTGCGATTCCACCGCCACCAGACCGAGGCCCTCTTCGCGCGACGGCATCACGGTCGCCAGCGCGCGCGTGTAGAAGTGCGCGAGTGCAGGCGACGGCAGCGCTCCGTGCCACGTGATCCGCGATTCCACACCGAGTGTGCGTGCCCGCGCTTGCAGTTGCTCGCGATCGGGACCGTCGCCGATGATATCGCAGTGCACATCTTGCGTGGTGCGCGCGAGTGCGTCGAGCAAATCGGCTGCTCCCTTCTGCGCGTTGAGTCGCCCCACAAACAGCAGTCGTCCACTGCGCGCGTCGTGGGCCGGCGCAAATGCGTCGGTGAGTACGGGCATCGGCGACACCAGCACCTTCGTTTCAGGCGCAATGCGCATCGCTTCGTTCGCCAGCCACGAGGACACCGCGGTGACCACGCGTGCCTGACCGAGCACGGCGCGCATGACACCGTGCGCCGGCTTGACCCCTCGCGCGAGTCTCACATCACTGCCGTGCATGGTGATCACGAGCGGACTCGTGCCGGTACGCAACCAGCCGCTCTTCCAGAGCGCGAGGCCCGAAGGAAACCACCAGTGTGCGTGTACGACATCATAGGGTGCGCCGCTCCGGCGTGCCTCGTGCAGCGCGTGTGCGGTGGCACGTCGCATCGCGCGCAGCAACCCTAGCAGTGCAAACCGTCCGCTCCACGACGCGCGAACGGTTTCGGCCATCGTGCCGTCGTACGCGAGCGTCTGTCGGTCGGCGCGCGCGTAGGAGACGCGCTGTACCGACACGCCTTCGATTGTGTCACGCTCCGCAAGACCGGCGGCGGCGGGTGCGAGCACATGTACGGCTGTACCCGCATCCTCCAACGCGCGAGCGAGACGGAGCACGAAGGAGCCCGCCGCGTCACCTGCGAATCGCGGGAAATTGTGCGTGACGAACAGCACGCGCGGCGCGGGCGACACGTCGCTACGGCGCGTCAAGCGTCGCTGCGCGCGCGCGTTGCCTCGCGATCGGCCAGTACTTCGTCGAGCGCCCGACGGATATCGCGGAGTTCCGCGCGCTGCTGCGCGATCTGTTCGCCGAGCAATCCGGTAGCAAAGAAGACGCTGCCGAGCAACAGACACGTTTCCACAAGTGTCAGCAGCGGACGGAAGCCGACGCCCGCAAACACGCGCACGCCCACCGCCACCACACCGGTGATCACACCGATCGCAAAGAGGCCGGCGCCGAGCATGCCGAACGCCAGCAGCGGCTTCTGACCGAAGCGCAGCTCAAACCACACGGCGAGCATGTCGAGCACACCCACCGGAATGCGTCCAATGCCGAACTTGGAACGTCCGGCGTGTCGTGGATACAACGGCACCGGGATCTCGCTGACCGTGTAGCCCTGACTGGCCGCGAGTACGATCATGTAGCGGTGCCAGTCGGGGCGCATCGGCAGCGCGGCCATGATTTCGCGGCGATACGCTTTCACGTTGTTGAGGTCGCGCACGCTCACGCGGAACAACCGTCGGCTCAGCCCGTTGTAAATGCGGGACACGAAGGCCTTTTCGTACTTGCCCTGTTTGTAGCCCGTAACCATATCCGACTCGCCGGCGAGAATCGGCGCCACGAGACGCGGAATGTCTTCGGGCTTGAACTGCAGATCAGCCGGATAGAACACGAGCACATCGGCGCGTGCGTGCAACCATCCGGTCCGCAATGCCTCCGCGATGCCCCGTTGCGTGCGATGACGAACCGCGCGCAGAAACGCATACCGCTGCTGCAATTCCTGCAACACGGCCCAGGTGCGATCGGAGGAGCCGTCGTCGATCACGAGCACTTCGAAGCGCGTGTCGAGCCCCGCGAATGCGGCCTCGGCCTGCTCCATGAAGAGCGGGAGGTTCTCCTCTTCGTCCTTCGCAGGTACCAAGACGCTGACGTCGAGCGTGGCCGGCGCACTGACACGACGCCGTGAATCGGCGAACCCGGTAGGCGTGGTCACCACCGTCATGCGCTCAGACACGCCGCCGCATGCGGGCCGGCAGGATGCCAAGCTGATCGCGGTATTTGGCCACGGTGCGACGCGCGATCTGCACACCGGTGCGCAGCAGGATTTCCACGATGGCCTGATCGGTGAGCGGGTTCAGTTCATCTTCGCCGATGACCAGCTTTTCAATCTGATCCTTGATGCCGCGCGCGGACACATCGTCGCCGTCCGACGTCGCGAGTCCTGATGAGAAGAAGAACTTGAGCGGCAAGACACCGCGTGGCGTCTGCACGAACTTCTCGTTCGTCACGCGGCTCACCGTGGACTCATGCATGCCGACGGCTTCGGCAACTTCCCGCAGCGTGAGCGGACGCAAGTATTGCACGCCGCGCTCGAAGAAATCGCGCTGCCGATCGACGATGAAGTGCATGACCTTGAGCATTGTCTGCCGACGCTGCTCAATTGCCTGAATCATCCAGTTCGCCGAGTTGAGCTTGGCTGCAATGAAGTCCTTGCTCTCCGTGTCGAAGCGCTTGCGATCGCGAGCGAGCTCCTGATATGAACGGCTCAGCTTGAGGCGCGGCAGATTCCCATCGTTCAGGAAGACGTGGTATTGGCCGTCAATCTTGTCAATGACGAGATCGGGCACGATGTAGTCTTCGCTGCTTGAGGAGTAGCGCAGCCCCGGCTTGGGGTCGAGGCGCGAGACCTCGTCCGCCGCATCCTGCACTTCCTGCGCGTTGATCGCGAAACGCCTGGACACTTCGCTCCAGCGGTGCGCGATGAGTTCCTCAAACGCCTCATCCACCAGGCGCCACGCGAGTGTTCCCTTCGCTCCCATGGACTGCAACTGCAGCAGCAGGCACTCGCGAAGATCGCGTGCACCAACACCGGCGGGATCGAGGTCCTGAATGATGCGCAGCATCACCAGGACTTCGTCATCGCTCACGGGAGTCGCCGGCGGCAGCTCGTTCTCTTCGGCAGCGCGCGCGAGTACTTCGTTCACACCGTCGCGAATCTCCTCGGGCGTGGCCGCGAGATGTCCGGCTTCATCGATGTTGCCGATGAACTCCTCGGCGAGCAGCTCTTGCCTAGGCGTCAGATCGAGCAGCGCGATCTGTTCCTTGAGATGATCGGAGAGATCCTTCGTGGCCACGGTAACCGGTTCGTACCACTCACGCTGGTCCGCCTCTTCCCGCTGGCCACCTGTTTCGAAACCGTCGAGCAGCACGCCTTCCCAATCGATGTCGTCGTCGCCCGACTTCTCCGGCTCGGCCTCTGCGACGGTGTCCCCCTCGACCAGATTTTCCGGCTCCGACTGCTCCTCGCTGTCTTCACTGGCTTCGGCTTCTTCGTCTTCCGGCTCCACCAACTCCAGAAACGGATTCGTGAGCAACTCCTGCTTGAGGTGTTGCTGAAGATCGAGCAAGGGCATGTACAGCAGATCCATCGCCTGATACAGGCGTGGGTTGATCTTCAGCTCCTGACGAAGCGAAGTGCTCTGCTGCAAGCCGTTTTTCATGGCGCGGGGGCCTCGGCGGCGGTCTCAGCGAACCGCACGCGGAGACGTGCGGTCAGCGTGGGACCAAGATACATCCTGGAGACGCTATCATCGAATACCAGGTCGCGAACCGTGCCCGCGGCCTTCACCTGACCATCATACATGATGTACGCCCGATCCACGATGTCCAGTGTCTGCTCCACATTGTGGTCTGAGATCAGGACGCCGATCCCTCGGTACCGCAACTCGGCTACGATCTTCTGAATATCGTCGACGGCAATCGGATCGACACCCGCGAACGGCTCGTCGAGCATCATGAACTTGGGTTCCGTGACGAGCGCGCGGGTGATCTCGAGCCGTCGCCGTTCGCCGCCGGACAGTTGAAACGCCTTGCTGCGCCGCAGATGTTTGATTTTGAGTTCATCGAGCAGCTGCTCCAGACGAGCGTGGCGCTCATCCCGCGAGAGATCGAGCGTTTCGAGGATGGCCATGATATTGTCTTCCACGGTGAGCTTGCGGAAGATGGACGGCTCCTGCGCAAGGTACCCGATCCCGAGCTGCGCGCGCTTGTACATCGGCGTGCGGGTGATGTCCCGGCCGTCGAACGTGATGCTGCCGAGCATGGGCGCGATGAGTCCCACAATCATGTAGAACGTGGTGGTCTTGCCGGCGCCATTCGGGCCAAGGAGACCCACGATTTCGCCCTGTCGAAGCCGCAAGGCGACATCCTTCACGACGGCTCGGCCGCGGTACATTTTGACCAGTCCGGTGGCCGCCAGTTCGCTGCCTCCCACCACCGGGACCCGGTCAGCCGTCGGGTGCAAAACCGCATGATGCTCACCGGTTTCCCGAAGCCGCGACAGAATCATGTCCGGCGCGGCGAGCACGGCCTGCCAGAGCTCCGGATTGAGGCGCACGTGCGCATCGGGCGCGGACAGGCCAGTTGGCGGAAGGATGATGATGCCATCGACCGCCAGCGAAGGCAACACCTGCACGGACAGGTGATGCTGGACCTCTTCGTCGCTCAGTCGGTCAGACGCAGACGCCGTGTTGCGCCCTTCCGCCGCGAGTGCCGCGAGCTTGAGGCTTCGGTACGCTCCCGCAATGACGTACAAGGGGGCGCCGCCGTCGCGCTCCATCGCGCCCGACGAGGGGCTGCCTGCGGTCGCGGCCATGATCAGTGCCCGAACCGCAACGGCCTGCGAGAGATCGCCCGCGTCCAGCCGGTCGAGCAGCGCCTGAACGGTCGAGCTCAACGACGCGTCGTCGTGTTCAGGCGCAGGCGCGGTCACGTCGTCGGGCATGGCTTCAGGGCGGGGTTGAGACAGAGGCTCACTCATGACGCAAGTTGCGGGTCGGCGGGCACGCGCCACCACGGATCGCCGCGACGCCGAGGGACGTCGAACGGCAACGCGGTTGATACACGCCTCAAGGATAGTAACCGTGAATCGCGAGGCGCGGCCCATGGCGGCGGCACGGCTCCGGGTGGCACGGTGCCCGGTGGCGGCGGTGTCACGGGCGGTGTGACCGAACCCGGCGTGATGGTATCGCGCTTCGTGCTGTCGGACGGTGATGCACAGCGCATCGAGGTGGTATCGCCCATCGAGTCGGCCGACGGTTCGAGAAAGACTCCAGAGGCTTGCGAGTCGACGGCAACTGTGCGCACGCTGCCGGATTCGAAATCCACGACGATGCGCTTGCCGCGCACGTAGTTGATGCCGGGCGGGCAATAGGCACCACGACTCGATGGAATCCGGTAGCGAGCGCTCGCCGTGCGCGTGGCAATTACTCGCGTGATCGAGCTCTTCGGTGCCGTGTCTGGCGCCGTGGTGACGGTGTCAAACAACGCGACGATGGTATCGCCGGACAGCACATCCTGCTCGGCGTTTCTGATGCGCAGGCTATCGGGCGTTCCAAAGGCCAGCGCACGGCCGATCGCGTGGAGCGCCTGCACGAGTTGCGCCGGCATCAGGATTTCGATGGAGTCCGCTTCCAGAGACTGCGTCGATGTCTCCGCGTAGGCACGACCGGGACCGTACGCCCACGCCCGATCCACCACCTGGGAATCCAGACGCATCTCCACACGTTCGGCGCGCATCGTGACGTCGTTGCTCGTGGCCTGCGCGCGATGCAACGCCACGACGCGCTCCAGCTTGCGGTCCTTGCTGAACATGTCGATGGAATCGCCCACCAATCGAAATGGACGTGTAGTATCGCGCGATAGAATGAACGCGTTGCGGATCAGGCGCGCCTTCTCCGTGATGTTGTCGAACGATGCGCTGTCGCTGCGCCCCGTGATCTGTTCGCGATCAATCACCACATCACCCCATCCAACGAGTGTCGAGTCGCCACTCTGCTCGAACTGATTGGCCGTGATGCTGATCGGCGACTGTTCGGTACCGGAGGAGTCCTTTTCGACAAGTCGCATCGTGGGACGTTGCGGCGCGTACAAACGCGAGAACGGCCGCCGTGAACCGGCCCGAAAGTACTCGATCGTGGGACCGGTGATCGTCGAGCCGGTGGGCAGGTCGGTGGCCACCACACCGCCGGTCGCGACCAATCGCTCCTCGCCTGCGAAGTACGTGGCGTTGGGAGCGGTGACGCGCATCTTGCCCGGCTCTTCGAACACGACGTTGCCGATGAGTACGAGCATCTCGATGCTCTCGTATTGTTCGGCGCTGTCGGCGCGGATCGTTTGCGGATCACCCTGACAGCGCGCCACCATTCCGCCGCCAATGAACGTGGTGCGGGAGCCATCGTTGAGCAGATTGCTGATGAGGCGTGATTCCGGCGGACTCTCGTTGAAATCCAGCACGCACTCTTTGGGGGCCGGTTTGCGCTTGACGGGCACCGTGACCTTCTTCGCGCTGTCAGCGGCGCGAGTGATCGTATCCGTTGTATCACGAACGAGCGAGTCACGTCGCGAAGAGTCGGCCGTTATACTGTCGCGCCGCGCGGCGGCCTGCGCCGAATCGACGCGCAGCGAATCGGCCCGTGTAACGGGCGGACGCGCCGAATCGCGATCCACGGCGGAATCGGCGGGCAGAGGCTGCGCTTCGCCCGCCGACGGAGCACGCCCGCGCCGGCCGCCGAAGCACCCCGCGAGCAGCACACTTACGGCAATCAGCGCGACCAGAACGCCGCGAGCTGACAAACGCCGCATCATCACGGCCGCTCCACCGTCACCGGCGCGACGCCCTTCGCCTGCTTCATGACGCGAAACTTCGTCAGCTGCGGATCAGACTCAAAGCCAACGCCGGTGATCTGCCGCTTCGGCGGTTCATTCAACACAAACGAGCTGTCGCTG
>Ga0163144_10024660_pt1 | contig 11786 bp, 11 predicted proteins | sample OliLak19BULKMAT1_FD_123175 | JGI IMG/M metagenome (GOLD analysis project Ga0163144, IMG submission 123175) | Freshwater microbial mat bacterial communities from Lake Vanda, McMurdo Dry Valleys, Antarctica - Oligotrophic Lake LV.19.BULKMAT1 | ecosystem: Environmental > Aquatic > Freshwater >... | reverse complement strand
TCAATCCGGCGATCCCGCGGCCGCCAACGCCGTGCTGCGCGAAGCGGCCGTGCGCTATGAACTCACCATCTGCCGGGTGGTGAACGGTGAAGGCACAACCATCGCCGAGGGGAGCGTGCACGCGCTGGCAACGCCCAAGGCGTGGGAGGAACTGCCCCCGCTGCCCGACTCGATGAGGAGCGCGGGAGAGACCATCGCCGACGGTGTCTATTCATCGTCGCTCGTCCTCGGCATCTCGGGCAGGGGCGAGGCGGTGTTGGAGATCGAGGGAACCGTCGCAGCGCCGCTCTTTGCGGGCGAAGACCTGGGTACAGGATTACTCGTCATGGTCGGGGCCACTGTGTGCGGGCTGGTGGCGGCCTGGCGCATGCTTGATCGTCGGTTCCGCTCGCTCACGTCCATCCGCTCACTGGTTCTTCGGGCTGCCGCCGAACCCGATGCCCGTGCCGAGTCGCTGACGCTCGGAACCGGCGAGCCGGCCGTCGCATCGGCGTGGAACGAAATGATGGTGGTGCGTGACGGACTGCGCGAGAGGGCAAGCCTGCGTGACACCATCGAACAGCTCGGAGCGGGCGGACGCAGCGACGGCGGCGGACATTCGGCCGTCGATGCGTTGTGGATCGGTGTAATGCTCCTGGGGAGCGACGGCAAAATCCGGTACGCCAACGGCGCTGCCGCGGTGATGCTTGCGGTGCGACGCGATCAACTCGTACAGAACACCATCGCGGAACTGATGCCCGATGCCTCGCTGCTGGCCGCGGTGACCGAGATATCCAGTGGCCGCAGTCGGCAACGCACCAGCGTGGAACTGGAGCGCGCGGGCACCGGCACGAACGCCGAGCGGAGCGTCCTGCGGGTGACGGTAAAGGGTCTGCGAAAAGAAGACGCGGCGGCGGCGCTTGTGATGATCGAGGACGTGACACAACAGCGAGTCGCCGATGAGTCCCGCAACGCTTTTGTGGCCCAGGCCACGCACGAACTGCGGACGCCGCTCACGAATATGAGGCTGTACATCGAGACTCTGGTGGAGGACGCCGCCGACCCCGCGGTGCGCTCAAAGTGCCTCAACGTAATCAGCGGGGAATCACGCCGCCTGGAGCGCATCGTGGGCGACATGCTGAGCGTCTCGGAAATTGAGGCGGGATCGCTCAAGATCACTGAGGACGACGTGCGTCTGGACGCCGTGTTCACCGAACTCGACACCGACTTCCGGGCCCAGGCCGAGGACCGCGAGATGACACTGGCGTTCGACCTTCCGCCGAAACTCCCAGTGATCCGGGGCGACCGCGACAAGTTGATGCTCACACTGCACAACGTGGTCGGTAACGCCATCAAGTACACCCCGCCCGGAGGCACCGTTCGCATCGTGGTGCGGGCAGAGGGCGCGACGGTCTCGGTGGACGTGGCCGACAACGGCATCGGGATCCGGCCGGAAGAGTGCGAGCGTGTGTTCGAACGCTTCTACCGGGCCAAGGACAAGCGCATCGGTTCGATCACCGGCTCGGGCCTCGGGCTGGCGCTGGCACGCCAGATCGCGCGGCTGCACGGGGGTGACATCACACTGCGCTCCGAGATCGACAAGGGCAGCACCTTCACCATCACGCTTCCTTCATCGCCCGCAGTGGCGGCCGTGGGCGGCAACCACAATGAACAACGCAAGGCGGCCTGAACGACGCCGACTTTCCCGGGGCACGCCGAATGGAGATCACTGAGCAACGTCAGGGCGCGGTAACGGTGATCAAACCGGCGGGGCCACTTTGCCAAGCGGAATCTGAACAGTTCGCGGGCCGCATCGACGAGGTAATTGCCCGCAGCCTTGGACGCTTTGTGCTCGATGCATCGGGGATCCCGTATGTCGATTCGAGCGGGCTGGAGTCCTTGCTCCGCATCACCAACGACCTCGCGGAGAGCGGCCGCAGCCTGCGGGTGTGCAGCGCCAACGAGACGCTCCGCGAGGTCATGGACCTGACGGGCCTCGCCGACCGCTTCGAGTTCTATGAAGACGTGAACGCCGCGGTCAGGAGTTTCCTTTGATCAACCCGGCCGCCACCCCTTCGCCCGGTCCATCAATAGGACCGGGTGCCGCCAGGAAGCCCGACCCGGAAACCCTCGGCAACGCCCAAGGTGCAGCGCCCGTGCGACGGCCGCGCGTGGGCGACGTGCTGATTGAAGAGGGCCTTGTCAGCAAGGAGCAGTTGGACAGGGCGCTGGTCGACCAGAAAACCGGCGGCCGTATGCTGGGTGAACTCCTGGTTGAACAAGGGATGGTCTCGCCTGCAGCGCTGGTACGGGCTCTGGGCCGTTGCCTTGGTGTTCGAGGCTGCGTCCTCAGGCACGGTCTTATCGACCCAGCGCTCATCAAACTAGTAGGCCCGGACGAGGCCGAGCGGCTGAAGATCATTCCGATGTTCAAGGTCGGGAACGAACTGACGGTGGCGATGGCGGAACCACAGAGTCTCCCGACCATCGACCGGTTGCGGCAACTCACGTCCTGCGAGATTCGTCCGGTCATGGCGATCGAGGGGAACATCCTCGAGTATGTCCGCAAATACTCCTCGGGCGATGTCGATGTCGATGAGTTCCTGACGCAACTCGCCGAGTCGGACGTCGAGGTCATCGAGCGCGAGAATGTTGATGAAGGACCCTCGACCGACCTTGATCGCATGGTCGCAGGCAGCCCGATCATCAACCTTGTCAACATCGCCTTCCTCACCGCAGTGAAGGACCGCTCCAGCGACATCCACATCGAGCCCGACAAGAAGGGCACACGCATCCGCTACCGCATCGACGGGGTGCTGCGCGACCTCATGCGGCCGCCGCCGGGCATGCACGCGGCCATCGTGAGCCGTGTCAAGGTCATCGGGAAGATGGATATCGCAGAAAAGCGTCTCCCGCAGGAGGGCCGCGTCCGCATCGTGGCCGAGGGGCGCGAGATCGACCTCCGCGTCAGCAGCATCCCCACCCTCCTGGGCGAAAAGATTGTGGTGCGCATCCTCGACAAATCGAACCTCAAGGTCCGGATGGAGGACCTTGGCTTCCGCTCGGGTGCGCTCGATGCGTTCAAGCGATTCCTCAACCAGTCTCACGGCATCGCATTGGTCACAGGACCCACGGGGAGCGGGAAAACCACGACCCTCTACTCCGCCCTCGATCTGCTCCGCGGCCCCGAAGTAAACGTGCTGACGGTCGAAGATCCGGTGGAGTATCAACTTGACCTCGTGAACCAGATCCAAGTGAACGAGGCCGTGGGCCTGACCTTCGCGCGGGTGCTGCGCAGCGTGCTGCGGCAGGATCCCGACATCATCATGGTCGGTGAGATCCGCGACCCTGAGACCGCGCGCGTGGCCGTTCAGGCCGCACTGACTGGCCACTTGGTGCTCGCGACGCTGCACACCAACGATGCGCCCGGCGCCGTCGCCCGGTTGGTGGACATGACGATCGAGCCATACCTGCTCTCCGGAGCGTTCAACGGCGCGGTTGCCCAGCGCCTGGCACGCACCATCTGCCCCGGCTGCGCCACAAAATACTACCCCAGCGAAGACGTCCTCCATGACGCCGGGCTCTCCGACCAAGTGGGTCGGTCGTTCCGCAAAGGGTCCGGGTGCCAGCGCTGCCACAACAGCGGCTTCGCGGGCCGGATGGGCGTCTACGAAGTCTTTGAGGTCACGCCGGAACTCAAGCGCATGATCCATCACGCCCGCCCCACGCACGAACTGCGTGAGCAGATGAAGAAGGGTGGCGGGCTGTCGCTGCGCGAAGAGGGCGTACTCCTCGCGCTGGACGGCAAGACGAGCCTCGAAGAAGTGCTCAGGGTCACGCAGAACGACGACGAATACCCGGCCAAGCCGGTCGTAGCGCTCGCGTCGCCCGCTATCGCTGCCGCCGCCGTCAAGGAGGCCGCATGAAGTTCCGATTCAAGGGGTTCGACAAACTCGGCAAGCCCATCAGCGAGACCGTCGAAGCCAGCGACGCCAAAGACGCCGCCGAGATCATCCGTCGCAGGGGAATCTTCGCTTCCGAGATTGTCCCCGCCGACGGCTCCAAGGCCGCGCGGGCTCCGGTCGGGCACGACCAAGGCGGCACAAAGCGGCGCCATCGCCGAACCTCATCCGGACGGCGGCTCAAGGATCTCTCCGCGTTCTCTCGCCAACTCTCGATCCTGATAGCGACGGGAACTCCGCTCGTTGATGCCGTCGCCTCGCTCGCCCGACAGTTGCCGGAAAGTGAATGGCGCAGCGTCGTCGAATCAATCCAGAAGCGGCTGGAGGAAGGCTCGCAACTCTCGGACGCCATGGCCCACCATCCGATCTGGTTCGACGGCGTGGCCCGAAGCCTCGTGGCCGCCGGCGAACACGGCGGGCAACTCGATGCGATGATGGATCGCCTCGCCAAACTCACACGCCAGCAGCAGAAGGTCCGGGCGTCGCTCGCCGGAGCCATGGTCTATCCGTGCCTGCTCATCTTTGTGGCCATCCTGGTCCTGACCGCGATGCTCGGCTTCGTGCTGCCCCGCTTCGAGGGGCTTTTCAAGTCGCTCGATACTCCACTGCCCCCCACCACCAAGGTGCTGATGGCGGCCAGTCATCTGCTGCGGGAGCGGTGGTACTTCGCTGCGGGCGGCGTCGCGCTCGTGGGCTTCTCCTTCAAAATGTGGATCACCTCGACCACCGGCCGACTCTCGATCGATCGTTTCAGTGTCCGCGCCCCTCAGGTGAGCAAAGTGACCCGCTCGTTCGCTACGGCCCGCATCGCGCGTGTGCTCGGGGTGCTGGTCGCCGGCAAGGTGCCTCTTATCGACGCTATCAAACTCACCCGCCTGTCGTCCAATAACACGCTGTACCAAGCACTCCTCGACCGGGCCGAGGACGCCGTGACCAGGGGCGAGAACATCAGTTCGGCTTTCGCCGATCCCGTGCTCATCCACCCTTCGGTGTGCGAGGCCCTCCGGAGCGCTGAGCGCTCGGGCCAGATCGGCCCTGTGCTCCTCAGCATGGCCGATCACCTCGACGAAGATAACGAGATTCTTGTGAAGAGCGCGGCAAGCATCATCGAGCCCCTCATCCTCATGATCCTGGGTGTGTTGGTCGGCGGAGTCGCCATCAGCATGTTCCTCCCCTTGTTTGATCTCACCGCCGCGGGCGGAGGAGCGGTGCCGTGAGTCACGCCGCGAACAGCACCAGCAAACTCGCCGGACCGACCCCGGTTCTGGCAAACGTCTCGCCGCCGACCGCACCCGTTCCCCCTCGCAAGCCTTCGATCGGCGTCGAAGTTCGGGGGCGATGGATCAAAGCCGCTCAGCCCACCGGGTCGGGCCTGCGGCCCGGCTGGCGCTTCGCCCGCGTTGAACGACCATTCACACCCGGACCGCGCGCGTTCGCACCCACACAAGCCGACATCGACCGCCTGATCATCGCGCTCGCAGCGGGCGGCTTCGAGGGTTCACAGCTCGTGCTGGCCGCACCGTCCGCGGCACTCCTTTCACAAAGCCTCGAACTCCCCCCCCGCTCGTCGGGGGCTCCGATTGATGCTCTGGCGGTTGCGGAACTGGCTCGGTCTTTCCGTCTTGAGGTGGGTTCGTTGGAGGCAGCCGTATGGGACACACCGGGCGGGGGTCGGGCAAGCATCTCGAGCGTGTTGGTAGTCGGGCTTGAGCATGCAGCGGCGACCGACTTTCTGGCTCCCTTCGCGAACGCCGCCTTCCGCCCAATCGCTATCGATGTCGCGTCCGCGGCACTGGCCCGGCTGCCGCAGGGTCCGGAGACCGGGGTTGACGGTCATACCGGAGCGGCCCAAGCCTTTGTTGACCTTGGCTGGGACGACACTGTCCTGACGATTGTGGTGAATGGGCTGCCAATCTATCAGCGAAGGCTTGATGACGGAGGGCTTTCGACGGCATATGCCGACATTATCGCTCGCGAATCCGTCACGCAGGCCGCCGTCGATGCCGTGCTCCTGCCGGCATCATCCGGCGATCCCGAATCGGAGGTCATCCGGGCCATGCTCCTGGCTCGGTGGCGCGGTTCGATGTCGCGGATCATCGAACCCGTCGCCATCGAACTGGACCGTTCGCTGACCTACGCGTCGCACCGGTTCCCGAGCACGCCCACGATCTTGGTCGGCCTGTGCGGAGATGGTGCGCTCCTACCCGGGCTGTCGGAACGGCTTCAGGCCAAACTCCCGTGCGTCCACTTCGGAGTGGTGGCCGACCCCGTGTTCGCGGTGGCCAAGGGCTTGTCGATGTGGAGCCGAGCCTTGTGCCAGCAGACCCCGAGCAGCAGGGAGGCCGCGTGATCGCGCTCAATCTCATCCCGATCCCGATCCGCGAAGCCTCGGCAAACTGGGCACGTGTACGGACGTGGTACAAACTGCTCGTCGCCGCTCTGTGCGTCGCCGCGGCGGTGGTCGCAGAGTCCCGGACCCGAGACAACCCATCGCGGGCGGCATGGGCGTCGGTCTCGGAACTCGAGTCTCAGATCGATGCACGGCGACGCGAACTCGCATCGCTCCGGGGCGAGTCGTCGGTTCTCGCCAAAGAACTGGAGTCGGTCGCGGCGGTCTCGCACCACCCGGATTGGACCCCCGCCCTCCGCATGCTCGCGGACCGCCTGGGTGAAGACCTCGTCCTTGATTCGTGCGTGCTCAACCGCCCTCGCGACCTGCGGCCCGCGATTACGCGAGGGTCCAAGCACGACCCCGCGGCGATCAAGCCCGGTTCCAAGGCCGGTCATGCGCACGCGGCCTTCTCCATCGAACTGGGCGGCTTGGCGACCACCCAAACCGCCGTCCACCGCTACCTCGCCGATGTTCAGGCGTCCGGGTTGTTTGACGCCGTAACCCTCATCGAGACGCGGACGCGCACCCTCGGCGATCGTTCACTCGTCGGGTTCCGCCTCTCGTGTGAAATCTTTGCGCCCGTCGATCCGGCCTTCGCGGGCACCCGCTGAAGCCTTGGAGCCCGCCGCCTATGCACTTCCGACTCAACCGCCGCACAACCGACTGCCTGGGAGCGACCGGTCTGCTTCTGCTCGCCGCGGCCACCTACGGCCTCGGAATTCGTCCCGTCCGGGAGCGAACCACGCAGGCTGCTGTTGCCAGCGCGGTGACCACCGAACGCGAAACCGAGTTGGCGGAGGTTCTCACCGACCAGGCATCCACAAGGTTGGCCATTGAATCATCCCGCACAGCTCTCGCCGATGCCTTCCCGTTGCGCGATCTCTCGCGTCAGAACGAACGCCTCGGCGAACTCACGGGTGCCGCCGAGGAAAGCGGACTCGCGCTCGACGAGATGCGGCCGGGCACCCCGTTGTGGGATTGGCGATTCGGAGCCGTTCCCATCCGTATGTCCGGCAGCGGCGGCTACCAACACTTTGTGACATTCTTAAGTGATCTCTCGACCGCCTTCCCGGACCTTCGCGTGGTCTCATTCACACTCCACGCCCAGCCAGGGTCCGCGGCTCCCCCGACCTTCGCCACCGAACTCGTTTGGTTCACCCTCCCGCAGAACGCGACCGCGACGGAGCGGGCCGCTCAAACCGTCCCAGGCGGAGCCGTCGCCAAAGACCGCATGACCAACGAAGTGCGCTGACTTCTTCGGCGAGCGCGCTTGCCATGGGGTCCTTCGAATTGAACACTCTTACTCGTGGAACTCACCAAACAGCAGCGTATCGCCGCCTCGGCACTCATCATCGCCGCCTCCGCACTCGCCATCGACCGGTTTGTGCTCGTCCAGCAAGCAGGCGCCGCGACCCCGTCCGAGAGGACGCTCAACTCAGCGGATGCGGCAGAGACACCCCAGGCCGCCGAAGTTCCCGCCACCCAATCCGGTGCCGTCCGAGAATCAGCGCTCGCGGAACGGCTTTCTTCCTTCGCCCTATCCGCTCCCGCAGCCCATCGCACCGATGCCTTCCTCGTTCCCGCATCGATGATCCTGATCGAGCCCGCGGAGACGCTCGAAGTCGCAAGGGGCGAGGCCGGGTCCGCTGCATCGAGCAAGGCTCCATCGCTCGTGATCTCGTCAGTCATTGATGGACCGAATCCTGTGGTGCTCATTAACGGCACACCACTCACCATTGGCGGACAGCCCGTCGACGGTTTCAGGCTGATCGGCGTCGATGCCGACGACCTAGGCATTGAAGCGGACAAACGTGGGGCATTTGTGGTGCGAGTGATGGATGAGAAGGGGAACGCCTTCGCGTTGCCATTCTCACCCCGCCATCGAGCCGCGGCTACGAAACAGCATCGGGCCGACCGGAGTGGCGCAACGTCCGATCGCGCCGAAGCGGCTTCCAACCGCCGTTGAGTTTTCCGTTCATTCCGCCTTTGCGACCGTCTTGATGGAAATCCCACCGTGCCGGGGCTGCACGACCTCAACCGCAGTGTTCGCGGCGTCGATGCAACTCGGCGGCGGGTGACGGGGTCGCCCGCGAACGTTTCGCCCACCCTTGGGCCCATCAAACCGGAGGTCACATGTTCGCCAGTGGAACGCTTCGTCGCGGCTTCAGTCTCATCGAACTCGTTATCGTCGTCGTGATCATCGGCATCATCGGTGCGATCGCCATCCCCCGGATGAGCCGTGGCGCAACCGGCGCGGCGGACTCGGCGCTCGCGGGCAATCTCGCCGTACTCCGCAACGCGATCGATCTCTACGAAACCGAACACCCCGGCCAGTACCCGGCCGTCGCCACCATCGTCGCTCAACTCACGACCTTCAGCGACGACAGCGGCGGTGTTTCCGCCACCAAGACCTCGACGCACATCTTCGGACCTTACCTCCGCACGGTGCCGCCACTCCCCGTGGGTACCAAAAAGAACGCGACCGGTATCGCCTCCGCGGACGGTGCGAACGTGGGTTGGATCTATACCGTCGCCACCGGTGACATCCGTGCCAACACCGCCTCCGAAGCCGATGCCCGCGGCAAGTTGTACTCCGCCTACTGAGGGGACATTTCCGACCTGAATTGATCCGCGGTGCACAGTGGATTCAAGGCTTCCAGCCCCACTCGTGGACCGAACCCTTGCCGCAACCAACCGCATGAACACCGTGAACCCCAACCGCCCGGCGAAGCGTGCCCGCACGATCCGCCGGGCGGTTGCGCGTTCGGCCTTCAGCCTCATCGAGATGGTCGCATGCATCGCCATCATCGCCACCCTCAGCGCCATCGCCATCCCAAGGTACGGCGCGGCCGTCGGCCGCTACCGAGTCGAGGCGGGGGCCACACGAATCGTGTCCGAGATTCACCGTAACCGCGACCGAAGCCGCCGCGGCGGACGCTCGATAACCATGACCTTTGTTCCCGGCCGGAACACGTTCACCACTAAGTACACCCTCGGCACACCCGAAGAATCCAAGGTGCGTCTCAGCACCGAGCCTTACTGGTCCGTCATCAACTCCGCCGCGTTCGGGGCCGACGCGGCGGTGGTGTTCAACGGATATGGCACGCCCGACTCGGGCGGCACCGTCGTCGTGCGTCACGGCCGGATGGCGTCCACCATCACCATTGACACCGCCGGGACCGCAACCTTCTCGCGCCCCGCTCCTCTCACGCTCGCTCAAATCGTGGTCGAGATCCCCGAAACGATCGAGGAACTCAACCGACTTTCTGATGCCACTCTGGAACTCCGCTGATGCAAACCGCCGCCGCGTGCGCCCGCCAGAGGTCGGTTCGCAGCGGCTTTTCGCTGATCGAACTCACGCTCTCATTGGGCGTCATGTCTGTCCTGCTTGTCGCCGTCGCAAGCACCATCACGTTCGCCTCGCGCGCCCTCCCCGCCGCATCAACAGAAAGTGCCGCCCTCGGCATCGACGGTCCCTTCGGCGACATGCTTGCCGAAGCCTCGATGGCCACACAGATCACGGCCGTCACCGAAACCTCCATCACCTTCCTCGTCGCCGACCGCGACAACGACGGCGATGCGGAATCCATCGCATATTCCTGGGCCGGAATGGGCACCCCCTTGCGACGCCAGTTGAACGCCGACCCCGCCACCGGCGTCACCGCGCCGCTCGGCCAGTTTCAGGTGGCACTCACCACCGAAACCGGTTATCAAGCGTCTGTCGGCACGCCAGTCGATGGGGCCGAACAATTGCTGGCTGCATACACAGGCCCGGTGAACAGCACCGTTCAGAGCGGAGCCACACGCTGGGTCGGTCAATACTTCAAGCCGCTCCTGCCCGCCGATGCAACTCAGTATTCGGTCACGCGGGTTCGGCTGATGTGTCGGCGCGATCAATCGGGAACGTCCATCTGGTCCATCCGCAATGATGCCGGCGGCCAGCCCGCCTCCACCTCGATCCAGAGCCAGTCGGTGACGTCCGGATCGTTTTCCACCAGCGACAACTGGTACCAAGTCACGTACAACAACGTCACGGGCATCACCCCAACCAACGGCCTCTGGCTCGTGCTCCATCAAACGCTCGGGCGCAGTTGCGAGGTGTCCGTTGCCACTCAGGATGTTCCCAGCCGGCGCGCCCAAGTATCCACATCCACAAGCCTCGGGTTGTCTTGGAGCGCAAGCCCATCGAGCAGCCTGAAGTACGAAATTTACGGCTACGTTCGACGGCCCACCACCCTGGCCACCGCCTCATCGCGGGCAAGGGCGCTCACGCTCGCCGCCAAGCCCTCCGGAAACGGTGACCTCTTCATCCGCTCAACCCGTCTCACCGCCTCACCCGTTGCCCCACCCGTCATCGCGGATGCACAAGTCATCGCGCAGGAGGGTGTCCTCGCCTCCCTCGTCGACCTGCTCTTGGGCGGAGTGCTGGCACCATGACCCACTCTTGGACGCCCACGATTTCCGCCCGCGGCTTCTCCCTCGTGGAACTCACCATCGCCTCCCTCATCGTCGGCGTGCTGATGACGGCATCGATGTCCGTCGTCGCCGCGAGCGTCCGCAGCCGCGCCGCAGTCCGCAACACCTCGCTCGCCCACGCCCTGGCCGAACAACTCCTTGCAGAAATCTCGGCCCAGTCGTACGCCGACGAGGCAGATTCCGGCCTCTTGGGACCCGAAACCGGCGAAGAAGGTACCAACCGCTTGGCCTTCGATGACGTCGATGACTATGCCGACTCGCTCGAAAAGCCCGCCGTGCAACGCGACGGTTCTCCCGTCGCGGGCGATGCCGTCTACTACCGTTCCGCCGAAGTCGTCTGGATCGATCCCACGACGATGCAAACCAGCGGATCAGATACGGGCATCAAGCGGATCACCGTGCGCGTCAGCCGCAACGACAAACTGCTCGTCTCGCTCGCCACACTTCGGACCCGGTCATGGGAGGACACCACCCCATGAGCCCGCACCCGCGGCACCCCGCCGTTCCCACAAGCAGCCGAGCCCCACTCGCTCGCCGCGGCGGTGCCTACCTCCTCGTCCTCGGGTCCACAACCCTCCTCACAGTCCTCGGCTTGGCCGCCATCGCCGTCGCTCGCATCGAGCGCGAGGTCGCCGCAGACCTCATCATCGCCAACGAAGCCCGTCTCGCCGCCGCCGCGGGCCTCGAACTCGCGGTCGCATCCGTCGAGGCCGGCAGCGCGGCGCGCGGGCTGATCACCACTCCCCTCTTCTACAACGCGGAAATGGGCTCGGCTCTCTTGACCATCAACGCCCTGGACCCCACCGACGCCGATCTTCAGGACAGCGAATTCGACCCCATCCGATTCGAAGTTGTCGCGAAATGCAAAGACCTCACCTTCCATACCGCCGCCCAGTTCTATCCCGTGTTTGCCAACGCCGACCAGCTCGCCTTCGGTGTGAGCGCGGGCGGTAATTTCACTTATTCGGCGGCCACCG
>Ga0163144_10024658_pt1 | contig 11787 bp, 15 predicted proteins | sample OliLak19BULKMAT1_FD_123175 | JGI IMG/M metagenome (GOLD analysis project Ga0163144, IMG submission 123175) | Freshwater microbial mat bacterial communities from Lake Vanda, McMurdo Dry Valleys, Antarctica - Oligotrophic Lake LV.19.BULKMAT1 | ecosystem: Environmental > Aquatic > Freshwater >... | reverse complement strand
GCGGTGGCCCCCGAACAGCGCTGGGTATCGATCCGGCGGGCACCCGGCTGTGGCTGGTGGTCGCCGATGGGCGGCAGCCCGGCTATAGCGAAGGCGCATCGAACGCAGATTTGCTCGCGCTGTTCCGTGATCTTGGTGCAACAAACGCGATGAGCCTCGACGGCGGCGGTTCCGCGACGATGGTGGCGCGGGGCCCAGCCGGGCCAATCGTTCTGAGCCGACCAATTCACACCGGCGTGCCTGGACGCGAGCGGCCCGTCGCCAATCATCTGGGCGTGTTTGTCGATGGTTTGGCGGCAGGGCCGCGTGGCGGAGCTTTGCTGCCCGCAAAACCAGAGCGACCAATCGCGCGGTATGATGCAGTGCTGGAGCGCGTTTACGGCGCTCCCGAAGCGCGACAAGGAGTTGCGGTTGATGCAACGCATTTTTATGCCGTCGTGAACACCGCCATCGGCAAATATGATCGCCAGACGGGTCGGCTGGTGACACGTTGGGCGGGGCCGCGCGGGGGATTGATCCGGCATATCAACAGCTGCACGGTTGTCAGCACGGAGCTGGTGTGTGCCCATTCAAATCATCCTGAAGTGCCGCACGGATCAACGGTTGAAGTGTTCGACACAGCAACGTTGCGGCACAAAACGAGCGTCAGCCTTGGCAACCGGGACGAGGGATCGCTGACGATTGCCGAGCCTATGGGCGACGGATGGCTGCTCGGCTTTGCGCAGTATTCAGACGAAACAGGGGTGCCGTTTAAGGGCCATGATTATTCACAGCTGATCAGCACGGATAGCGCATGGCGGCGGCGCGAGGGTTGGCTAATCCCGCCAGCGATCCGCAAGCGGATGGCCCCGCAGGCGGCGTCTGGCGGCGCGATTGGCAACGATGGGCTGCTTTACCTGTTCGGGCACACCCTGCCTGAAATGTATGTCCTGGCGCGTCCGGTGATGGGCGCGGAACTGATCCAGTTGGCGACAATCGACATCGCGGTAGAAGGTCAGGCTTTTGCCTTCGACCCAATTGATTCGCGGCGGATTTTCGCGATCGATCGGCCAAGCGGAACTGTCCGGGTGTTCCGCCTCCCTATAATGCAAGCATTGCCAGCAGATGCGCAGCAGTTCGAAGGGCGTCTGATTGGTTCAAAGCTAGAGGAGTCCAAGGTGAGGCGCGGAGTTCGCTAGATCGCCCACCCGCAGCGCAATGAACATCGCATTATTGTTCAAAAAGCACAACCATCGACAACCCGCTAGCCGACCGCTCTTTTTGCTGCATATCAAAACGCATGATGGAACCGGGCGCTATCGTCCCCGTTATGATGCGGTGGTCAGTCGACATTGATCCAAATCATCCGTTCGTTTTTTTAGAACAGATCAGGCTGTCGAAGACCGATGGGAGATGCTCCAATCGATTACGATCTTATAACCTGTTTAATCCAGAGGATAAACTCATGAATCTTGACACCATCGAAGGCACTGCCACTGAATTTGGCGGAAATCTGAAATCAAAAGCCGGTAAAGTGACGGGCAATGCCCATACCGAAATGTCGGGAAAGGCTACCGAAATGTCGGGCACCGTGCAGAAACTTTATGGCGAAGCCCGTGACGCCGTGCAGGGCGCAATTGATTCAGCGTCACCAGCCGTCAGAGACAGTGCTGAGCAGTTGATCGATTTTTCAAAGCGCAAGCCGCTGATCTCATTGGCTGCGGCAAGCATCGTCGGATATGCGGTTTATAACGCCCTGCAGTCGCGCTGATCAGGCCGGTCAAACGCGATAACCGACCATCCATCTTGTGATGTTTTGAGAACCACTGTCGGTGCCCTGACGGGTCGCTGACAGTGGTTTTCTTTTTTTTGCAGACCAGGGTTTGTTCGGCGGTCAAGTCGTTGCACTTGCCAATTTTGTACGACGGCAAAGGGACTCTAGTGCTCCGCGAACTATTAGCTTGGTCTCTGTAGTGGGTATTTAATCGCTCGATGAAAAACGTTTGGCTCATCTACAACCCGACCGCGGGCAACAACTTGAAATCGACGCTTGAGGCGATCGACGATGCGGTGTCTGAGGGGGGCGGAAAGATTCAGGGGATGACACGGTTTCCCGATCAGTCGCTGCCCGAAATAAAAGACCTGAGGAACGTTGATACCGTTGTCGTTGCCGCCGGAGACGGCACGATTAACGCTGCCTCAAGCGCGCTTGACAATTGGCCCGGGCGATTGCTGGTTTTGCCCTGTGGCACGATGAACATGTTGCCCCGCCTCCTGCATGGCACCAGTGACAGCAAGACGATCTTGCATGATGCAACTCAGGCACTTTCTGAATCGCTTCCCATTGTCATGACCGCAGATCATCAGGCGCTTGTCGGCGTCTTGATCGGGCCGGCGGCGATGTGGGTGCACACCCGTGAGGCCGTGAGGAAAGGTAAATGGCATCAGTTGGGCCGCGCGCTGCGCCTGGCCTGGCTACGAAGCTTTTCCCATTCGATCCGCATCGTCGAAAATGGTCGTCGGTCGCGGGCGTATCGGGCCATCTACGTCGCCCCTGATGGAAACCGGCTACGTGTCGTGAAGATCAGCGCGAGGGGCTTTCGCCAGGGTATCAGTGTGGGTTGGCATTGGATGCGCGGGGACGTGTCGGTTGCAACGGGTGTCACAGAGGAACGGCTTGACGCGCTGGTGCTTGCAGTAACGCGACCGACCTTTGCCCTGTTTGACGGCGAGCCGACCTATTTACCGGCAGGTGCACGACTGAACCCGGGTTGCACGCGCGTGGAATTTGTGACCACGGCGCGGTGATACGGCTCTACCATATTTCCGACGTGCATTTCGGGCGGGAGGACCGTCACGCGATTGACCGCTTTGCCGAAATTGTTCGGTCCGAGCGACCCGACGCCGTCGTTGTCACAGGCGATCTGACGACGCTTGCCCGACGATCGGAATTCGAATCGGCGGCGCGCTGGCTCAACGCGCTTGAGGTGCCGGTAACGCTGGACGTCGGCAATCACGATCTTCCGGTGTTCAATCCCTTTGCGCGCGTCCTTGCTCCCTACCGCCGTTTTGACCGGCTCGAACTGACGCTGCCCCGCCCCGTATTGCCCGGGGTTAGCCTTGTGTCGTTGAAGACGACTGCGCGCGTCCAAGCGCGAACAAACTGGGCGCATGGCTGGGTGCAGCGGGAAAGGTTGACGCAGGCCGTTGCAACCTTGCGGGATGCGCCAGCCGCAAATGTCAAGATTGTGACGTGCCATCACCCGCTGTTTGATACAGGCCTGGTGCGTCACGACGGACTGACGCGCAACGGCGTTACCGCATTGGCTGCTTTGGCCGACGCAGGGGCAGACATTGTGCTGTCAGGCCATGTCCACGACCCGTTCGACTTCGTTTGGAAGGGTGGCCCAAAACCGCTGCGGCTGGTCGGGGCGGGTACTCTGTCGGATCGGCAGCGACAGACAGCCCCAAGCTTCAACCAAATCGATATCGACGGCCGTATGGTCCACGCCAAGGTGCGCATTTTCAGCCCCGATTGATTGGCGAGCGGGCGGCATTATTTGCACCATGCGAACGCGTTCCAGCTGAACGTGCCGCCTTCTGCCAGCGCTCACAGGCCGGCCAAAAAATAAGACGGAGCCCGCTACAGGGCCCCGTCTTGAAGCTTATTTCTTGATCGTTCCGGCGCGAACAGCATCGGCACGATTGTCCATTGCGTCGGCCCTGTTTTCGCCAGTCGCACGGACAGCTGCTGCGCTGTTGTCCATTATCTTTTCGGCAGTCGAGTCCATGCCGTCGGTGCGATTATCAAGCGTCTCTGCCCGGGCTTCCATATTGTCGGCCATCGACTCGGAATTGTCGCGCATCGAGTCAGCTTGTTCGTCAATCGCGTCGGCCCTGTTTTCGGCCGCGTCGGTTGTTGCGCCACCGCATGCGCTGAGGCTGATCGTCGACAGCATGCCAACCGAGATCATCATTGCAAAACCAAATCCACGTTTCATCATTTCCACTCCTGTTAGTTTGGGCAACCGTTGATGAACACGGCTGAGGGTAGTTCGTTCCACTGGGCCGCGGCTGACACTTTTTTTTGAACGGGCTGGAACCAGCTTTGGGTATTGGCGTTCTTAATGCGATGGCTGGCCGCCATACTCTCCCCAGAGGCACTTTAAGCTCCCCCGCTATGTCTCCGCCGCCAGCTATCACCACTTTGGGCCCGCCAGTAACTGGCGGGCCCATTTTTTGTCGCCAGACATTGACGCAACTGCGGGATTGCTCCGGGCAGAGCGCTCTACCCGGGCATCATCGGGTGATTGTAGATTAGCGCTTTTCAGCCATCAATTTAGCCTTTTGATCGGCCAGTCGCTGGCCAAGCGCCTTTAGGTCCACAGTGCTTCCACGACATTCCGGGAATAGCTCATTTTCCTCTTCCTTGACATGATGGTTGATATATTCGGCAAGTACGGTGACTTTCGCGTCAAACAGCGGCTCGCCCGCAGCGCTCGACTGGATTTGGCTAATCAGTTCCTTGGCGCTGGCATGTTCAACTTCTGCCTCGTCGAGTAAATCATCATCGTCCAACGCAGCATAGGCAGCTGGATAGAAAACTTCTTCCTCGATCTGGGCATGAATGGTCAGCGCCAAACAGATTTTATCGGCGACCTTCTGCTTTGTTGCCTCGTCGGACGCCTTTTCGAATTCGGCGAACAAGGTCCGAACCTCACGATGATCGGTCTTGAGCAGTTTGATCGCGTCCATTGGTCGCGCGCTGTCGACCGCCTTCTTGCGATCCTACTTTGACCCGGTTTTCGGACGCGCTTGTGATTTGTTGGTGCTCTTGATTGCCATGATAATTCTCCTTTTGGGCCGGCAAACCCTGGCCCAATCGTGCGGTTCCCATCCGACGGTGGAATCGGTCGCGGACTCGCTTTGCGACTTTTGAGCGGAACCGCGCGCCTCCCACCGCGTTGCCGTTTCTCCATCCAAGGAGACTTCAGATGATTTCCAATGAACATGATACCCGCACCATTAACGGACTGATTGCCACCACAATCGACAGTGTCGATGGCTACCGCGCAGCCGCAACCGAGATCAAAAATCGGGAGATTGCCGCGCTTATGCTTGATCGTGCCAATGAGCGGGAAGAAGTATGCTCGACACTGCAATCCTTCGTCCGCGAAGCTGGCGGTGAACCTGTCGACGATGGCACAACGATCGCCTCGGCGCACCGCTTTTTCATGGGCCTGCGCGACTCGCTCTTCACCGAGGACGATAATGCGGTGGTGGCCGAAGTCGAGCGTGGTGAAGATCACATCAAGGCCAAATACGAAGCGGCACTCAAGGATACCGATTTGTCGCCAGCGGCGATGACGATGATACAACAATGCTATGCGTCGGTGCGTGAAGGTCATGATCAAATGCGCGACCTGAAGCTGCACGCCACGTCCACCTATTAATCTCCGATCAGGAAGAAACTTGTCATCATGAATCTCATTATTATGCTCATCGTTGGCGGCATTCTCGGTTGGCTGGCCAGCATCATCATGAAGACGGATGCCCAACAGGGTGTTATCCTGAATGTGGCGGTTGGCATTGTCGGCGCGTTGTTGGCAGGATTTCTTCTGTCGCCATATTTTGGCATTCCCCCAATTACGAGCGGCGCGTTTTCGGTTTCGGCGTTGGTGCTGTCACTGGGTGGCGCGGTCATCCTGCTTGGGATCGTCAATTTGATCAGGCGCGGTTCGGTTCGATAATTGGATTACGCCAGAGAAGCCGGCCCTTATGGGGTCGGCTTCTCTACCTTATGATATTTCGGACGGGCGCGGTTTCTTCCGTGTCCAATAGCCGGCGCTCTGAATCGGTTGCTCAACCAGCAAGTCTGCAACAGCCAAAGCCGCTCGGCCATTAAGATTAAAGCCAGATTTGAAGATGAGCGCGCTACTTCCAGTTGGCCAGCGCAGGCACCAAGACGATCACGACCATCGCAATAATCACAAGAGATAGCGAAATCAGCAGGACATAGCGCATAGTGCGTTGCTTGCTGCCGCCGCTCGCTTCCGTCGCGGTCCGCGTGATAGGTTCTTCATCCATGGAATTTTACCACCTGATTTGAGGAGGACTAGGCTGTCACGTTGTGAGAACGGGATGGGCCTCGCGGTGCATCATCAAGGCTTGTCCGATCGTGGCGACGATCACGGCTGCTTCAAATGGTTTGGTGATCAAATAAGTGGGTTCCATCCGCTCCCCGGTTAGCAGCCGCTCCGGGAAGGCCGTGACGAAAATGACGGGGACGGTCATGCTTTGCAGAATCTCGCGTGCGGCCTCGATGCCGCTTGATCCGTCTGCCAAACTGACGTCCGCAAGAACGAGCTGGGGCGGATTGCGCGACGCCGATGTGACCGCTTCGCTATGTGTTCTGGCGATTGACGTAACCGTATGACCCTGCTCGGTCACGATCGCTTTCAGATGAAGCGCAATGATCGGTTCGTCTTCGATGATAAGGATATTGGCGACGAGCTGTTCGCTGATTTCGCGGGTGGCGCGCTCAACTGCCTCGCTGACGGTGGCAACAGAAACGTCAAGAATGGTTGCCGTCTGGGCGATGCTGAACCCTTCGAGTACCGTCAGCATCAGCGCTTGTCGAGTAGGAGCGTCGAGGTGCGAGGTCGGCGAATTGTCCCCATATCCCCACTTTATCGCTGGCTGCCAAAGCTTATGGAAGGCGCGATAGAGTTCTGCCCGCGGCGGATTTGAGGAATTAAACTCATCGGGGGCCTCAAGCAAAGCCTCGAGCACCTCACGCACTGCGGCATCTCCCAGTGCCTGTGTTCCGGTGATCGCCCGGGCGTAACGCCGCAGAAAGGGCAGTTCAGGAATAACCGAGCTTTTGAACGACATTGGGCCTCCGCAGATTTGATGAAAGTCAAACTATGCATCCCAAATTTGGTTCCGTTTTTATGGAACCCCGATGACCCTGAGCGATTTATGACCTTGAAGAAAGGCAATTGTTATGTGGAGTTTCAACAAATCGCGGCAACTCGTCTTGGTGTCAGCGCACGTCAAAACGACCGAGGAAGAAGGTATCGGTTATCGCGCCGTCTCTGCTGAATCCGGACCGCGCTTACCAGCGCATATTGGCGGCCACCCTGGCAGCCAAGCACTTCAGCGCGCGCTTCGGCAGCTGCATCAGGATATTATCGACGATCCGTTGCCAGAGAGCTTTTTGACACTCGTGGCGCGGATCGACTCGAAGTCCGGCAAATGGCATTGACCATGGCGGCATTGCAACCTCAGATCGGACAGGCGTCAACAAATGCGGACGACGAAGTTTTCCGTAAAGAACTTGTCGCGATGATCCCATCTCTCCGTTCATTCGCACGCGGGTTTTGTGGATCTCGCGAGATGGCCGATGACATGGCTCAGGATACAATGATGCGCGCCTGGGCTGCCCGCGACAGCTATCTCAACGGAACAAATTTTCGTGCCTGGCTCTACCGGATACTGCGCAACAATTATTATTCGGCATACCGAAAGAATTCGCGGATGGTGGCTTGGGATCCCGAAGTGGGCGAACGCTTGCTCGTCACGAGCGCGAGCCAGGAATGGGGCCTGCATCTTGCGGACGTAAAGGCAGGATTAGCGAAGCTTCCGCTGGAGCAGCGTGAGGTATTGATAATGGTGACTGCCGGCGACATGTCCTACGAGGAAGCAGCCGAAGTCGTCGGCTGTGCCATTGGAACCGTCAAGAGCCGCGTATCTCGCGGTCGTGCGGCACTTCTTTCGTTTATCGAAGGAACGAGCGACGCTGCGAGAAAGTCCAAGGGCTGAGTGGCCGGGCCAGCTTATCAAACGATGGTGGGCAATGTCGGAGGGATAGGTTTTGGCGGTGCCTCGCGACTGACACTGAACCAGATATTTGTTCTGGCGATGGTGCTGGCACTGTTGCCTGTGGCGGTTACCGCGATCATTCTTTCCAACGCCGCGCGGCAATATGCCGAGCAGCTGATCAGCAGGCGGTTATCAGCGAGTGCGATGACCACCGCCTATTCGCAGCGCGCCACTTTCGCTTTGGCGAAACGCATGCTCGTTAGTTATGCGCGCAATCCCGCAGTCCGCCGGGGGGGCATTGAATGCGAGGCGGCGCTGCGACGCGGTTTGACGATCAAGACAGGTTTGATGAATTTTGCGCGCGTCAGCCCCGATGGCATGGTAAAATGTTCAGCGCTGCCGTTCGACAAAGGCATGTCACTCGCGGGCGAACCATATTGGCGCGACGCAAAGTCAACGGGCCGTTACACTTTGAGTGTGCTCACGATCGGCCTGATCTCGCGTCGCCCCGTCTTCCTGGCGGTGATGCCGCTGCGAGGCGCGGATGGGTCGTTCGATGGAACGGTGTCTGCAGCGATTGACGCTTCATGGCTCGAAACGGCGCTGGCAAAGGAAAAACTGTCGAAAGAGGCAATGGTGTGGATCGTTGATCGACAGGGCCAACCCCTGCTGTCGAGTGGACGCGCAGATATTCCAGTCATCGATCTTGCGGCCTCGGTGAACGGTCTTGCGACGCTGCGCCTGCCGGATGGCACTGAGTGGATTTACGCGCGCCACCCGCTGTATCGGGATCAACTGTCTGTGGTTTATGCCGAGCCAAAGGCACCGCTTTTTGCCCCCGTTTGGGAACATTTTGGCCTCAGCCTGCTGCTTCCCGTGCTGGCACTTGCGCTCACCATCATCGCGCTGGTGTCGTCAATGCACCTCTTTCTGGGGCGCTGGATGACGCGACTCAAGGACTATACAGCAAGGCTCGCGAGCGGGGATTACCATGACGACCGCAAAACCTTTAGCGACGCGCCAAGAGAGATCGCCGGGCTCGCAGACGATCTCTCGAGCATGGCGACCGTGATCGCAGCGCGCGAAAAGGAAAATCGCGCAATGATGCGTGAAGTTAATCATCGCGTGAAAAACAATCTGCAAATGGTCGTCAGCCTGCTTGAACTGGAGGCGAGCCAAGTCAGCCATACCGGATCACGACATACGCTTGACCAGACGCGGATGCGCGTCTCAGCAATCGCCCACATCCACCGGCTGCTTTACGAATTCGATGGCGGAAGCGAGGGCGGGCTGGTCGATATGGACCGTCTGATCATCGATTTATGCGAGCAAATTTGCGCCTCCTTTTTTCGTGCAGAGTTTACGGTTCATTGCCATTCCGACGCGGGCACTGTGCCGCTCGATACAGCGATGCCGCTGACGCTACTGATCGTTGAAGCTGTATCGGAGATTTACCGGCTCATGACTGACGCACAAATCGCAGGTGACGTCGCGGTTCGCCTTGAACGCCGCCAGGAACACGCCGTGCTGACGATTGCCAACGACGCACTCGTGTCTCCCGAGGTTGAGGCAGATACAATCGCCCGGCATTTGATGCTTGGCTATGCTGCGCAAGTCCATGGACAGCTGACGATCAAGGCGACTTCTTTGGGAGGCATGATGGTGCTGCGCTTCCCGTCAGCCATGCTCGAAATGCGCTGAACGCCGCAAAGCTCTGATGCAGATGCTTGACGAATCCTGGCGCAAAGGAACCCGCCCCAAGGTCATGCGTTTATAGGTCTTCTTCCGTCTTTGGAGATTGTTTCACATGGCTGACAATGTTGTTTCAAACGAAAACCTGAGGACTCGGTTTTGGGAAGCCGTCCAGGGTCGTGTTTTCGCCTTTGTCGGTCTTGACGACAATCCGGACAGCGAAGCACCAATGACGCTGATACCAGATCAGCCGAATGAGCAATCAATTTGGATTTTTACCAGAAAACAGAATGGCATTGCGCAAGGCGGGCCGGCATCAGGTCGGTTCATGACGGCCGACCAGAAGTTTTTCGCGCTGATTTTCGGCGAATTGATTCCGGAGACAGACGAGCGTCTGATTGATCGACTGTGGAGCCCGCAAATCGCTGCCTGGTATGAGGAAGGACGCGCTGATCCGGACCTTTGCGTAATGCGCTTTGACCTGTCCGATCTTGAGATCTGGCTGGCCGATATGTCAATTTGGGAAAAGCTGAAATTGATTGTCGGTGCAGACATCAGCAAGAAGGTCGAAGGCCAGCATGGCATTTTGGCAGTAGAATAATTGATGGACGCCCTAATCTTTGTGGCAGCATGGCTCGCCCCGCTGGCGACCATTATAGCCGCCCTGATGACCGCCGCGAATTTAGGCTCGCGGGTAACGGGGTGGGGATTTGTCGTCTTCTCCGTCGCATCATTTTCATGGATGATCGTTGCGGCACAGGAAGGACAAAGCAGTTTGCTGGGCACCCAAATTTTCCTCACCATTGTCAACATTGTTGGTGCGTGGCGCTGGTTGGGGCGGAGGGCGAAACTTGATGACGGTGGCAAGGCCGCAGCAGAGCGCAGCGCCGAGGCATTGGCACCGTCACTATTTTCAATCTCGTCCGTCATCGGATCGACGGTGAAAGGCTCAAACAAAGCGTCGCTTGGTCAATGCGTGGATGCAATGGCGGCGTGCGATACGACTCGCATTACGTATCTGGTGCTCAGCGAGGGCGGCATAGGCGGGCTTGGCGAGCGACTGCACGCAATCGATCCCAAATTAATCCACTTCACTCCGGACGGCGCACAGGTAAACCTGACCCCGGAGCAATTGGCCAAACTTCCTATCCTGCCGCCAGAAAATTGGCCCGCGACCCTCCAGGCGGCTTAGGTAATGGAAAGCCCTGATCGGTCTGTTGATTGCGGTGAGCCGTGGGACAGATTTGGGCAGTTGGCCGCCGCTCGCCGATCTAGCAAAACTACGCATCCGGGTGTCGCAGCTGCGGGACCGGCTGTCGGAGCATCAGCCGATGATTCACGGTCTGCTGCGAGCCGATTTTGAACCGCTTGCCGATCGGCCCGGGCGGACGCATTTCCGTAACGTCGAAAAGCATTTTGACCGGGTGATCCTATCGACCGCGCGCGCGAAACCATCACTGGCAGTTTTAAGCTTTATGCCACCCGCACCGCGCAGGAGACCAATCAGCTGTCCGGGCGCTAACGCTTGTGACAGTCGTGATCGGAATAATCGGAACCATTGCAGGCGTGTTCGGCATGACCTTTGATACGCCGCTATCGCACACCGGCACGAACGGGTTGTTTTTGGTGACGGCGGCAATGTTGGCATCAGAGATCGGCATTCTGATCCTCGCCAGATTACGTAGCTGGATATGAGATAAAGGTCGCCGTCCGGTTAGAAGTGGCAGAAATGACACGCCGTTAAAAATGCTGCGCTGCAATGGAACTCCCGCTGCTGATCGCCGTTCTCCGTCACGATAGCCACGCCGATCGGGCGTTTTGCATCAAGGAGTTTTTCATGAAGTTCAGGATTGTTTTGGGCCTCTCGTTGGCCAGTGTCGCCGCGTCTGTGCAGGCCCAGACCTATACTGGTGGCGTTACCGTCAACCAGAACCAGGTTGCGACCGCTCTCAACACGCAGATCGGTGTGCCCAATGCCGATCGGATCGCGCTGAATACCGCTTTTGCGGCACTTGCCCCGATTGATCGTTCTGCGGCGTTGTTATCACTGACGCCATCGGCTTACAGCCTGTTGCCGGATGTTTCGCTCAATGCAGTCGAGACGCAGGAAACCGCAATTCTGCGCTATATGCGCGATCTTCGTGGGAATGCCGAGCGGCCCAACGGGGACCAGATCACAACGGCGCGCGCTGGTCGCGTAGGCATCTTTGCATCTGGCAATGCGCGGTTCGGCTCCTATCGATCGGCAGCTGACCGTTCTTCGGTCGCCAATGATGAATATGGCGCAATGGG
>Ga0163144_10024657_pt1 | contig 11787 bp, 6 predicted proteins | sample OliLak19BULKMAT1_FD_123175 | JGI IMG/M metagenome (GOLD analysis project Ga0163144, IMG submission 123175) | Freshwater microbial mat bacterial communities from Lake Vanda, McMurdo Dry Valleys, Antarctica - Oligotrophic Lake LV.19.BULKMAT1 | ecosystem: Environmental > Aquatic > Freshwater > Lake... | reverse complement strand
CGCTGATGATGGCGACCGGCGCGTTCGTTACGCCGGCGACAGGCAGGATCGAGAGCAGGAAAGTGCGGCGCTGGCTCATCCAGTTCTTGATGCTGGATATGGTGCCGGGGGGAACGTAGCCGCCGAGATGATAGTCCACGGTCGCGTTGAAGGTGGCGGGTTCAAAGACGGTGTTGAGCAGCGTGCGGAAGGTCTCGAAGTAAATCGGCTCGAAGCCGGGATGGCGAAGGAACCGATCCATCGCCTGGCCGGAGCCGTTGTTGGCGGTGGCCGTGTAAATGCCGTCGGTCGTCGAGCCGGGCGAATCGCCGCCGCCGAGAATGGTGTCGAGATCCCAATAGCTGAGGATGAAGCGCGGATCGTTCGCGCCGGCATGCATGAAGTAATCGTCGTTGAAGCCGGTGTTCAGGCCGGACTCGCGGTTGTTGACGATGTTCATGAAGGCGAAGTGCCGCATCCATTGCTCGACGTTCACGACCTCACGGACGTTCTCGGTGGTGAACGAGACCGGGTTGCCAATGCCCACCACGCGGTGCATCGCGATGAGATCGGTCCAGATGTCCTCGCTCGCGTTCGACTCCTTGAAATAGGTGTTCATGTAGGCGGCCTTGTCCTCGCCGCGATAGGTGAAGTCCGGCGGCGCGATGTCGCGGACGACGCGATAGATGTTTCCATTGCCGTCGAACGGGAAGTGATCGGCCGCCCAGTCGCTGGAGATTTCCTCGTTCGCGGCGTAGGAGCCGAACATCGGCGAGCCGCTGGAGGCGCGGTTCTGGTTGTTCACGCGGACCTGCACGGCGACAGAGTCCGCGCCATCGACGCCGGACCTGCGCGCGAGCACGCTGCCGAGATGCTGGAGGTGGGTGAAGCGGGTGTTGAGGTTCAGGCCGCCCACCTTTTTCCACGGATCATCGCTGCGGAAGCCGACATGGTAGTTCGGCGGATTCGCGCTGCGGCTCCCGTGGCCGCGATTGCGGATGCCGACGAGGTAATGCGACGACGAGCCCGCTCCATCGAAGCTGATGAACGTGGCGTTCATCTGCGCGTTCGGTCCCTGCAACGAACTCTGGCCGGGGATGGCCTGAAGTTCAGCGCGCTCGCTTTCCGTCATGATCATTTTGTAAAGCGGCTGGGTGCCGGCGTAAGCGGCGTCATCGACTTGATAGAGCGCGTTGACGACCTGGCCAGTCGGGCCGGAACCGTCGTCCGCCGAAGCGATGGCCGGCGCGGGCCAGGTGCGGGTCGCGCCCTGCTGGTCGGCGGACTGAAGGTAGAACTCGATGACGCTGTTGTTCGCCTGCGCGGGAATGAGCGCGCTGTAGCGGCCATCGCCCGCCGCGATGTCCCCGGCGGTGCCGTCATCGCGCATCACGATATTCGTGAAGGCGGGCGGCGTGGCGGCATCGACGCGCCAGAAGAGCGTGATCGTCAGGCCGCTCGGCGTTTCATCGACGATACGCGCGGTGATGGTCACGAGATCGGTGGATTTGGGAACGAGCGGCGAATGAGTCGCGCCGAGGATCATCGGGGCGATGTTGTTCGTGAGAACGGAATTCGCGCGGCCGGGCGTGCCCTGAGCCGTACGGCTGGCGGCCCAGTTCTGGCCTTCGTCGTTCGAGACAACGGAGTTGAGCAGTTCGAGGGATTTGCCGAGGCCGTCGTGTTCCTTGAACCACGTCCAGCCGCGACGGCCTGTTTCGAGATTGCCGCGCTGCCGGACGCTCCAGTCGCCTTCGTCCGCGTACTGCACGCTGTCCACACGGTTGCCGAACTGGTTGTCGAGGTCGACGTCCTCGCTGCTGTTGTTGAGGAAGCCGGCCCAGTTGCCCACGACATTGGCGACGCCGGGATACTTGGCGGCGAAGGCATTGGTGTCCGCCGCCACGACGAGATAACCGCCGGGCGGAATCGTCGCATTGGTGAAGGTGTATTGCACGCCGGCGGAGAGCCGCCAGCCGTTCAGATTGGCGGGCGAAGCGCCCTTGTTGAACAGCTCGATGTATTCCTCCAGCACGTTCTCGGACGAGGGATGATACATGATTTCCGAGATGACGACGCCCGTCGCGTTCGTGTCGAGCGAGTAGCTCCAGCCGCCACCCGCGAACGGATTGCCCGCCGCATCCTGAATGCCGGTGCTGCCCGCCCAGGCGACGGCGACGTTGCCGAGCGCGGGCTGGGTGAAGCTGAAGATGTAGGGGCCGACGCCGGAGCCGGACGCCGAGGACGCGGGCGCACCATTGATGAGCAGGTCGGTCGCGTTCACGCCTGTAACGGATTCGTTGAATTCGACGGTGACGCTGGTGAGGGCGGCAAGGCCGGAACCCGGCGCAGGCTCAACGCTCGTGAGCACGGGTGGCGCGGAGTCGAGCAACTGATACTGCCACGTCGCGCCTGCGCCGGCGGGATTGAACGAAACGGGCGGCGTGAAGAGATCCGTGATGCCGGGCGCTCCCACCCAGGTGATCGCGACGGCGCCGTAAGCGGGCTGCGGGAAGGTGAAGACGTAGTTGCTGCCGGAGCCAGTGACGGCATTGGCGGCCATGCCTTTGATGAGAAGGTCCGAGGCGTTCATGCCCTGCACGTCCTTGCTGAAGGTGACGCTGATCTGCGTGAGGCCGGTGACGTTGCCGGGCGCAGGAGATTTCGCGGAGACGACCGGCGCGGCGGTGTTCGCGCTGACGGTGAGGTTCACCACGCTGGAGGTGGAGGAGTTGCCGCTGTTGTCCGTCGCGACGGCGAACAGCGCGTAGGCACCGGCGGCGACGCTGTTCCACGCGAAGCCGTAGGGCGACGTGATGTCATCGGCGAGTTTCGATCCGTTGGCGAAGAAGGCGACGTTGGTCACGGAACCGTCGCTGTCGGAAGCGGCGGCGGTGAGCGTGAGGCTCGCAGGAGCGCCGACGAGCAGGCCGCTGGCGGGAGCGGTAAGCGAGACGACAGGAGGCTGGTTGCCGGTGATGCCTTCGACGGCGAGCAGTTGAAGATCAAACGAGAGGTCTGAACTATTAAGACTGCCTTGGTGAACCTCGCAGGCGATGACGTTGGTGCCGGCCACGAGCATGGCAGGTGCGCTGATGCTGATCGATTCAAAGACGTATTCACCGGCGACACTCGCGAGAGTTTGGAAGGTGATGGGATCGGCTGGCATCGTTTGACGGAAGACTTCGACGCCGTTGATGTAGGTGATGGCTCCGTCGTCGCGCAGCACACTGAGGATGAGCTCCTGCACGTTCGCCGGGTTGCTCACGACGAACGAGCGTCGGAAATAGGAGGTGACGAACTTGTTGTTCGCGTCGGGGCCGAAGCTGATGACGCGCGCCTCGTCGCCATCGCCATAACCGAGCTGCGCGGGACCGTTCGTCCAGGCGCTGTCGTTGAATTCGGGCGCGGTCCAGGCCGTGCCCTGGTCGGTTCCGTTGTCGAGATACTTCCACACGCTGCCGGTGGCGATGAGTGCATTGGTCGTGGGCGCGCTGCTGGAGTTGACGGTGATGAGGATCGCGGTGGAGGTCGCGGTGGCGTTCTGGTTGTCGGTCGCGACGGCGGTCAGCGAATAGACGCCGGCGGTGACGTTGCTCCAGTCGAAGGCATAGGGGCTGGTGGTGTCTTCGCCGAGCAGGTTGCCGTTCTGGAAGAACTCGACCTTCGTCACGCTGCCGTTCGCGTCGGTGGCGGTGGCGGCAATGGACACGGCGGCGGACGCGGTGAAGGCGGCGTTGTTCGCAGGGGAGCTGAGGGCGACGGTGGGCGGAGTGTTCGGACCGCCGCCGCCGCTGATGCCGGTGGTGCCGATCAGTTCAAAGTTGAAGCTCACATCGGTGCTGGTGACCGCCTGCTGGTGGATCTCGACGGCGATGACGTTCGTGCCTTCAACAAGCGCGGGCAGGCCGGGGTTGACGCGGGCAATGTCGATGTCGTTTTCGGCGGTGCCAAAGGCCAGCGTGTTAAAGGCAATGGTTCCTCCCGGCATGTTGGCGCTGCGGAAAACCTCTGTGCCGTTCAAATACACCACGCCGCCGTCATCGCGCAGCAGGCGCATCGCGAGGTTTGTGTAGCTGCCGGCGTCGCTGATGGTGAAGGCGCGGCGGAAATAGGTGGTGACGTATTTGTTGTTCGGGTCGGGACCGAAGCTGACGAACGTGGCTTCGTCCGTCGGCGCGTCACCGTAGCCGAGTTCAGCCAGGCCGCTGCTCCACGCGGTGTCGTTGAACGTGCGCGCACTCCAGCCCGTGCCCTGGTCCGTGCCGTTGTCGAGATACTTCCACGCGCTGCTGAAGGCGATGAGCGCATTGGTCGCGCTGAGGAACGGCGAGTAGCCCATGTCCGCGCGCGATCCGTCGGCGTCGGCAGGCGAAGCGGGATCGCCGGAGTTGAGGGCGGGCGAGACCGAGCGAAGATGATAATCACGGGCGGCTTCATTCACGAACAGCGGGTTGGCCGTGAGATTGCCGGTGCCGGGCCAGGGTTCGGAAAGCGTAGAGTACACGATGGTGAAGTTCGTCGCGGCGAAATCCGATTGCACGGCGTCGCCGCCCCAGAGGACGGAGTTGGTGATGCGGTAGTCAACGACCGGGCCGGTGGCATTCGACTTAAACTGGGCGAGGACGTTGGTGAGGTTGTTGACGATGGTGCTGTTGTTGATCGTGACGGTGACGGATGCGCCAGCACCGGTCTTCGCCGAGACGCCCACGGTGCTGTCAGTGATCAGGCAACGACGAAGATGCGTCGCGCCGCTGAAGACGCTGATGGCCTTGGCATCTTCGATGACGCTGTTCCAGCCGCGCAGGATCGTGTTGTCCACGTTCACGACCGAATCGAGGGTGTCGATGCCGTCATCATCGCCGCCCGCGAAGACGCAGTTGCTGATCTTGATCTGCTGGCCGGCCTGCTGGCCGTGGAGATAGATGCCGTCGGAATCGTCCGGCCCGCGCATGTCGATGAACCAGCAGTTGGTGGCGAGCAGCGCGGTGCCTTGAATCTCCGGGCCGGTGCGCGCGCGGGAGAGCAGACAATGGCGGAAGGTGAGATCGGAGTTGATGCCATAACCAATCTTGCCCGGCGTGCCGTTTGCGTCAGCGTGATCGGTGAGGCTGCAGTTCTCGAAGACGACGGTGGAATTGTTCGGACGGATGACGGGAGCCTGGCCGGTGTGGCCTTCCCCGGGGGCGCGTCCGCCACGCGTGATGGTGGTGAAGCGGTAGGTGGACGGCTGGGCGTTGTTGTGACGAATCTGTCCCCAGCGCAACGCGGCTGTTCCACAGGTGATCGTGACGGGATATTGCTCGGTGCCTTCGGTGTTGATGGTGCCGTTGATGATCAACCCGGCGCCTGCGGTGCCCGAGGCGACTCCGTCGAGCAGGACCAGCGTGTTGGATCGAATGACGAGAGTGTTGCCGGCGGAGACGGTGACGGTATTGGTCACGCGCACGATGCCGCTCCAGACGGCGTTGGCGGTCGCAAGAGTTCCGCCGATGGTGGTGACGGGAGCGCCCGCGAGGCTGGTCAGGGTGCGGTTGGTCGTGAGAGTTCCCAGAGTCGCGGTCAGAGTGACGTCACCCGTCCCGGTGAACGCGACCAAAGTGCTGCCGAGTCCGTTTCGCAGCGTGACGCGATTGGTGGAAAGCGTGATGCCGGCGGAGGCGGAGAGAGTGGCTTCGGCGTCCCACAGATCGCGGTCCGGCTGGCCGGCGTCGTCGAGCGCTTCGAGCCGGAGCAGGACAGGGATATTGGTGAGGTAGCCGGCGGGGGTGAGCAGTTTCAAACTCACTGGGCTGGAGAAAGCCGGGGCGATGAGCGCGAAAAATGTCAGCAGTGAAACGAACAGGTTACGGTGGAACATCTTCATGAGAGAATTGAGAAGCCTTTGTCCAGAAAGCCAATACGACGGTCTGATACAACAGGACATACGTTGATTAACGGTCAAAAATGCCATTATGCGCCAAAAATACAATCGGTAACCTGCGGACATTGCTCAAGGAAGCATCGGCAGGGCTTGATGAAGACGTAACCCGATTGCAAAATGAACGCCGACATGAACATCCGGATCAGCTTCTATTCTTACTTCAAGGAACTGGCAGGTGTCGCCACGACCACGGAGGCGGTGGCGGAGGGCGGCACGTTGGGCGGGCTCTTTGACCGGTTGGCGGTCCAGTATCCGAAGTTGGAGCCGATGCGCAAATCGACCCTGATGGCGGTAGGCGTGGAGTATCAGTCGCGGGATTACGTCTTGAAGGACGGCGATGAAGTCTCCCTCTTCCCCCCGGTGCAAGGGGGATGAAGTCAGGCCACGACATAGTTATGAGCATGAAGCGTCAAGTTTCTCTTACTGCAAATCCCATCGACGAACCCGCCCTGCTGGCCGGGCGCACGATGACGTCCGGGATGGGCGCGGCCGTTTATTTCTCGGGCGTCGTCCGGGGCAGCGAGGCGGGCCAGTCCATTCGGGCCATCGAATACGAGGGGTTTGAAGCGATGGTGACGCGCCAGTTTGAACTCATCTTTACGGAGATCGAAACGAAGTGGCCCATTGAATCCATCCGGCTGGTTCACCGGCTCGGCGTCGTCCCGGTGAATGAAGCGTCGCTCTGGGTGGAGGTCATCGCGCCGCATCGCGGTGAAGCCTTTGCCGCGTGCCAGCATCTCATCGACGAGATGAAACGCGTGGTGCCGATTTGGAAGAAGCCGTTGTCCTAAGCGGGAGAAAGAACTCGCCATGAAAACTTCTCGCAAAATTGTTGAACAAGCGCGGCGGTTTCTCCTAGCGTCATCGCTGTCTTTAAACCGGAAAAAAACCTTGAGGTCTCTGCATTTCGATCCGTTGTGAATCCCTGACATGACCGCCTACGAACAAACTCTGGCCACGCTGCGGGCCGCTCCCAAAAAATGGCTGGTGACCGGCGCGGCCGGTTTCATTGGCTCCAGCTTGATCGAAGCATTGCTGGCGGCGAACCAGACCGTGGTGGGAATCGACAATTTCACCACCGGCAAGCACGAGAACATCAAGCTCCTCACCGCGTTGGGCGGTTCACGGTTTACTCTGCTGGAAGGAGACATTCGGAATCGGGCGGCTTGCCGTGAGGTTTGTCGTGGAGTGGATATGATCCTGCACGAGGCCGCACAAGTGTCGGTCCCGGCTTCCATGGAAGACCCCGTCGCCACGCACGACATCAACACGACAGGGTTCATGAACATGCTGCTCGCCGCCCGCGAACAGAACGTGCGCCGGGTGGTTTACGCGTCGAGTTGCGCGGTCTATGGCGATTCAACGGCGCTCCCATTGACTGAAGATCAGCCGGCCCGGCCCCTCTCGCCCTACGCCATGAGCAAGCTGGCGAATGAGGTGTACGCCGGATCGTTCTGCCGGAGTTTCGGGATGACGTCCGTCGGGCTTCGCTATTTCAATGTCTTCGGGCCGCGACAAGATCCGAAAGGCGTCTATGCCGCGGTGATTCCCCTGTGGGCCTCGGCGATGATTGCGAACAGTGAGATCCAGATTTTTGGCGACGGCTCGACCACCCGCGATTTCTGCTACGTCGGGAACGTCATCCAGGCAAACCTGCTGGCGGCCACGGCCGAGTTAGCACCGGGAACGCATGACGTGGTCAATGTCGCCGCCGGTGGACGAACCAGTTTGAACGAGCTGTTTGAGATGATCCGGACCGCGCTTCAGCCCGGCTATCCGCACCTGAAGTCCTTCAAGGCCGTGCATCGGGAGTTTCGTCCGGGCGACATCCGGCACTCGCAGGCGGACATCACCAAAGCCGCGCATGTGCTCGGTTACCGTCCGATCTGCACGGTTGAGCAGGGCTTGCATGAGGCACTGGCCTGGTATACGAACGCCGCCCAGTGCTGAGACGAGCGGCGTTAAGCGCTTCCAATTTTAAACCGATTAACACAGAGCATGAAGAACATCGCGATAGTGGGGCTGGGGTATGTAGGTCTGCCGTTGTCACTGCAGTTTGCCCGTTCGGGCGTGACGGTGCTGGGGCTGGACATCGATCCGCCGAAGGTGGAGGCCATCAACAAGGGGCAGAGTTACATCAAGCACATCGAGCCCGCGACGGTGCAGGAGCAGGTGAAGGCGGGCCGGCTGTCCGCCTCCACGGACTTCTCGCGCGTCAAGGAAGTGCAGGCCGTCATCATCTGCGTGCCCACGCCGCTGAACAAAAACCGCGAGCCCGACATCTCTTACATTCTCGAGACTGGCAAGGCCATCGCGCCGCATCTGGTCAAAGGCACCCTCGTCGTCCTCGAATCCACGACCTATCCCGGCACCACCGATGAAGACCTGCTCCGCGTGCTCGAAGCCGGTTCCAAGCTGAAGGCGGGCGTCGATTTTCATCTCGCGTTCTCGCCCGAACGCGAAGACCCCGGCAATCCCGCCAGCAAAGTCGCCACGATCCCCAAGGTCATCGGCGGACTGACGCCGGCGTGTTTGGAAAAGACCAAGGCTCTCTACGGCCAGGCGCTCACCACGCTGGTGCCCGTCTCCTCCTGCCGCGTGGCCGAAGCCACCAAGCTGCTTGAGAACATCTTCCGCAGCGTGAACATCGCGATGGTGAACGAGCTCAAGATTGTTTACGGCGCGATGGACATTGATGTCTGGGAAGTGATTGAAGCCGCGCGTACCAAGCCGTTTGGTTACATGGCGTTTTATCCCGGACCTGGCCTGGGCGGCCACTGCATCCCGATTGATCCGTTCTACCTGACCTGGAAGGCGCGTGAATACGGGAAGAACACGCGCTTTATCGAACTGGCCGGCGAGATCAACACCTCGATGCCGGAGTACGTGGTGAACCGCACGGCGGAGGCGCTCAACGAGCAGAAGAAATCCATCAATGGATCGCGTGTGCTCATCGTGGGACTGGCCTACAAGCCTGACGTGGACGACGACCGCGAATCGCCCAGCTACCATCTGCTGGACATGTTCAAGCAGCGCGGCGCGGAGCTGGCGTATTATGATCCGCATGTGCCGGTGATCCGGCCGACGCGCGAGCACGGGCACTGGACCGGCACCAAGTCAGTGACTTGGGACAAGGCATCGATTTCGATCTTTGATGTGGTGGTCATTTCCACCGCGCACAAAGGCGTGAACCACGCGGACCTGGTCGATTGGGCCAAGGCCATCGTGGACACCCGCAACGCCATGAAAGGTCACCCCGTCAGACCAGGCCAGCTCTGGAAGGCGTGAGCCGCCAGTAATTTTTTCCACAACTCCGTTCGGCGTAACGCTGAACGGAGTTTTGCTTTTCACCTTGGCAGCAGACAGCCGTCTGGTTTCGACGAATTGCCTTTTCCGCTCCGAGATTCTGATCTAAACCTCCGCCGATTCTCGCAGCTTGATGACTATGAAATCTGTTTCGCTCTCGTCCCTCAAGGTCAGCCGCATGGCCTATGGCTGCTGGCGGGTGGCGGGCACCTGGGATCCTTCAAAAGTCACCCCCGCCGCCCAGGCGTCCGGCCGCAAGGCGATCCTGGCGGCCTACGAAGCCGGCTTCACGCTCTTCGATCAGGCGGACATTTATTGCCACGGCGAGACGGAGAAAATTCTCGGGCAAGTCCTCAAGCAGACTCCGGCCATGCGCCGGCACATCGTCATCGCGACGAAGTGCGGCATCCGCATGGCGGGCGAGCCGACGAAGGATTCGCCTTATCGCTACGATTTTTCGGCGGAATACATCGAGCGTTCCTGCGAACAGTCGCTGAAGCGGCTGGGCATTGAGACGATTGATCTCTATCAGCTTCACCGCCCGGATTACCTGATGGACCCCGCCGAGATCGCGGGCGCGTTCAGCCGGTTGCGGAAGTCGGGCAAGGTCCGCGAGTTTGGCGTCAGCAATTTCCGGCCGTCGCAGGTCAGCGCATTGCAGTCGGCCTGTCCGATGAAGCTCGCCGTCAATCAGGTGGAAATCAGCCTCGCCAATCTGTCCCGCTTCGAGGACGGCACGCTCGACCAATGTCTCGCCGACAAAATCACGCCGATGGCTTGGAGTCCTTTGGCCGGAGGACAGCTCGCCGATGGCGCGACGAAGCTCCTGCCCTCCCAGGAAGGCTACAAGACCCGTCGCGCAAAGACGGTGCTCGACCGCCTCGCGAAGGCGAAGGGAACCACCCGTGCCGCCGTCGCCCTCGCGTGGCTGCTCAAGCATCCCGCCGGGATCATTCCCATCGTGGGTTCGGCAGAACCGGCGGACATCCGCGAGTCCGCCAAGGCCGCTGACGTTTCACTGACCCGCGAGGAATGGTATCAATTGCTCGACGCCGCGCGCGGTGAGCGTCTGCCCTGAAGTTTGTTATGAGCGACCATACGACGACATTTTTTAACAAGACGCCTGCCCGGCTGGGCTTCCGCATGCCCGCCGAATGGGAGACCCATGCCGGCACCTGGTTTTCCTGGCCGCGCCAGGACGGCATCAGCTTTCCGGATCGTTACGACGCCGTTCCGCCCGTTTATGCCGAGCTGATCCGTCATCTGGTCAAGGTCGAGGACGTGAACATCAACGTCTGGGATGCGGACATGGAAGCCACCGTTCGCGCGCTGCTGACGAAGTTCAAGACGCCCTTGGAGCGCGTTCACTTCCATCATTTCCCGGCCTATGAACCGTGGTGCCGTGATCATGGCCCGATCTTTCTCGTGCGCGACCGGCAAGGGCAGCATGAGCGTGCCGTGGTTGATTGGGGCTACAACGCGTGGGGCGGGAAGTATCCGCCGTTTGATCTCGATGACGCCGTTCCGCAGCATGTGGCGGCGCTGCGCGGGCTGCATCTTTTCTCGCCGGGCATCGTCATGGAAGGCGGCTCCATCGATGTGAACGGGCTGGGCACGCTGCTCACCACGGAATCCTGCCTGCTCAATCCGAACCGCAATCCCGGCATGGACCAGGCGGAGATCTCGCGCTTCCTGCGGGATTATCTGGGCGTGGAGAAAATCATCTGGCTCGGGGACGGCATCGTGGGCGACGACACGGACGGCCATGTGGACGACCTCTCCCGCTTCATCAGTCCGACTACGATTGTCACCATCTTCGAGGAGGACATCGAAGACGCCAACTACGCCGCGTTGCACGATAATCTGCATCGCCTGCGTCTCGCGCGGGATCATGAGGACAAGCTGTTTCAAATCGTGAAGCTGCCGACGCCGGGCATGGTCGAGTATCAAGGCCAGCGTCTGCCCGCGAGCTACGCGAACTTCTACATCGCGAACAAGGTTGTGCTCGTTCCCACCTTCAAACGGGCGAACGACAAGGTCGCCATCGCGACGTTGCAGGAACATTTTCCGGAACGAAAGGTCATCGGCGTGGACTCCTCGGAACTCATCTGGGGCCTCGGTTCGTTCCACTGCATCACGCAGCAGGAACCGGCTTGAAGGCCAAGTAATCCGAGCGGCCCCGGTGCAACTGCGCGCCGTGGCGTGGCAGGTGAACGACTGAAGGTTCACCTCAGTCGGCGGGCCTGGTTCAACGACGGCGGTTGCAGATCGCCGGCATCATGAGCCGTCACGCCACGCTTGGCCTGGGGCGCCAAGGTGAACCGCAGAGGATGTGTCCTCAATTCTGAGTATCCAATCATGCGGGTGGCAAGCTTTCGCAGGCTGGCTCCGGATTACAAGCGGCTGGCCCCCGCCACGAGCATGCTCAATGGACTCTTCCACAAAAGCCAGCGACAGGCTCTAGCCCGGATATTTCATAGGCGTCCGCCGTGCCGAAGGCGTAGCGCAGACCTCCGGTCTGCCGTATCGCAGGTTTGCAACCTGCGGACGCCCGCTGGGCCGGGAACACTCTGCCGATT
>Ga0163144_10024655_pt1 | contig 11787 bp, 8 predicted proteins | sample OliLak19BULKMAT1_FD_123175 | JGI IMG/M metagenome (GOLD analysis project Ga0163144, IMG submission 123175) | Freshwater microbial mat bacterial communities from Lake Vanda, McMurdo Dry Valleys, Antarctica - Oligotrophic Lake LV.19.BULKMAT1 | ecosystem: Environmental > Aquatic > Freshwater > Lake... | reverse complement strand
CTCCGCGTGAACCTCGACGCGGCGTTCCACCTGCTCAAGGGGCTCGCGCCGCTGCTCCGGTCCGCCGGCGCCGCGTCGGTGGTCCTCGTCGCGTCCATCAACGGCCAGCGCGGCAAGATGGGCCAGGCGAACTACGCCGCGAGCAAGGCCGGGCTGATGGCCCTTGGCAAGACCGCCGCCCTCGAGCTCGGGCGCTTCGGCGTCCGCGTCAACTCCGTGGCGCCCGGGTGGATCGACACGCCGATGACGGCGGGGATCCCGGCGGCCTACCGGCAGCGCGCGATCGACGAGTCCGCCCTCGGGCGGACGGGGACCCCCGACGACGTGGCGGGCGCGATCCTCTTCCTCTGCTCCGGCCTCGCCCGGCACGTGACGGGCCAGGTGCTCCGCGTCGACGGTGGACAGCTGACCGCGTAGCCCGCACAGGAGACCTGCGATGGACCTCTTCCCCTCCGCGACCGTCCGCAGCCTCGAGGCCAAGGACGTCGACGCCGTCGTGGCGCTGGACGCCCGCATCGTCGGCCGCCGGCGCGACGGCTACCTCCGCCCCAAGCTCGCCGAGGCGCTGAAGGACGTCGGCATCCGCGCGTCGCTCGTCGTCGAGCACGACGGGCGGCCGGCCGGCTTCCTCCTCGCGAAGGTCTGGTACGGCGAGTTCGGCGAGCTCGATCCCGTCGCCGTCCTCGACACCATCGGCGTGGACCCGCTCCTGCGCAGCCACGGCCTCGCGACCGTGATGCTCGACCAGCTCCGCATGAACCTCGCGGCGCTCGACATCCGCACGCTGCGTACCGAGGTGAGCTGGCGGAACCCCGAGCTCCTCACCTTCTTCCATCGCGAGGGTTTCGTGCCCGCGCAGCGGCTCTGCCTCGAGGCCGACCCGGCGGCGCCGGAGGTCCGCGCGCGACGCGAGGCCCGGCTCGAGGCGCAGGGCGGCGACGCCGTCGCGGCGCGCTGACCGGCCGGTGGACGCCGGAGGGGGCGACGCGAGGCCCGGGCGTCGCCGGGGCCTCGCGTCCCTCCCCGTGCCGAAGGGGTGCCGAGGGTGTGCCAAGATGGGCCCATGCCGGCCCGTCGTCCCCGCCCCCGTCGAGCCTCCCGTCCGCGTGGCGAGGGCCTCGCGGTCCCGCGCGTGTTCTCCGTGGACGGGGCCGACCCGTACGCCGCCGTCCGCTGGCGCAAGCGGACCGCGCGGATCGACGACGCCGAGGGGCGGGCCGTCTTCGAGCAGCGCGGGGTCGAGGCGCCGGCCACGTGGAGCGACCAGGCGGTGGACCTGGTGGCCTCGCGCTACTTCGCGGGCCGCCTCGGCACGAAGGCGCGCGAGCGCAGCGTCCGGGCCCTCGTGGGGCGCGTGGTCGGCACGATCGCCGGCTGGGTGCGCCGGGGCGGCGCGCTCGCCTCCGCCGCGGACGCCGTGGCGTTCGAGGCCGAGCTGGCGTCGCTCCTGCTCCAGCAGCGCGCGTCGTTCAACTCGCCGGTCTGGTTCAACGTCGGCTTCGAGCCGCACCCGCAGTGCGCCGCGTGTTTCATCCTCGGCGTCGAGGACCACCTGCCCTCGATCCTCGAGCTGGCGACCGTCGAGGGGCGCGTGTTCAGCCGGGGCAGCGGCGCGGGGTCGAACTTCTCCGCGCTCCGCGCGTCCACCGAGCCCACGCGGTCCGGCGGCCTCGCCGCGGGCCCGGTGGCGTTCCTGCGCGGCCTCGACGCGCTCGCCGGTGCGGTGAAGAGCGGCGGCCGCACCCGGCGCGCGGCCAAGATGGCGATCCTCGACGCGGACCACCCCGACGTGCTCGCGTTCGTCGAGAGCAAGGCGATCGAGGAGGCGCGCGCGCGGGTGCTCGCCGCCGCGGGGCTCGACCGCCTCGACGGCGCCCACGGCCCGTCGGTGGCCTTCCAGAACGAGAACCACTCCGTGCGCCTGCCCGACGCGTTCCTGCGCGCCGTGGCCCGGGACGGCGCGTGGACGCTGCGCCCGCGCACCGGCGCCGTGCGGCCCACGAGGGTGCGCGCCCGCGACCTCCTGCGCGCCGCGGCGCGCGCCGCCCACGACTGCGGCGACCCGGGCGTGCAGTTCGCCGACACGATCGAGGGCTGGAACCCCGTGCCCGTCACGGGGCCCATCCGCGCGACGAACCCGTGCGCCGAGTTCGTCTTTCTCGACGACACCGCCTGCAACCTCGCCTCGGTGAACGTGCTCGCGTTCCGCGACCCGGTCCACGGCGTCGACGTCGCCCGTCTCGCGGCGGCCGTGCGGGTGCTCGTGGTCGCGATGGAGACCCTCGTCGGGCACGCGTCGTACCCCACGCCCCGCATCGCCGAGCGCTCGGCCCGGCTGCGGCCCCTGGGCCTCGGCGTGACGAACCTCGGCGCCCTCCTGCTGTCCCTGGGCCTCGCGTACGACAGCGACGCGGGCCGGGCGTTGGCGGCGGGGGTCATGGCCCTCGTCGGCGGCGAGGCCACGCGCACGTCGGCGCGGCTCGCGGCGCGCCTCGGGCCGTTCGCGGCGTGGGCCGAGAACCGCGCGCCGGCGCGGCGCGTCTTGGCGCGGCACGTGCGCGCGGCGCACCGCCTCGACCGACGCCGCACCCCCGCCCGCCTCCGGGCGGCGGCCGTCGAGGCGTGGGACGACGCGGAGGCCCGCGCCGCGCGGCACGGCCTGCGGAACGCGCAGGTCACGGCGATCGCGCCGACCGGCACGATCTCGTTCCTCATGGACTGCGACACGACCGGCGTGGAGCCGGCGCTGTCGCTCCGCCACGCGAAGTCGCTGACGGAGGGCGGCGTGCTCCGGATGGGGCTGCGCGTCCTCCCGACGGCGCTCGAGGCCCTGGGCTACGACGCCCCGTCCGCCGCGGCCGTTCTCGCCCACGTCGAGGCGACGGGGGGCGTGGAGGGCGCGCCCGGGCTGGCGCCGGCCCACGCCGACGTGTTCCGGACCGCGCTCCCGACGCGGCCCGGCGGGCCCGCGCTCGTCCCGCGCGCCCACCTCGCGATGATGGCCGCATTGCAGCCGTTCGTGTCCGGCGCCATCAGCAAGACGGTGAACCTGCCGGCGGCGGCGACGGTCGAGGACGTCGAGGCGACGTTCCTCGAGGCGTGGCGGCTGGGGCTGAAGGCCGTGGCCGTGTACCGCGACCAGAGCAAGGTGACGCAGCCCCTCGCGCCCGCCACGGCCCCGGTCTGCACCGCGTCCAGCGGCTGCGACTGACCCGGCGCGACGACGCGAGGCCCGGCGTCGCGGGCGGGCGCGCAGGGTTCACGCGGGGTTCACACGGGACTCACGCGGGGTTCACGCGGGGCTTCGCGAGGCCTGAACGCGGGCGCGGCGCGCGTGCGTGGTAGGTTCAAGGACTCCCCCGGAGTTCCCGCCCGTGGCGTTCCCCCGCGTCCTGCTCGTCACCGCCAGCGCGGGGAACGGGCACGCGCGCGCGTCGGCGGCGATCGCGGCCGCGCTCCGCGCCCGGCACCCGACGATCGACCTCGCCGAGGTCGACGTCATCACGCGCCTGCCCCGCTGGCACGGCCACACCTACCGCGCCGGCTACCTCCACCTCGTCGATCGCCATCCGCTCGTCTGGCGGGCGCTGTACGAAGACACCGACCGCAGGACCACGGCACTCGGCCACCTCGTGTCGGTGTGGGCCGGCCGCGGCTTCCTCCGCGAGGCCATCGCGTGGCGCCCGGACCTCGTGGTCTCCACGCAGTTCCTGCCGCCCGAACTCTTCGCCTGGGCCCACCGCAAGGGCTGGACGAAGGTGCCGCTCCACACCGTGATCACCGACCACGACGCGCACCGGATCTGGTGGCAGCCCGAGGTGGAGCAGTACTACGTCGCGAGCGACCTCGTCCGCGCGCGCCTCGCGTACCGCTTCGGCGTGCGGTTCGACCGCATCCACGTCACGGGGATCCCGATCGACGCGGGCTTTCGCGCCAAACGCGACCCCGTCGCGATCCGTGCCCGCCTCGGCCTCGACCCCGCCCGCCCGACGGTCCTCTTCCTCTCGGGCGGGTTCGCCGCGGGCCCCATGGGCGCCTCGATCCTGGGGATCTGGCAGGACCGCCCGGACGTGCAGATCGTGGCCGTGTGCGGGAAAAACGTGCGCCTCGCGCGCCGCGTGGCCGACCTCCCGCGCCCCGAGGGCGGCACGCTCCACGTGCTCGGCTTCCGCGACGACGTCCCCGATCTCATGACCGTCGCCGACCTCGTCGTGGGGAAGAGCGGGGGGCTGACGACGTCGGAGTGCCTCGCGCTCGGCAAGCCGTTCGTCGTGTCGCACGCGATCGCCGGGCAGGAGGAGCGCAACGCCGACGCGGTCCTCGGCGGCGGCGCGGGCGTGAAGGCGCCGACGCCCGAGGAGGTCCGTTGGCACGTCGTGCGGCTGCTCGCGCGCCCCGACGAACTGCGCACGATGGGGGCCCGCGCCCGCGCGATGGGGCGGCCGGACGCCGCCGACCTCGTCGCCGACCGCATCGCCGACCGCGTGCAACCGACGCCCGCGGTGCCGCTGCCGCCGCACGGGGCGCCGCGCTTCGTGCCGCGCCCGTCCGCGCGCCCCTGACGCCCGTTCGGCGCCGCGGGGTGCCGGTCGAGCCCCGGGTCAGCGCGGGCCGGGCCTCGCGTCCGGGAGCCGGGACGTCGGGGCTCCCGAGGTGGGGGCTGCGGCGGCGGGCGCCGGCGGCATGCGGCCGACGACGAGCCGCTCGACGGGCCGGCCGCCGACGAGGTGCTGCTCGAGGATCTCCGGCACGTCGGCGGGCGTGACCTTGCCGTACCAGACGCCCTCCGGGTAGACGACCACCGCGGGGCCCTGGTCGCACGCGTCGAGGCAGCCGGCCTTCTGGGCCCGGATCTCTCCCGCGAGCCCCCGCGCCTTCAGCGCGACCTTGAACGCCTCGAGCACCGCACCGGCGCCGCGGGCGTTGCAGCAGCCGCGCGGGTCGTCGGCGGCGCGCTCGTTCTGGCAGACGAAGACGTGGCGGCGGAAGGGGAAGGGCATCGCGGGGGCTCCGGGGGGCACGGGTGCCCATGGTAGGGTGCGCCGCCCGGTCGGAGGCTCCTGAGGTGCGCCGGATCATCCCCTCGATCGTCGTGTCCTTCCTCGCGGGGGTCGCCGCCGTCGCCGCCGTCGCCGCGGGGCCCGCGCGCGCGGAGGGGGCCGCGCGGTACCGGCCGGGTCCCGTCGGGACCCGCCCCGTCGCGCCGGCGTCCCTCGAGGGCGCGCTCGCGTTCCCGCGCACGTCCCGGCTCGCGCCGTCGTCCGTCGCGCCCTGCGCGCCGGTCGCGGCCCTCGACCCGTGCGATCCGCGGTGCGACCCCCGCCGCGGACCCCTCGAGGTGCGGGACATGTACGTGTTGGCGCAGCCGCGCCTCACGCTGCCCGCGGTCGGCCCCGACACGCTCGGGTGCGGCCGGTCGTCGTTCCGCGCCCAGTTCCACTGGAGCAACTCGTTCGGCTGGCGGCAGGACGTGACCGGCGAGGACCCGGGCGTGCGCTGGTACCTGGTGGACGGCGAGACGCGCACGGTCGACGCGACGTTCCTCCACGGCGTCGCTGCCGACGTCGACCTGGGGGTGCGGCTGCCCGTCCACGGGCGAGGCGCCGGCGAACTCGACGACGTCATCGACGCGTTCCACGGCCTCGTGCCGGGGCTCTTCAAGGGCAACAAGCGCGAGGACTTCGAGAACGACAAGTTCCGCGTCCACGGCCTCCTCGAGGACGACACGCCGTTCTCCCAGGACGCCGACAAGGGCCTGGGGCTCGGCAACGTCGAGGGCCTCGTCCGTTGGCGGTGCCTCGACGGCGGGCGCGACGGCCTCTCCCTCGCGCTCGTCGGGCGCGCCACGGCGCCCACCGGGACGGCGCCCTTCGACACCGAGGGCGTCGAGGCGGGCCTGCAACTCGTCGCCGCGCAGCGGATCGCGACGCACTGGGACCTTTACGGCGGCGTCGGCGAGACGTGGTACGAGACGCCGACGTTCCGCGGGATCCGCTACGCCGCGTGGCGGACGACGGTGTTCGGCGCCGTCGAGTGGCGTTTCTGCTCGCGTGGGAGCTTGCTGTTCCAACTCGACTACGCCGGCCCGCTCGCCGCCGACGTCGCCAACTTCGCGCCCGACGTCTTCTACACGCACGTGGGCGTGAAGTGGGATCTCGCGCCCGGGACGCGCCTCGAGCTCGGCTTCACCGAGAACCTGGTGGACCAGCAGACCACCGCCGACGTCGGTCTCTGGGTCGGCGTCGAGCACACCTGGTGACGCGTCCGCGCGCCGCGGGCCGGTCGCCGTGAGGCTCGTCGGCCCCGACGGCCGCGTCCGGTGGCTCGCGTACGGGATGAACGTCCATCCCGGCGGCACGCCCGAGGTGCTCGAGGACGCGCTGCGGTCCACCGTGGACCCCCTTCGCGAGCGCCTCGACGTGGACGGCCCGTTCGGGCTCGCCGTCCGGCTCGACCGCGAGGGCGTCGAGACGCTCCTCGACGACGACGAGCGCTGCCGCCTGATCGGCGACCTGCTCCGCGCGCAGGACCTCGTCCCCTTCACGGGCAACGCCTTCGTCCACGGCGCGTTCCACGACGTCGGCACCAAGGCCGACGTCTACCGCCCCACGTGGACCGATCCCGCGCGCGTCGCATACACCGTGGGCTTCGCGCACGTCCTGGCGGCGTGGTCGTCGCCGGGTGCCGAGGTGTCGCTCTCGACGTCGCCGCTCTCGTTCAAGCCGTTCGGCGACGGCCCGGGGCTCGCGCGCGCCGCCGCCGCGCGCCTCGTCGAGACGGGCGCGGCCCTCGCCGACCTCGCCGACGCGACGGGCGTGCGTGTCCGGCTGGCGGTCGAGCCCGAGCCGCTGTGCACGCTCGAGACGACCGACGAGACGCTCGCGTTCTTCGCGGGCCCCCTCGAGGCGGCGCTCGCCGGCGCGCCGCGCGCCCGCGCCCACCTCGGCGTCTGCTACGACGTGTGCCACCAGGCCGTGGAGGGCGAGGACCCCGAGGCGAGTCTCCTCGCGCTCGAGGCCGCCGGGGTCGCGATCGCGAAGGTGCAGCTCTCGAGCGCGCTCGTGGTGCCCGACCCGGCGCAGGCCGCGCACCGCGCCGCCGTCGCGCGGTTCGACGAGGGTCGCTGGCTCCACCAGGTCGCCGCGGGCGCCCCTCCGCACGGCATGCGCCGCGCCGCCGACTTGCCCGACGTGCTCACCGGGCCGGACGCCGCCGCGTGGGCCGCCGCGGGGCCTTGGCGCGTGCACTGCCACGTGCCCGTCCACCTCGCCGCGCTCACGCCGCCCCTCGTCACGACGCAGTCGGTGCTCGCCCGGGCCTTGCGTACCCTCGCGCGCCGGGGCCTCACGTCGCACCTCGAGATCGAGACCTACACCTGGGACGGCCTGCCCCCCGAGGTCCGCGCCGGCGGCCTCGTCGCGTCCCTCGCGCGCGAGTACGCGTGGGTGCTCGCCCGCCTGCGCGAGGACGGGGTCGTCCCGTGGGCTCCCGAGGAGGATGCGTGACCGCGCCCCGCCCCCCGATCCGCACCGCGCTCGTCGTCGTCTCCGACCGCGCCGCGGCCGGCACCCGCCCCGACGCGACCGCTGCCCTCCTCCGTCCCGTGCTCGCCGCGCGCGGCTTCCTCCTCGACGAGGTGGTCGTCGTCGCCGACGAGCGGCCTGCGATCGCCGCCGTGCTCCGCGCCCGGGTGGGCGTCTTCGGCCTCCTCCTCACCACCGGCGGCACCGGCGTGGCGCCGCGCGACGTGACGCCCGAGGCCACGCGCGACGTGATCGAGAAGGAGGTCCCCGGCCTCGTCGAGGAGATCCGGCGGCGCAGCGCCGAGCGCACGCCGAAGGCGCTCGGCAGCCGGGCGGTCGCGGGCGCCGTCGGCACGACGCTCGTGCTCAACCTGCCCGGCCGCCCGGAGGGCGCGGTCGAGGCGTTCGAGGTCGTCGCGGGCGTCGTTCCGCACCTCGTAGACCTGCTGCGCGGCCCGGTGGGGGACGCGTCCCACGCGCCCTGACGCCGGGTCGGGAGCCGCCGGCGGGGCGACGCGAGGCCCGGCGGTCCACCCCGCGTACCATACGCGGCTCGGAGGTTTCCTCATGCGGCACCGGTTCCACGTCGGGCGGGGCGTCGTCGCGATGTCCCTCGCCTGGCTTCCCACGGCGGCTCTCGGCCTGGTCCTCGCGGCCTGTGGCACCTACGGCAGCCACACCGACCCGATCTTCCGCGGCGTCGTCGGCCCCGCGGGGGGGACGGTGGCTGCGGGGCCGGTCACGCTGGTGATCGCACCGGGCGCGCTGCTCGCCGACCTCTCGATCGAGATCCTCCCGCAGCCCGACCCGCTGCCGATCGACCCGGCCGCCGGGCCCGTCGAGTACCTGCCCGGCCTGCACTGCATCGGGCCCCTCGGCCAGGGGCTGGCGCAGCCGTGCGTCGTGCGCATCTGCTACGACCCGGCCGACGTGCCCGGCGGGGCGACGCTCGCCGACCTCGTGCTCCTCGAGTGGGACGACGCGGCGCAGTGGATGCGCGTGCGCGGCAACGCGATCCACGACACGGTCGCGGGCTGCTTCGAGGACGTCTTCTACGGCGAGCTGGGCCACATCGGCGTGGGCGTGCGGACGCTCCGGTTCGACTTCGTGGTGGCCGCGCAAGACCCGATCGTCGGCGCCGCGCTCGGGTTCGGCTTCAGCGACCTCTACCTCGGCCACAGCGGGGGCGGGATCGCGCCGCAGGGGATCCCGAACACGTCGGACGGGCGCGGGTACGTGCCGTCGGGCGACGGCCGGCGCGTGTTGTTCGCCGTGTCCGACCTCCAGACCGACGGGACGTCGCTGCGCGCGGTCGACGTCGCCGACGGCAGCGTCCTGTTCGAGTCGTCGCCCGATCTCTTCGTGCGGGCGTCGGACCCGCTGTACGGGTGGTTCCCCGGGCAGCCGACGAACCTCTTCTACGCGCACCGCGAGGAGCCGGACGGCTTCTTCGACGTCTTCGCCGACGACGACGTGGCGGGGGCGGCCCACCAGAACCTGCGCAACGGCGAGTTCTTCGAGGGGTTGATCGACGTCCGCATCGCGCCGGACGGCACGATGGCGCTGTTGCGCTACGAGGACGCGTTCGGGGGCGGCCAGCGGGCCGACGTGGTTTCGACGTCCACCGGCGCGCTGCTCGGCGACGACCTGCCGATCCTGCCCCTGGGGCCTGGCTCGCCGATGCCTCGGTGGCTGCCCGACTCCTCGGGGCTGACCTTTGTCGACGGCGACGAGCTCCAGCGGATCGACCGTGACGGCGGGGGCCTCGCGACGCTCTACGTCGCGCCGACGACGTTGCTCGACGCGGCGGTGGCCGACGACTTCGCGCCGGGGAGCCCGGCCGCGTCCCACGTGGCGTATCTCCGGACGACCGGTGGGCAGATCGTCTCGTTCGGCGGCTTCACGGGTCCGACGACGTGGTTCGGGACCGACGTGTTGGCGGGCGGCGCCCGCGTCGAGCAGGACCTCGGGGCCGACCTCGGCGTCGGGGAACTGGCCTACCACCCCGAGGGCACGACGGTGTGGTGCCAACTCACGTCGATCGGGCAGATCTTCGTCGACGGGCAGGCCCGCGTGGGGACCGCGGCGGTCCTGCCGCCGCCCGGCGCGTTCGAGTTCGTGACGGTGTTCGATGCGGCGACGGCGGCGACGAACCGGGTGATTGCGGCGCCGCTCGGCGCCCTCGACATCGACAAGGTGTCGGGCGACGTCCTGTTGTGGATGCAGAGTGCGTCCCAGGACGTGCAGTTCCCGCAGGCGGGGTTGTGGCGTCTCGAGGACGACGGCACGGGGGGCACGACGGTCTCGCTCGGCGGCCTCGTGCCGCTCGACGCTCCGCGGTTCCTCACTTCGTGGCGGGCCAACGTCTGCTCGAGTTTCGCCGCCTTCGTCCGCTGACCGCGACGGGGTGCGGGCCGTCGGGTGCCCGTCGGGCGTCAGGCCCCCGAGGGGCGCCCTTCGGTCGGCGCCTCCCGGGACCTGTCGGAGAGCCTGGAACGGTATCGAAGACTCCGTCACCGCCGCGAAGCGCGGGCCCGCGGGGGCTGCGCGCCGAGCGGGTGTCCGGGCGGCTTGGCCCACCGGAACGCGCGCGAAGGCGATTTCTTCACCCGATCTGAGACCCACGCCGGACGTGCGGAGATCCACGGCCCGGACGCCCGATCGGCCGCGGCTCGCCTCTCCCGGCGGCGCCCCAGCGTGCGAGTCGCGCGGTCGGCCGCGGGCCCGCGTCCCGAGCCGCGGACCGGGGGGGGGGCGGTCCCGCCGCTCCCGTCACCTTGCCGTGGCGTCTAGGCACCCCTACACTCCTCGCGGCATCGGGCGGGTTCGTGCGGGTTGCACGAGTTGGGGGAGGGGCGGCTGAGGTGCAGGCGACCAACGAATTGCTCGATCATCGTCTCGAGAGTCGCGGCGCTTCGATCGCCCGGCGCTGGAGCGCAGGCGGCTTGTGCGAGGCGGTCGATGCCCTCGAGGACGTCTCCGGTGGGGCGGCGACGAACGCCGTGGCCGAGTCGCTTCGAAGGGCTCGAAGAAGTCCATGCGGCGGTGGTGCCCGGGCGAGCCGACGGACCGCCACGACCTGCCGGCGACGGCGAGGGGTCGCGTGGCGGGGCACCATGGCGGTGCGCTCGGAAGGATTGCGTTTCCCGCGTGGACTCCCATGAGCGACATCGAGACGACGAAACCTTCCGACGGCGCGCATGTGCCCGCGCTGGATGGCGTGCGCGGCTTGGCCATCCTGATGGTGCTGCTGCTCCACTTCTGGCCTGAATCGTTCGCGCTGGGGCACCTGGGTCCTGCCGGGGTTGCAGCGACCAAGCTCGCCATGGGCGGACTGTGGGGTGTCGAACTCTTCTTCGTCCTTTCCGGCTTCCTCATCACGGGGATCCTGTTGCGAAGTCGTCAGGGGCCCGGGTACTTCCGCAACTTCTACATGCGCCGAGTCCTGCGGATCTTCCCGCTGTACTACGGGACGCTGGTGATCTTGCTGGTCCTCCTGCCGGCCTTCGTCGCGCTCGATCGACCCGCGCAGGCGATTCGTCAGCACTCCTTCTGGCTTTGGACCTACCTTTCCAACTTTCCCTTGACCTCCGGGGAGATCCCCTCCGGATGGGATGACTCCCGCCTCTTCTGGGTCGGCCACTTCTGGTCGCTGTGCGTGGAAGAGCACTTCTACATGGTCTGGCCGCTGGTCGTGTGGAGCGTCGGTCCGAACCGTCTTGCACGCGTCTGTGTCGTGGTCGTGGCCTTCAGCGCGTCCGTGCGCCTCCTCAACGCCCTCGCCTCCGTGAGCTGGGGACCTGACGTGGCTCTCCTCCACTGGACCACCCTCACCAAGCTGGATGGCTTGGCAGTGGGCAGCCTGATCGCCGTGGGGTTCAACTCGGGCGCGACGCGCGCACGGGCGCTGGCGGTATCGAGACGTGTCTTCCTTCCTTCGGCGTTGATCTTCCTGGCGATCGTCTTGATCCCACGGCGGTGGGACTCCGGCTTCCTCTTGGTGCCGGGCGAGACCGCGATCGTGGCGTTCTTCGGGTGCGTCCTGATCCGTTTGCTCGTGGCCGACGAACGCTCGTGGTGGCGGACGTGCTTTCAATGGGGCTGGCTGCGGATGCTCGGCAGATACAGTTACGGACTCTACGTCCTGCACGGCGTCCTGCGTCCGACGCTGATGAGATGGATCGACGTGGATTCGATTCATGCCAGCGTTCGTTTCGCCCCGCTCTCGTTGGCCCTCTACCTCGGTGCGGTCCTCGGCCTGTGT
>Ga0163144_10024654_pt1 | contig 11788 bp, 12 predicted proteins | sample OliLak19BULKMAT1_FD_123175 | JGI IMG/M metagenome (GOLD analysis project Ga0163144, IMG submission 123175) | Freshwater microbial mat bacterial communities from Lake Vanda, McMurdo Dry Valleys, Antarctica - Oligotrophic Lake LV.19.BULKMAT1 | ecosystem: Environmental > Aquatic > Freshwater >... | reverse complement strand
TCTCACCCCACTACCCTAAAGAGGTTTGGTCACAGTCTCGTTCGCTTCGCTAACTCGCTTTGCGACCAAACTTTTCTCTTTTAGAGAAAAGTAGGGGTTCTCCCGCCGCCCGTTGATAGAAACTTCCTTAGATAACTGGCTGCGGGCCTGCCGGAGCGGCTGGAGCCGCCGGCTGAGCGGCAGGGATGCGCGTAACTTGTGGGGCTGCTGCCGGCGCTGACTGAATTCCTAAGCTCTTCTTGATTCCTTCGATTTGGTCGGGCTGTAGGCCGAGAGGCTCGACGTACTGATTGAACGCCTGTTCCTTGGCTACTGGATCTACGACCCCTGCAAGCTCTTTGCGCAAGGTCTCCATGAGGCCGCCTGATGCCTGCGGAGGAACCGGCTTCATTCCCGGCTCGTTGTATCCGCCAGCGTTCGGAATCTTGGCTCCTCTGCCCGTAGCATTGAAATCCGCGACAGACATCGAAGGATCGATCATGACGCGACCGTCTTGATCGCGGCGCTGATTGATTCCGCGGTCCATGGTTACCTGAGCCGACTTCTCGAAAGCTGCTTCAACGATCTTTCCAAGACCGGAATTGCGATTGATTGGGTTCGACATTTTGAGTCCTCCGTTATGGTGCTCTATTCGGAAGATTCGATTTTGTTCCTTTTGTGCCTTGCGCTAGGAAGGGATTCACTGTATCATCTGGAATGTAGTAATAGATCTTTCAAAACTCATATGGGCGTGAACAGGTATCGACTGTACGACAGAGAACTGCCGTTGCATGCAGAGGAAGGATGATTACTCTTTAAATCCTCATTCAAGAAACAACTGCTGATACTCTCAGCATGGCAACTCTCGAAGGGATCTGGGCGAAAGCTCCGGCTCCTGTAGAGGGTGCAGCCATCGCGGCCTAAGAACTGCGACGTAAGGACCTCTCTTCGACTGGTAGAGAGGCACCTGCGATTCCCAATCCAGTGGCATAGCGTTAGCCTGAGGCGCGAGGAATTCCCGGCCTGAGAATGCGGGACCCGAAGCCAAGCAAAGAATGTCTCGATAGTCAGCTTGGAACGGTATCATCGATGGACCAGAAACTACGAGGCTAAGCATGTAGTAGCGCTTTTTGATGATGTTCAGGACGCGGGTTCGATTCCCGCCACGTCCACCATAAACGAACCCTCTACTGGATACGTAGAGGGTTTTGTTTTAAGCAGGAAAATCCGCGGTCTGCCGGAATTAGCCAAATGGATGCATACTGGATCGCCTACAAAAAAGTAACTAGAGACTTCCGCGAGTACATCCTCGAACTGGGGATTCCGTACAACGCGGAGGTAGCTGACGCTTCAGATTGTCATGGCAACATTGTCAGGACCAGTACTGTAATGGTCTTGAGAGCCGAGACTCTTGATGGTCGCGAGGCTCCGCATAGGAAATTCTATTCGATGTACGATTGGAATTTTGAATACAAGATAGGGCAAAAGACGACGCTAGACGATTCATGACGTAAATGCGATTGCGAACCTTCCGTCCCACGATCAAACAGGCTCCGGTGTGCCTTACGGAAACGCAATCTTCAAAGCCCATGGACAGAACGTTCTGTCCATGGGTTTTTTATTGGGTTAGAGCGCTGCCGGGATGAGTACTGCGTTGGCGTCGATTCTGTCGATGGTAACCTTTGTTCTCATGTCTGCTGTGTCGGTTCCGTTGTCTTGGACGTTCCCTGCGGTGCTTCCTACAACGATTGTATCTTCTGAAATTATCGTATATTTAACATTGCTTCCAATCGTAATTCCCCAACCCGTATTGGTATGGGTACTACATCTATAAAATTGCATGTTTTTAGTTGACGTTCCTCCTACTGCGCTAATACTAATTCCATTTCCTGCATTTGCGTAAATGTGACAATCTTCGAATCTCGAAGTCTTTGGTGCTCCAGATGCGATTTGCGCATCGAAAATTTTGATGCCATCGCCTCCCCAAGTATGAATATGGCAATTCTTGATCATGTGGTGACCGCCACCATTTATTGTCAAACCATTATTTGTACCAAAAACATCTGATTCAATGGCTGTATCTTCGATCATGCAATGGTCGCCGTTAATGATGATTCCATGATTATTGTCTACGGCAACGACAGTAAGTCCGCTGATACTGCAATTATCTCCATCGACGGTTATTGCTGTAGCCCCGTTAGTATTTATGTTAAATTGACGGCCGGTTCCACGTACATGAATCTCATCCTTAGAGACTACCAGTGTCTCTGTAATCGTAACCGTCGTATTGATAGACGAAAAATTGATAACGTCTCCTCTTCCTGATACGGCTAAGTCATGGGCGCGGTCGAACGTCAATACGGCGGTTTCTGGCGTATCTCCCTCAAGTGCGTCGTCGCCATTTACCGGGTCCACATAGATGGTTTCTCCGATAGCGCGATGCGACGACCTTAAGCCTTCGATCATGTATTTGAGATGCGTAAATTCTGGCAAGGTTCTGCTGATCGCATCGACGAGATTAGATACTGTCGAATTGACGAAGACGTTGAAATTCCCCAAGGTTGGAACGTAGGGGTTAGAGCCGTCTTCGGAGTATAAGTTACCATTTACGTTGAGTTGATGACCGACTTCGTCAGGGCGAATCTTCCAATCGTTGGCTAAGAAGAATGTTCTGCCTAGTTCGTTCGCTCCCGGCAGAGGATTTCCACCGACCGCTCGAATTGGAAAGTCAAATCCAATGGCGACGGAATCCGCAAGCCAATGTTCTTTAGCATCGGAGTATAGGTCGACAAGGACATCGAAGGACGTAATTCCCGGTTTAACAATAAACAACTTGTTCGTTGTATCAACGGTAAATTTGACCGCATCGGCCATTTCCTTGAAGCCTTTTCCTTCTGTAGTATTCGTTCCACGACAACGAAGTTCTCCCAATCCATATGCAATCTGGTCAACTCCAAAATTTTGCCCTTTTACGGTTCCTGTTGAGCGCATGACTCCGCCAATATAAGTAATAGCAGCTAAATCTACTCCTCCTCCGAAGGACGTAGATGGGGGCAAGGTTGGGTCAAGAACATACATTTTCCAACCATCTGTTGCTGTTAATGTATCAGATCCGTCAACGTACCATGCGCTCCAAACGCCGGCCGCATCGCCCGGAGTAACTGCGCCGGAGCCTACAAGAACTCTAACTCCTCCATTTGCTTTTGTATCGCAAAGACCCGGAGTTGAAGATCGCAACCAGATATAAATTAACTTACCGGCATGGGTTCCGCCGACTGAAAAGTCTAGCGCTGTAAATGGGCCGAACGTACTGCCTTTATTGGTAGCAGCACCAGTAACGCCGCGAGAGATACAATTTGATCCCTGTACAAAATAATCAGGCTCAATAGCAATCGCGCCTGCTCCGCCTGATCCGTAGGATACCCATCCCGTTACGGATTCAGCGGTACTAAGAACGGTCAAATCTGTTGTTATTGTAAGTGCCATATTTTAAAATAAAACCTTAACATTGTCTTCAACGCGAAGCGATTTTACGACAGTGAGTCCATTGGCCTGCGCCCTCTCTACAGCGATATCAACTTCAGCCTGATCCCATCCAACTACTAAAACAGACGTTGTTTCAGGTTCGCCAATTACCGCAAAAATATTATCAAGAAAGCTATATCCTCCTGAAAATGACAGCATCACAAGCCCGGCCCTGCATTCTGCATAAAGACAGGTATTTGGGACTTCATTTAGATGAGAATTAAGATACGAATGCCAAGCATTTGAAGAAGAAGAAGCAACGGCTACGCATTTTCGACCGCCTGCGGCTGTTACAGATTCGATTATTTGAGTATGCCATTGAGTTCCGTATTCCATCTTTTATGTTCTCGTTATAGACGTCAAATTGACTCCGGTGTATGCATAGGTACATGTTAACGTAGCCGAATCGCTGATCCTTGTTAAAACCGTCTGCGTCAACTTTCCAGTTAGATCATAGGTCAAAGCCTTTGAAAACAATTGCACCAGCAGAGTATTGTTAGTGTAGATATTATACGCGGTCAGGCTTGCTCCTGTGTACGAAAATGTTTTGTAGTACAGCAGAGAGGCAGTCTTGAACTCCATCTCCATTTCAAGATTAAGGATCGCTCCGGCGCTGATTCCAGATCCGGAGAAGCCAGACCAGCCTGAAGTACCGCTGGCTCCCGAGAATACGCCTGAGAATCCAGATGTACCCGAATCACCGGAATATCCGGACTCTCCAGATCCAACGCTTCCCGGCCCGCTGCCTCCGCTGTACCCAGAGAAGCCTGAAGTGCCCGGCCCTCCAGATCCACCAGAGAATCCGCTGACGGCCGCCCAAAGAGCTTGCAACTCTACTTGAGCAACGAAATCAGAATGAGGTTGAAGATAATTTTCAGAAACATCAGCGTCCATTTGAACGGTGATGTAGCCGAGAGAGATGGCATGACGGATCGATTTCGCATGACGCATCTCATCGGAAACTGTCTTAATGTCTCCGGGCCGAAGCATGATTGTAATAGCTTGATCGTCGGAAGTCAGCGCGATGCCTGCTCCAACGACTAGCGAAGTCGCAATGACCTTCATTGATGGCTCTCCCTGACTTGTCTTTTCAATATTTTCGAGAGATTTTCCTTGATCGTAACGTTGTGATGAACAGCACCCCTGTATAATCTTTTTCAACAGTGACGACGGATCGTCGCAATTTCGAAAATCCTTTAGGAGGGCCTAAACATGGCCGCAGCAAAGAAGGCTAAGAAGCCAGCGAAGAAAACCGCCAAGAAGTCGAAGTCGGCGAAGCGCTAAGGTGTTAGGGAACAGGCCAAGTCAAGAATGAACCGCAAGAATCCGTTTATGTTAATCGCTGGAGACTTTCAGCCTTTGACAAGAGCAACAGTAGAAGCAGCGAGAGAAGTGTTGAATGACACAGATTTTTTGGACGTGCTCGTGAGACCTAAATCCTGCCGAACCCCGGAAGCTCCATTTTCATTCGAAGAGATTAAGCAGATGTGGAAAGCCGCATTCCCCGACGTTGGACATATCTATGTCGAACAGTCGGATGCGCAACTGCCCATCATCGGAGCACCCCATGTAGATTGGCCCGCAAAGGGATCTTTCTACGAATCGGACTCTGAACAACTTGCTAGACTTGGCTTGGCCTGTACCCGCCCTTATTACGTCAGTCTCATCAATTACCATGTCGGCTGTAAGATTGCCGAATTCTCCGACGATTGGAAGAAGGTCCTTGGCTTCTCATGGATCTAGCTCTAAGTTGCTTCTTGAATCCCAGCGGTCTCTCGTGGGTCGGCCAGACCTACTTCGATTGCTTTACCCAATACAATGTTAGAACTATTCCTCTTTGGATCGGCCCGCCCGAGATCGAGACGAAAGACGCTCTCGATCCTGCATTGGCAGAAGCGATGCTTCGAGCATCAGCAATGCCGATAACCGAAGGTGCTATCCAATTGCATGCCGGCAGGGCTGACGAAGCCAAAGCTCTCAAGGGAGCCAGTCTGTTCATCGGCAGCATGGTTCTTGAAGGTAACAGGCTCAACGACGATCATCTCCGAATCTGCCGCGGAATGGATGTCGTCGTTACGCCATCCTACTTTTGCCGCAACATCTGCATGTCGTCCGGCGTCCCTCGCAGCAAAATCTTTCATCTGCCTTACGCTTTGGACTCCAAGATCTGGAACCCGGAGGTTAAGCCGGCGCGGCCGAAAGAAGAACGCTTTCGGTTCTTGTTCATGAATACATTCTATGAGCGCAAAGGATGGGACATCCTGCTCAAGGCGTTCTGGAAAGAATTCTCTGCCGACGATCCAGTCGAATTGACGATCAAGAGCTACCGCGAGAACGACAGACTTGAGCCTTTGGAGATCCTTGTAGCAGTCGAGGCGGCGAAGCTCGGCGTCGACCGCAGTAAGCGAGCGCCCGTCGTCATCATGGACGAATTGATGCCAGCCGCGCAAATCCCGTCATTCATGAAATCATTTGACGCCTATGTCTCGCCACATCGCAGCGAGGGGTTTGGGATGAATCCATGGCATGCCATGGCTATCGGAGTTCCAGTAATCTGCACTAACTTCGGCGGAAACACAGATTTTACAAAGTCAGATACATCATGGCTTGTTAAACTCTCAGGCTATTCGAAACCTTCCGAGAAAGAGGCTTCGATCTTTCCTCATTTGAGAGGGATGGTCTGGGGCGAACCTGATGTTCAAGATCTGCGCCGGCAGATGCGCCTTTGCATGCAGAATACCGACGAGGCGGCGCGGCGCGCGAAGATCGGCGCTGAACATGTCGCAAGCGCGTATTCCTATGCGCGCGTCATGACTTCATTCGAAACGATTTTGAAGACGGCTGCTCCGGGGGCTTGGGAAAAGCTCTGCATGAGTCGCGACCTCGAACTCATGCTCAAGCAGCCTAGTCCGCGGTTTGAGTCGGCGGAGATTCCGTTGAAGATGATGGAAATTTAACTTCAACTTCGTATCCGGCCGCGACATGAAGAGCGTCAGCGAGCGCCGTAAGCATTTCTTTATTCTCAATCTTCTCGACCCATTTTGCCGGGATCGCATCTATACCAAACTTAGCGCCCATCCATGCGCCGGCAATACAGGCGATGCTGTCGCAGTCTCCTACAGCGTTCGCGCCAAGCAGAACGGCCTTCTCATAGCTATCGGGAAACATCATGCAGCAGTAGAGCGCGGAGGCGACGGCCTCATGCGCCGTCCATCCTTCGCCCAAACATCGATCCGACAGTACAAAATCGGGATCTGTCCGGAGCGCAGCATGCTCTGCTGCCTCTCTGATGATTTGAGTAAATTCTGAATTGATCGAGACGACCTTTAGAAGTTCAGCAGCCCAAACTCCGACAGGCTCATTCTTCAAAGCCAAATGAGTAAGCAGAGCAGTGCCAACGGAGCCGCAAAGGGCCAGTTCCGCAGGGTGCGTAATTTTGCTGCTGTCGATCGCAAAGTCGACGAGCTTCTCTACCTTGGAATGAAAAAGTCCGATGGGAGCAGATCTCATCGCAGAGCCACAACCGAGGGATGCAGGGACTCCAGCATCTTCCCATTTGACGCCTGCCTTCAAGTTTCGGCAGGCGGTCATACAGGTATGTCCGGGCGCTCGGCGATGCTCCGGGATATTCTGCAATTCCAGCCATTTCAGGAACTCGTCGGTAAGGCACGTCATAAACAGCCCGATGTCGTCTCCGGATCTGAGGATTGCGTTGCCGACAGAGATGGTCATTTGGGTATCATCTGTGTAAAGCGCGGGGTCCGGCAGGTCAGTGATCCCCGTACCGCCGGTAACTATCAAGATCTCTTCGCGGGTTCGGATAAATTCTACGGGATAGCCGAGAGCATCTCCGATGGCGAGGCCGAGAATGCAACCCCTGAATTTCTTGCTCATATCTGTCATATTCAATCCCTTCCAATCAGATTCACTACTCACAGGATATTACGCCCGGCTCAAAGCGCAATCCTTGGCCGCGAAAAATTAAAGGATGTCGCACAACAGTATAATACAGGGGAATTATGAAGATCATCGACCTATATTCAGGAATCGGCGGCGCAAGCCTCGGATTCAAAAACGCCGGATTCGAACCTGCCTTCGGCTGTGAAATTGACCGCTACGCGCAGCTTATCTACGCTACGAACTTTCAGTTGGATTCGAGATACAACGTAGACGATGTCGTCTGTCGCCAAATGCCTCATCCGGAGATTCTGTTTGCCGCGCCCCCAGCCCGCGACATGGCCGGCGTCGCCCGGATCTTGAAAGAGATCCAGCCTCGATGCGTCATGTTCGAATTCCCCGCACGAATGGTCAACAAGGCAGAGCTTGAAAAGAGGCCGCAGTTCGATTTCATGGGCTACAAATGCTGGAATCTTGTCTTGAACGTCAAGGACTATGGCTTGCCTCAAGACAGGGAGGTCTGCTGCATGGTCGGCTTTCGCCGTGACGTCAAGACCTTGTTCAGTGCCTTTCCATTTCCAGAGCCGACCTGCCAAGGAAAAACTCTGGAGTCGATACTTGAGGCCGCGCCAGATCCAAAATTGACGCTGACGGAAAAGCAGCTTATCGCGCTCAAGAAACGGAATGAGAAGAATGAGGCAGGCGGAACGGGGTTCAGGATGAAGATTCTTACCCCTTCCGATATCGCGCCGGCCATCCCGGTGAAATACTATAAGGATTACCGCGGCATCGCGGTCGATTGCGGGGCGGGGCCGCGCCGACTGTCTGTACTTGAATGCCGGCGCTTGATGGGGTTCCATGACGAGTTTCAGATGCCAGTCTCGGATACATGTGCTTACCGTCTCCTCGCACAGGCAAGCTGTCCGGTCTTAGTTTCCGTCATCGCCGCGGAGATCAAGGACTGGATTGGATACTGAAACGACTTCAAGCTCGTCCTTTGGTTGATCGTCTTTCTCTCTCTTTTTCTTCAGGTTCTTCGCCTGTCCGACAGCCTCTAATGGAGTTGGCGGAACTTTCGCAGGACCCAAATACCAAAGTCCGGGAGTATTCAAGAAAGGCTGCATAGTAGAATATGAACCTGCTACGATCTTGCGCAAAACCGGCTTTTCGTCTCCTGTTGCCCAAATCCAATAATCGCCATCTTCTACAGGCCGTTTTTGTGTCCAACTGCTCCCATAGGCAGCCCAACGCCAAATGACCTTAACGTCTTTTGTCCCAAGAACCGGCTTTGGCTCCGATTCCTTAACGACGGGTTCGGTATTCGTTTTGTCCTTGTTGGGTTCAGATTCGGCAGGCTTGAGCTTAGCCAGCCTTTTTTCGTTCCGGATTTCTTCTCGTTTTTTCTCGGCGCAGAGTAGACACAGCGGTTTAGGGGTATCTTCGGTAGCCCGAGTAATTTTTTCCGGATTTCTGGAATTCAGCCGGAAGGCTACTTCCCCTTTTTTACCACAATTGGTACAGTTATACGCATGCATGGTCGGATGATCCTATGCGATTGCTCGATTCTTCAAGCCCCATTCGTTAGCGAATGGGCGGCCGATTGGAAGATGTCGGGACCATGATTTGACTGAGTTTCTCTTTGCGCCGGAAGGCATTCCAAGAGTAAATGCAGGCCCGGTACATCGTTTCAGCGGGAACCATGTTCGCCTTGTTGAACGAATTAGCCCCGGCGACCTTCATGCGCTGGAGGTAGTCGCGAATGGTCTTGCGAGGGTCTCCGGCTTCGCTATAACCCAATCCAGTTCGAACACTGGTCCAGAAGACATTTGCGTCCTGCTTGGCTTTGTTGAAAGAGGCAAAGATGGCTCCGATGACTGCCGCCCGGCGGATGAAATGCTCCGAGGCCGACAGGTCATTCAAGAAGGATGCGACGTCATGGCAGATCTGATAATGATCCGTCTCCATGAGGGTAATGATTTCGTCGATGCGATGTCTCGCTCGCTCCGTTGCATCATTGCCCCAAAGCCAGTACGCAAGGCCCGTCCGGACGTCGGTAATGGTCCGTTTCGAACAGCCCTTGTACTGGTCCGTTCCGAACAGCCGAGCCTGCGTAATATGCCCGGTACTGCGAGGCGCTCCGCGGTCGATGAGGGAGTACAGCTTGCGGAAGTCCTCTTCGGAGTCGACTTCGTAGCGGAGGTAGCGGATTTCCGGAATCCATGAATCTGGCATGAAATGCCTCATCCAGCAGGTATGATGTCCGTTCAATCGTCGGACGGTTCCGTCGTACTTGCAATGACAGTCGATAATCGATGACTGTTCGATCAAGAACGTCCCGTTCTTCGCATGGCTCGTCAAGAACTCGACATGGTCGTCGCGGACGGGTCGCTCCCCGGCGAATTCGGGCATTTCGATGAATTGCCGCGAGAGGTCCTTGTCGAAGTCGACCTTCTTGTCGAAGAGGATTCGGGCAATGACATGTCGCTCCATTTTCTGGTCGAGAACGGTCTGATCGATGTCAGGAACATCTACCATCTCGACTGTCGGTTCCTCTGGGGCTGATAACTTGGTTGCCATTGTCCCTGTCTCTCCAAACTGGGGCAACACTCAGGTTGCCATTCACGAAGAAATGTATCATCCCTTCTCGTGAAGTCAAACACATTACGGACGAATTTTATACATATCTGTATAATTCCCCCTATGAAATCATTGAAATGGATGGGTCCCATTTTGGACTGCTCCGGGTATGCCTCGGCAGCGAGAGGATATCTCAAAGCGGCTGACGTCGCAGGACTTGCCATTCAAGCGAGAGATCGAAGTCGCAGTATCAACTTGAAGAACAAAGGCATAGACAAGCCAATCCTTGACCTCTATGAGAGGCTCTACAAGACCGAGGTTCCTGAAAATGTCCCGGCAGTTCAACATCAAGTTCCAGATTGTTTTGTAGCGGACAGACGAACAAGTTACAAGATTGGATACACGATATTTGAGATGTCCCGGATTCCTCCAATCTGGGTTCCTTACTGCAATGAGATGCAGGTCATATGGACAGGGAGCGAGTACTCGAAGAACGCTTTCTTAAACTCAGGAGTCAAAGTCCCTGTTCATGTCCTTCCGCATGCCATCGACATTGAAGCATTTGAAAACGCGAAGCCTTGGACAATCGAGAATCGACGTAGCTTCGCCTTCTTATCTGTGTTTGATTTTACGAGTCGAAAGGGCTGGCAGGATCTTCTGCGGGCATACTGGACGGCTTTCGATTCTTCTGACGATGTCTGCTTAATCTTGAAGGTCTTCTTCCACGATTTCAGTGATGCTTCACGTATTGATATTGCCCGCCGCATCGTGAACTACAAGCTCAGCCTTGGACTGGAAAATACTGCGCCGATTCTCATCTATGGACATGACGTTGCGAACTCTGATATGCCGGGACTGTACAAGGCCGCGGACTGCTATGTCGGGATCTCGCGCGAGGGCTTCGGGCTTTCCTACGCTGAAGCGATGGCTGCCGGCCTACCATGTATCGGTCCTGAAGTTGGCGGAACGAGGCAGTTCATGAACGAGAAGAATTCATTTTTGATCAAGTACCTTGGAGAAGAGCCGATCTCGAAGGATATGATCGCAATGAATCAAACTTTCGAGGGTCTTGAATGGGCCAAGCATGATTGGCAAGATCTTTCCCGGTTAATGAGGCTTGTCATATACGACAAGCCTCAGCGGTTGCATATAGCGGAACAAGGGAAATTGACGGTATGTCAAGAACTAAGTTATGGCGCAATCGGTACTAGAATAGCATCACTGTTGGATTAGTGATGAGGGAAGCGATGATGAAATCCCGAACTCATAACTTTTACTATTGTACAAGCGACAAGTGCAAGAACGCAACAACTATCCATAAAGCCGAAGGCGATGGCTGGTGGTCTTGTCAAAGTTGCGGATGTCGGAAGCGTGATGTTCGTTATATAAGTGGTGGAACAAGGAATATCAACCAGATTTTGCCCTTGGAATAGCCTCATGGACATAGCCTACTTTTCAAAAAAGCAGCTATGTCTTCGGGTAATTGATTTTCATAGACGCAGCTTACCGGAAGATCGTAATTAAAGCATTGAGCAGCGGCCGAAACGTTAGAAATCCCACAAATAAGATGATTGCATTTAGACAAGAGTATGGCCTCGACAAGAACTTCTTGTCCAAGCAGCGGAGTGCCATTGGCATGAAGATGTTTTTCGTCAAATGATCGTTTCGATGGCAGGTAGCAGAGGCGGTCTTTATACTTTCCTTTTAGATATTCAAGCGTACTACTTGAATCAGTAGCTACAAAAATTTTTGAGGACGAAAATTGTTCGTCAATGATCTTTTCGTAAGACGAGATCGGACAATAGTCGAG
>Ga0163144_10024652_pt1 | contig 11789 bp, 6 predicted proteins | sample OliLak19BULKMAT1_FD_123175 | JGI IMG/M metagenome (GOLD analysis project Ga0163144, IMG submission 123175) | Freshwater microbial mat bacterial communities from Lake Vanda, McMurdo Dry Valleys, Antarctica - Oligotrophic Lake LV.19.BULKMAT1 | ecosystem: Environmental > Aquatic > Freshwater > Lake... | reverse complement strand
GATCACCTGTTCAACTCGCGGCGGTTGCCGGTGGCCGCGGTGCTCTACGCGCTCATGCTCGCGGGCTCGGTCGCGATCGTGCCGCTGTTCGGTGCGCCCGCGGTGATCATGTGGCTGATCGCGTTCATGTCGATGTCGATCATCGGCGTGCACGGGATGCTGTCGGGGACCGCGAGCCAGGACTTCGGCGGCCGGAAGAACGCCGGCATCGCGGTCGGCATCATCGACGGCTTCGTCTACTTCGGCTCGATGATCCAGTTCAAGCTGTACGGCGCGTACCTGCCCGCCGGGAAGATCGCTTGCCCGGACGGCAAGACGATGATCAAGAACCCCGCGGCGAAGGACATCGAGAACTGGAGCATCTGGCCGTACGCGATGATCCCGGTCGCGCTGCTCGGGCTCGTGCTCGCCGCCTGGCTGTGGAACGCGAAGCCCGGCTCGAACAAGAAGTAGTATCGTCCGCGGCGATGGCTGATTCGCGGAAGACGCCGAGGCCGACGCCGAAGCCGAAGCGGCCCTCGACGATCGACCGGACCACGGTCGACGCCGTGGCCGCGGTGTTGATGCGTGCCCGGCGGGTGCTGGTGATCACCGGCGCCGGGATGTCGGCGGACTCGGGCCTGCCCACGTACCGCGGGATCGGCGGCCTCTACCACGACAAGATCACCGAGGACGGCCTGCCGATCGAGGTCGTGCTGTCGGGTGAGATGTTCGCGCGCAAGCCCGAGCTGACCTGGAAGCACATCCACGAGATCGAGCTCGCGTGCCGTGGCGCGGCGCCCAACCGCGGCCACGAGATCCTCGCGGCGCTCGAGGAGAAGCTCGAGCGCGTCGTGATCCTCACGCAGAACGTCGACGGCTTCCACCGCGCGGCCGGCAGCACGAACGTGATCGAGATCCACGGCGACATCCACGCGCTGCGCTGCACGAAGTGCCGGTGGCGCGATCGCGTCGTCGACTTCAGCGGCCTGACGTTGCCGCCGCGCTGCCCGCTGTGCCGCGCGATCGTCCGGCCCGACATCGTGCTGTTCGGCGAGGCGCTGCCCAACGAGCCGTTCACCCGGCTCGAGCAGGAGCTCGCGGCCGGGTTCGACGCCGTGTTCTCGATCGGCACCACCGCGATGTTCCCGTACATCGCGCGGCCGGTCCTGCTCGCCAAGGCCGACGGCAAGCCCACCGTCGAGATCAACCCGAGCCGCACCGACCTCACCGACGTCGTCGACCTGCGGATCAAGTCGACCGCCCGCAACGCGCTGCGCGCGGTGTTCCTCGCCTACAAGGCGCTGATGCCGAAGTCGACGCGCCTCGGCCGCTGATGTACCGCACCGCGCTCGTCGAGCTCACGCTGGTGTGCCGCCGCTGCGGGGGCGCGCAGGCGCTGTCGGCGCTCGCCGAGCCGGCGACGTGCGCGCAGTGCGGCGAGGCCAACCCGCTGCCGTGGAGGTCGTTGCTCCCGTCGTGTCCGGCCACGCCCTCGCGTTCGTGTTCCGGTCTGGGCGCTAGTTCACCGGCGCCTCGACGGCGGCGAGCACGCTGGTCGTGACGGCGACGACGGACTCGTCGAAGACGCGGCAGCGGCCGGCGCGCTTGGCCTTGTAGAGCGCGGCGTCGGCGCGGGACACGACGCTGTCGAGGTTCTCGCCGGGGCGGGTCATCGCGACACCGGCGGAGAACGTGACCTCGAACGGCTCGTGGTCGGCGCCGAGGAACGTGAGGCCGCGCACCGCCACGAGGGTCTTGTCGATCGCGCGGCGCGCGCCGGCGACGTCCGTGTCCGGGAGGATCACGAGGATCTCCTCGCCGCCCCACCGCGCGACGACGTCGGCGGCGCGCAGGCTCTCGACGATCTTGGTCGCGGCGGCCTGGAGGACGCGGTCGCCCATCGCGTGGCCGTGTCGGTCGTTGATCGACTTGAAGTGATCGAGGTCGATCAGCCCGACGGACAGCGGGCGGCCGCTGCGGTCGGCGACCTGACGGTCGCGGCGGAACGTCTGGTGGACGGAGGCCCGGTTGGCGAGGCCCGTGAGCGAGTCGCGCATCGCGTGGCGGTGCAGCTCGCGGACGTCCTGGAACGCAGCGACCGCGTAGGCGATCGCGCCGTCGGGGCCGCGCACCGAGCCGCCGCGGACGTGGAGCGGGATCACCAGGCCGTCGCGGCGCAGCTCCATGTCGCTGACCTCGATCTCCTCGCCGGCGAGGGCGCGGGTGATCGGCATGCGCGCCGGGTCATAGAGCTGGTCGGTGCCGGCTTCGTAGAGGTTCGTCACGCCGGTCGGGCCCAGCAGCTCGCGCGCGGTGCGGTTGGCGTAGTACGGCGAGCCGTCCGCGCTGCGGACGGCCAGGCCGACCGGGACGTGCTCGAGGATCTGCAGCAGCTCGCGCTCCTGGTTCTGCAGCGCGCCGTCCAGCAGCTCGCGCTGGCCGCGGATCGCGAGCGAGAGCAGGAGGCCGAGCGCCGCGATCACCGCGACCGCGAGGGTGCCGAGCATCAACCGACCACGCCGGGCCGACTCGCTGGCGAGCAAGCGCGCGCGGCCCTGCTCCTCCAGCGCCGCGGCGACGGTGGCGCGCAGGATCGCCGTGACCTCCGCCTGCCCCTCAGGGACGCGTTCCTCCCACTGCGCGAGCGCCTCGGCGTAGTTCGTGGTCCGCCGTGCGACCGCCGCGTCCGACGCCTCGTCCATGTTCGCGATCGCGAGATCGATCGGCGCGAGCTGGGACCGCAACGAGGGATAGGTCTCGCGGATCACGGTGAGCCGCTGCGCGAACTCGGCGCGAGCGTGGGCGCGCCCACGCAGGAACGACGCGTCGCCCGAGAGCATGTAGCCGCGTGCGTTCGCGACCCGCGAGGTGAACGTGGCGTCGAGCTCCTCGGCGTCGAGCCGCGCCTCGTAGGCGCGATCCACCGTGGCCTCGCGCGTCTCGTCCAGCGCGTCGACGATCTTGCCGGTGAGCACGAGGCCGAGCCCGAACACGGCCACCGCGACGGCCGCGGCGATCCGGATCCGCGCGCGTGGACTGCGAAGCGACATGGCGGCAGCTATTGCGAGCCGCGCGCCAGGTCTAGTCGATTGAAATCACAGGTGTTGTCGCGCCGATGTTGTCACCCCTGACACCGCAGACTAGTGTCCGGCCATGCCGTTCGCCGATGTCCTGGGGAAGTTCCTGCCGCGCCTACCTGTGGGCTCCGCCTCGCGCAACCTGGTGCGGATGGCCTGGGATGTCCTGCACAACGTCCCCGGCGGCAAGACGCTGTTCTCGCGGCTGATCGGCCGCGCCGCGCCGTACACCGGCACGATCGGCGCGACGGTGATCGCGCTGCGGCCGGGCTACGCCGAGGTGCAGATGCACGACCGCCGCGCGGTGCGCAACCACCTGCAGTGCGTCCACGCGGTCGCGCTGGTCAACCTCGCCGAGCTCGCGGGCAACGCCGCGTTCGCGTACTCGCTGCCCGACGGCGCGCGGTTCATCGTCGCCGGGCTGGAGATCGAGTACCTGCGCAAGGCGCGCGGCACGCTCAAGGCGATCGCGGACTGCCCGATCCCGGCGTCGTCGGCGCGCAAGGAGTACGCGGTCAACGTCTCGATCCAGGACGCCTCTGGCGAGGAGGTCGCCCACGCGGTGCTGCGCAGCCTCGCGGGACCGGTGAGGTCCGTGGGCGAGCCGGCGGCCGAAGTGCGGATGGTCAACTAGTGCGATCGCTGCTGGTGCTCGTCGGGCTGCTCCTCGCGACGCCCGCGGCCGCGGACCCGCCCGACTACGTCGACGACGCGCGGCTGTTCTACCGATACGTGGCGTGCGCGGGCGACGACCCCGTCCCGACCAAGCTCGCGAAGGTCGTCGCCAAGCACTGCAAGTGGATGGACAAGAAGACGGCCGCGTTCCGCGCCAGGTTCGTCGAGCCGGCGACCGCGTTCTTCGCCGCGGCGCGCCCGAGCAACCTGCCGACGACGGTGGTCTATCCGTTCGGTGGGGGCGATCTCGTGAGCGCGATGGTCACGTACCCCGACGCCACCGAGATCACGACGCTGTCGCTCGAGCGCGGCGGCGATCCCCGCAAGCTCGGCAAGCTGTCCGCGAAGAAGCTCGGCGCGGCGCTCAAGAAGTTCCGCCTCGCGGTCAGCGGGCTGCTCAGCCACTCGGTGTCGGAGACCGTGAAGCTGCGAGCCTCGCAGAAGGACGCGATCCCGAGCCAGCTCGGAATGTTCATCACCGGCGCGGCGTTGCTCGGCTTCCACCCCGTGCACCTGCGCTACCTCCACCTCGCCGACGATGGCACCGTCGTCTACGACGACGGCGGCAAGCAGTTCGAGCACCTCGAGCTCCAGCTCGCCGACGACACGGGGCGCACCGTCACGCACCGCCACTTCGCGTCGGACCTGTCCGACGACGGCCTGCCGGGGTCGGCGATGCTGAAGCACCTCGAGGCCAAGGGCCAGGTCGCGGTGATCGTGAAGTCGGCGAGCTACCTGCTGTGGATGAAGAGCTTCACGACCGTGCGCGCCTACCTCGCGACCCACCTGGTGTGGATGACGTCCGACTCGACGGGGTTCCTGCCGCGCCACGCCAAGGCGCTCAAGCTCGAGCAGGAGACCTACGGCACGTTCAGCGGCGTCGCCTTGAACGTGACCAAGGCGGGCAGCGACGCGATGGTGAAGCTGTGGAAGTCGCAGCCGCGCCGCAAGCTCGCGTTCCGCTACGGCTACCGCGACAACGCCGCGCACGGTCACCTGATGATCACGAGGCCCAAGCCATGAAGCTCGCTGCGTCCCTGATCGCGTTGTTCGCGCTCGTCGCGCCCGCCGCCGCCTCGCCGCGCGAGTTCGACGCCGAGGTGAAGCTGTTCTACCGGATCGTCGCCTGCGCGGGCACCGACGCGATCGACCCCAAGCTCGAGAAGGTCGTGGCCAAGCACTGCAAGTGGATGGACACCAAGATCGCCAAGTACAAGAAGAAGTTCATCGCGCCGGCGACCGCGTTCTTCGCGAAGGTCCGGCCCGCCGGCCTGCCGACGACGGTGGTCTATCCGTTCGGCGGCGGCGATCTGGTCAGCGCGCTGGTCACGTACCCCGACGCCACCGAGATCACGACGCTGTCGCTCGAGCACGCCGGCGACCCGACGCGGCTCGGACAGCTCACCGCCAAGCAGCTCAAGAAGTACCTCGCGACGTTTCGCGACGTGGTCGGCGGGATCCTCGCCAACAGCGACTCCGAGAGCGACAAGCTCAAGCTGCTCGAGCAGGGTCCGATCCCCGGACAGCTCGCGTTCTTCGTGATGGGCGCCGCGATCGCCGGCTACGAGCCGGTGGGGCTGCGCTACTTCGAGCTCGACGCCAAGGGCGGGGTCTCGTACTTCGACGACGCGGCGATCACCGCGCTCGGGACCAAGAAGGCCAAGAAGAAGAAGGGCAGCTGGATCGACACCGACTGGTCGGTCGCGTACTCGAACCTCGAGCTGCGGATCCGCAAGGCCGGCGACGCCACCGCGCCGGTGATCGTGCATCGCCACATCGCGGCCAACCTCGACAACAAGCACTACACCGGCTCGGCGGTCGCGCAGCACCTGGTGGCCAAGGGCAAGGTCGCGGCGATGACCAAGGCCGCGAGCTACCTGCTGTGGATGAAGAACTTCTCGGGGGTCCGCGACTACCTCGCGACCCACCTGGTGTGGATGGCCTCGGACTCGACCGGGATCCCGCCCCGGCACGCCAAGCAGGCCGGCCTCGAGCAGGAGACCTACGGCAAGTTCACCAAGGCGATGTTCAAGCTCAGCCGGGCCGACCAGGCGGCGTTCGCAAAGTTGTGGAAGCAGCAGCCTTACCGCAAGCTCAGCTTCAGGTATGGCTACCGCGATGGGGAGGACCAGATGCACCTGCTGATCACGAGGCCGATCCCGTGAGGCGCCTTGCCGTCGTGCTGATGCTGCTGATGATCGCGCCGGCGCGAGCCGACGAGCCGGCCCCCGCCGAGGAGGTCCCGGCCGAGCCGGTGGTGGCGAAGAAGAAGAAGAAGAAGAAGGCGCGCCACGCGATCTCCGAGGACAAGGGCGGCAAGCTCGACAAGGACGAGGACACGGTCGCCGGCGGCAAGCACTGGCGGATCAAGACCTCGAAGGGCGCGATCCACGTCTGGATCCCGCGCGGCTACGACCGCGACACGGCGGGCGTCGTCGTCTACATCCACGGCTACTACATCGACTCCGACGGCGCGTGGAAGGATCACGACCTCGCCGCGCAGTTCAAGGCGAGCAAGCAGAACGCGATGTTCATCGTCCCGGACGCGCCGAGCGGCAAGGACGAGTCGGTGTTCTGGCCGGCGCTGACCGATCTGCGCAAGGCCGTGCGCCGCGCCAACATCCGCCTGCCCAGCGGCCCGACCGTGGTGATGGGGCACTCGGGCGCGTTCCGCACGATCCGGACCTGGATCGATCACAAGGCGGTCACGCAGGTGATCCTGCTCGACGCGCTCTACGGCGGCGAGGCCGCGTTCGACGAGTTCATCGGGACCGGCAAGCGGGCCAAGCAGCACAAGATGATCGTCGTCGGCGAGGACACCGGCATGAAGAGCAAGGAGTTCGCGAAGAAGTACGCCTTCGCGCTGGTCCGCGATCAGCTGCCGGAAGCTACCAGCGGGTTCACGAAGAAGGAGAAGAAGGCGAAGCTCCTCTACGTGCGCTCGCAGTACGGCCACATGGAGATGGTCACCAACGGCAAGGTGATCCCGATGCTGCTGCGGTTGACGCCACTCAAGAAGCTCTAGCCCAGGCCAGCATCAGCGCCCGGAGCGCGGTCAGGTCGATGGGCTTGACGATGTGCGCGTCGAACCCGGCGTCGCGGGAGCGCTGCTTGTCGCTCTGCTGTCCGTAGCCGGTCAAGGCGACGAGGTGGGTGCGGGCTAGCGCGGCGTGCTGCTTGAGCAAGCGCGCCAGCTCGTACCCGTCCATGACGGGGAGCCCGATGTCGAGGAGCGCCACCTCGGGGATGAACTCCGCGACGATCCGGATCGCGGTGGGTCCGTCGTACGCGACGCGCACGATGTGGCCCCACGCCGCGAGCACCTCCGCCAGCGTGTGGGCCGCGTCCTCGTTGTCGTCCACGACCAGCACCGTGCAGCGCTGCTGACCCGGTCCGCGCGCCTCGGACGTCGACGCGGTGACGACGACCTCGGGTGCCATCGGCAGCTCGATCGCGGGCAGCCGGACCGTGAGCTCGGTCCCGCGGCCCAGCCCTTCGCTGTCGGCCGAGACCGTCCCGCCGTGCAAGCCCACCAGGCTCCGCACGATCGCGAGCCCGAGCCCGAGCCCGCCCTGCGAGCGCGACAGCGCCTGCTCCTCTTGCGCGAACAGATCGAAGATTCTCGGGAGCATCTCGGGAGCGATCCCGATCCCCGCGTCGCGGATGCGCACCACGACGTGGTCGGCGACGCGGTCGGCGTGGATCGTGATCCGTCCGCGTGGTTCGGTGTACTTCGCGGCGTTCGCGAGCAGGTTCGAGAACACCTGCGCGAGCCGCGTCACGTCCACGTCGATCCCGAGGCCGCGACCCGGCACGGAGACGATCAGCTCGTGGCGTCGCTGCTCGAGCAGCGGACTCGCGAGCTCGATCGCCTTGGCCACGACCTCGGCGAGCTCGATCGGTTCGCGCTTCAGCTCGATCTTGCCGCTGGTGATCCGGGACACGTCGAGCAGATCGTCGACGAGGCGGACCAGGTGGGTGACGTGCCGCTCGATCACCGAGCGCTCCTTCTGGTTCCGATCACCGTCGCGGAGGTGGAGCAGGTGGAGCGCGGTGACGATCGGGGCGAGCGGGTTGCGCAGCTCGTGGCCCAGCATCGCGAGGAACTCGTCCTTCGAGCGATTGGCGGTCTCGGCGTCCCGTCGGGCCGCGTGCTCGCGCTGCTCGCTGTCCTGGAGCGCGTGGAGCGCCCGCACGCGGTCCCCGACCTCGAACCCGAGCACCAAGATCCCCGTCACGACCTCGTCGCCGTTCCGGACGGGCTGGTAGACGAAGTCGTAGTAGCCGTCCTCGAGCGTCCCGTCCGCGCCTCGCGACGCGCTGACGAGCGCGTCGCGCGCGTGGGCCGCTTCGCCGGTCGCGAACACGCGATCGAGGAGCTCGCGGTGGCCCTGCCCGGCGAGCCCGGGGAACGCCTCGCCGACCGACCGCCCGATCAGCGGCTGGTCGCCCACCATCCGCTGATAGCTGGCGTTGGCGAGCGTGAAGACGTGGTCGGCGCCATCCAGCATCGCGATCGCGGCCGGGGCCTGCTCGAACAGGGCGGTGAGCCGGCTCCGCTCGAGGACGCCCGTGGCGGTGGTCGCTTCCTGGCGAGCCGCTTGCTCGGCGCGCTCCTGCCGCTCCTCGTACAGCCTCGCGTTCTCCAGCGAGATCGCGAGCTGCGTCGACACGACCTCGAGCAACGCGAGGCGCTTGGCCGAGAACGCGTCGGGGATCAGGTTGTTCTCGAGATACAGCACGCCGACGAGGCGCGAGTGCACGAGGATCGGCAGGCACAGCACCGAGCGCGCGCGGGTGCTGGCGACGTAGACATCGTCACCGAACGTCGGATCCGTGCACGCGTCCGCCAGGACGACCGGCGCGCAGGTCCGCTCGACGTAACGCACGATCGAGCCGGGGAGCTCGGACGACGTCTCGCCGTTGATCGACGCGGCCCCCACCGGGTGGAGGCGCTCGTCGCCACCCTGGATCAGCAGCACGACCGCGCGCTGGGCGCCTGCGTGCTCGAGGACGACCCGGAGCAGCGCCTGGGTCAGACCGTCGACGGAGGTCTCGCGCGAGAGGGCCTGCGACGCCTTGATCGCCGTGAGCAGGTCGAGCTGCTGCTCGGCCGCGAGCACGGCGTCCGCGGTCGGCGGCCGCTCGGTCGCGCCGAGCTCGGGGTCGGCCGCCTCCAGCACGGGCAGCAGCGCGTTCGCGCCCCACTGCGAGAGGATCGCGTGCGCGTCGCGCCGCCACGACCGCAGGCCTCGGCCGAGGTCGCTCGCGCCAGCGAACCGGATCGCGAGGTGCGCCGCGATCGCCTCGAGCGGGAGGTTGCCCGCCGCGCGCGCGGTGTCGGCGGCCTGCTCGTAGCCCCACAGCGCCTCGGGAGCTCGCGCTCGCAGCCGCGACAGCTCCGCCGCGGCGAGGCCGTGCTCGGCGCGGAAGTTGTCGGGACACCCCTCGGCCCAGCCGCGGAGCCGAGCCTCGGCTCGCTCGACCCGGTCGAGGAGCGCCACGCGCGCCTCCGGCCCGGCCGCGTCGAACAGCGCCGCCGCCGTGAGCGCGTCGAACAGTGTCCAGGTGCTCTCCAGCGGCAGACACGCCGCCGCCGGGAGGCTCGCCGCTCCTCGTGTCAGCCACGCCTCCGCGGCGAGGTAGTCGCGATGATGCCAGGCGAGCATCGCGCGCAGGAGATCGTGCATGACCAGCCCGGTGTCGAAGCCGGCGCTCGCGATGCGCGCGCGGGCGTCGTCCGCGTCGAACGCCGCGTCCGATAGCGCGAGCGGGCCGGCGGTGAGCCCCGCGAGCGCGCGTCCGAACTGTCGCTGCAGGCGCACCGCGAGCTGCGCCGCTTCGTGATGCGAGCCCGCGGCGAACCGCTTGAACCGGTCGAGCGCGGCGTCGGTCACGCTCAGCGCTTCGCCGCGCGCGAGGCACTGCCACCCGCCCATGAAGCTGACGTACGCCGCGATCGTGAGATCGCCGACCTCCATCGAGGCCAGGTAAGCCCGCTCCTGGAGCGCGCTCGCCTCCGCGTACGAGCGGCGCCAGAACACGATGTGATTGGCGTGGATGTGCAGGACCGTGCCCCGGAGCTTCGGATCCTGGAACCGCTCGTTGAGGTCGATCGACGCCTCGGACAGCGTCAACGCGCGCTCGGCGTCGCCGGCGACGGCGAGCGTCATCGCGTAGATGCTGTACCCGAAGCAGGAGTGCTCGCAGTTGCCGTGCTCGAGGCTGAGGTTGACCACCCGCATCGCCAGCAGCGCGAACAGCGACGGCCGGCGCGAGTAGACGGCGGGCGCGAGGCTGGTCAGCAGGACGATCAGCGCGCGCGGCTCCGGGTCCGTGATGACGGGACGGTCGACGATCGAACGGAGATCGAGGCCCGCGAGGTTCGCGGACAGGCGCTGACGCTCGGCGTCGGCCGCGGCCACGAGCTCGCCCTCGCGCGAGATCAGCGGCTCGCCGAACGGCTCGAGCTCCGCGAGGCCGAGGCGCAGGGCGTCGTCGTAGCGGCCCATCACGATGTAGAGCTTGACCTGCGCGTTCGCGACGTCGCCGCGCTCGGCGCGTGACCGGGCGAGCCGGCGCAGCTCGTCGAAGCGCGCCTCCGCGGCCACGAAGTGGCTGGCCAGGAACTCGCATTCCGCGAGCTCCCGGAGCACGGCGAACGTGGTCGCGTAGTCCGTCGTCCAGGCGTCGGCTCCGAACAGCGACGCCGCGAACGCGAGGTAGACCCGCGCCGGCTCCCATGCGATCGCCGCCTTTGCGCGGCGGCCGGCGAGCAGGTTCAGCTCGACGAGCTGCTGGCGCTCCGCGGCCTCGAGGATCAGCGGGGCCCCATGATCGAGGTGCTTGACCGCGTCGAACAGCACCTCCTCCTCGCCGCTCGTGAAGCGGTCGCGGAGGACGCGTCCGATCCGGAGGTGCGTGGCGCCCCGCTCCGCCGCGGCGAGCGAGTACGCGGCTTGCTGGATGCGGTCGTGCTGGAACCGGATCACGCGCTTCGAGACGAGAGAATCGTCGATCGCCACGACGAGCCCACCCTCGAGCGCGGGCAACAGCGCTGCCTCCACCTCGTCGACGGGCAGCTCGATCACCGTCGCGAGCGTCCCCACGTCGAACCGGCTGCCGAAACAGGAGGCCAGCGTGAGCACGCGACGCGTGCGGCCGGGGAGGGTGCGGATCCGCTCGATCAGCAGGTCGATGACGTTGTCGGTGACCTCGAGGGCGCGGATCGCGGCGTCGTCCCACGTCCAGCCGCGGAGCCCGACGTCGAACGAGAGCAGCCCGCGCGCGTGCAGCGCCTGCAGGAGCTCGCCGATGAAGAACGGGTTGCCGCCCGCCTTCTTGCCGATCGTGATGGCGAGCGACGCGGCCTCGGCCGGGGGACGCGCCACGGTGTCGGCGACGAGCTGCAAGACATGCCGGAGCTCGAGGTCCAGAAGGGCAACTGCGTCGACGCTCGCGCCGCCGGCGCGCATCGCGTCGACGGCGAGCTGGAACGGGTGGTCGGGATCGATCTCGTTGTCGCGATACGCGAGGACGAGCTGGAGCCCGGGCAGCTGGCCGGGCCTCGCGAGCACCTTCAGCAAGGCGAGGGTCGCGCCGTCGGCCCACTGCATGTCGTCGAGGAACACGACGAGCGGGTGCTCGGGGCTCGCGAACACGCGCACGAACGCGTGGAAGGCGAGCTCGAAGCGATTCTGGCCTTCGAGCGCGTCGAGGTCGAGGACGGGGACCTGGGGTCCCACGATGAGCTCGAGCTCCGGGATCACGTCGACGATCAACCGCGCGTTGATCCCGAGCGCGTCGCGAAGCCGGTCTCGCCATCCCGCGAGCGAGGCCTCGCCCACGGCCAGCAGGCCGCGCAGCAGATCGCAGGCCTTGGCGCGGGTGGCGCTGGCGTAGGCCCGTTCGCCGATGCTCGCATCGCGTGGGGAACTGGCGCGCACGGCTGCGAGCGTCGGCTCCATCAAGCGTGCGTAGGTGCCGAACAATCCATCAAGCGCGGCCTCGTAGGCACTGGCGTGGTGCGAGGCCATGATGGTGGGTTCGCGCAGG
>Ga0163144_10024650_pt1 | contig 11789 bp, 10 predicted proteins | sample OliLak19BULKMAT1_FD_123175 | JGI IMG/M metagenome (GOLD analysis project Ga0163144, IMG submission 123175) | Freshwater microbial mat bacterial communities from Lake Vanda, McMurdo Dry Valleys, Antarctica - Oligotrophic Lake LV.19.BULKMAT1 | ecosystem: Environmental > Aquatic > Freshwater >... | reverse complement strand
GGGCCGCGTCTGCGCGAAATCCCAGCTGACGCTCCAGCTTTATCACAGCGAGCATCGCCTGCGTCATCCTCTGAAACGCGTAGGCGCGCGGGGCGAGAACCGCTTCGAGCGCATCTCCTGGGACCAGGCACTCGACGAAATCGCGGAAAAGCTGAAAAAAATACGCGACGTCTACGGGCCGGAAGCGCTCGCCATGTTCATCGGCACGCGCACCGGCACGCTTGAGGTCCAGGGCTATACCCGGCTCTTCGCCCAGATGTGGGGCACGCCCAACAAGGACGGTACCGATCCCTTCTGCGGCGCTGCCAAAAGCGTCGCGTTCGAATTGACCCAGGGGCGAGTCGGCAGCGGCAACAGCTATACCCCGGACGACATCGGCTCGGCCAGCCTTTACGTCTACATCGGCGACAACCAGGCGGAAACCCGGCCGGTCTATTTCGGCATGGTCAACGACTGGCGCATCCGCAACCGCGCAAAAATGGTCGCGGTGGATCCGCGGCTGACGGCGACAGCGTCGAAGGCGGACCGCTGGCTTGCCATCCGGTCCGGAACGGACATGGCTCTAGGACTCGCAATGTGCCAGCACATACTCCGGAACGATCTCCACGATAAGCGCTTCTGCAGCGACTGGATCATCGGCTTCGAAAAATGGCGAGATTTCATTCTTGAGCAAGGCTATACGCCGGAGTGGGCCGAGCCGATCACGGGGATTCCCGCCGCCGAGACGCGCAGGCTCGCCGAGGAAATCGCTGCCGCCGACGGCTGCGTGATTTTCGCGAGCCGCGGGATCAACCAGCACACCAACGGCACGCAGACCAACCGGGTGCTCATGTTCCTCGCGGCCATTACCGGCAACTGGGGCCGGCGCGGCGGCGCCTACTTCAACATGACCCACGGCAGCCCCATCCGGGCGAACGCGCCGCCGCACCGACGTGCCAAGATCAACCGCCAGAAAGTGCGGCGCAGCCCCGCTGGCTGGACCGATGCGATGCTGTACGGCAAGCCGTACCCGCTGCGCGCGCTGATCGCCTGCAACAATCCGCTCGCGCAGTGGCCGGGGCAGGACAAGGTCCGTGCCGCGTTTGAATCGCTCGACCTGCTGGTCCACATCGAGCTTTTCCCCAATGAAACCTCGGCCTATGCAGACTACGTTTTGCCCGCCGCTACCGGAATAGAGAAAGGCGAGATCGGCCGTTCCAACGACGACCGCCGCATCGTGTGGATCGACAAGATGATCGAGCCACCGGGCGAGGCGAAAGCCGACGGCTGGATCTGGATCGAGCTGGGGAGACGCTTGGGCTTCGAGGACGTGTTGCAGGAGCGCTACAAGGAGACGAGCGTGTTCTGGGACGAGGCCTGCATCGGGAGCCCGCTCATCCGCGGCTGCACGCAGGAACGACTGCATTCCGTTCCGTGGCGCTGGGTACGGCACCCGGTAGCCAGCGAGGGTGCCCCGGAAATCGACACCCTGTACCTCGAAGGCACCACCGCGCCGGGCGCGCCCCCGGGACATCGTTTCCCGACCGCCAGCGGCAAGCTGGAGTTCTGGACGGAGGCGATCGAAAGCAAGTTTCAGGTGCTGGGTCTGTCATCGCTGCCCGAGTTCTATTCCGAGCGCGAGCAGCTGGTCGACCTGCCCTATCTCGAGTTTGAGCACAGCGACTCCGATGCCGGGGTGATTTCACCGTTTTTCGAGGTCGCGACCGGAACATCACGGGCGCGGATTGTTTCACCCGTGGAAGCCGGGCGCGGGGCACAGTTGCGGGCGCAGGGATACGACACCCAGCTCCTCACCGGGCGTCCTTCCGCGGCGCACTTCCACAGCTGGACGCACTATTTCTGGCAAGCAGAGGAAATGTGGCCGGACCTGTTCTGTCAGATCCATCCGGACAAGGCGGCCACTCTCGGCATCTCCGACGGGGAAAAATTGCATATCGAAACCGATCACGGCGCGATCGATGCCGTGGCCTGGGTGAATACCGGCATCCGGACGGATGCCGTGTTCGTGCCGATCGGCTGGGGCGAGCGCCAGCCGTACCATCCCTGGCGCTCGGTAAATTTTCTCACCGACAAGACTCAGCGGGATCCAGTCTCGGACCAGACCAATCTCAAGTCGCTGCTCTGCCGGGTGTCCCGCGCCAAAGACTGAACAGACAAAGGCTCAACGATGGCTGGCCGTGAAGCGCGACAGAAGGTCGTGGTCGCGGATGCTGATCCGGCGATAGCGCATCGATAACGCACCGCATTTCGCCAGCCGGCCGAGAATGCGTGTCGCCGTCTGCCGCTGCACGCCGGTCAGATCGGCAATTTCCTGGTGGGTCAGCCCAATGGGCTGCTCCGAGCCGCCTCCGGAGCTGTGGTAACGGGCGTCGAGATTGACCAGCAGCTTGGCAATGCGTGTTTCGGCGTCGTCGGCCGCGAAATATACGAGGCGGTTTGCCAGCATGCCCAGTCGCGATGCCACGATCTGCACCAGCAGTTGTGACACCTCCGGCCGCGAACCGAGGAAATCCCGGAAACTGCCGCTCGAGATTTTGGCGATCTCGCACGGCTCGCAGGTTTCGACACTGACCATGCGCCCTTTGTGGTGCGGAGATTCGATGAGGCCGAAAACCTCGCCGGGAAATCCGAACCACAGAATGACCTCGCGGCCGTCCTGTGTGAACTTGCAGGTCTTGATGCGGCCGGAAAGCAGGAAATGGACCGTATCACCCGCGTCGCCGATGCAGTACACGAAATCGCCCTTGCCCAACCGATAACGCGTCGTCTGCGCCATCAGCGCTGCCCGTGTTTTTTCGTCGAGCTTGCCAAGGAAATCGGTCGTTGCCACCATATTCCTTCCCCTCCATCCATCGACGAGCCGCCCGACAATCGGGGAATCTCTTTGGGTTGATTGTAATCCAGGCGACAGACTCCGCAGGCGGCGATGGCGAAAATGCAGTCATCGGGTCCGGCACAGTCGGGCCTTGCCACCGAGGAGCCCTGCACACCATGACAATCCTATCCGTCCCGCGCGGCTTGGACGGCGTCGTCGTCGACGAGACCGCGGTTTGCCTGGCCGACAAGCAGACCGACCGCCTCTACTACCGCGGCTACGCAATCGAGGAACTGGCGGCGCATGCCAGCTACGAAGAGGTGTTTTACCTCGTAATCGCCGGAGAACTGCCGGACGAACAACAGCTAGCCGCCCAGCGCGCGAACCTGCAGCGGGCCCGGGCGTTGCCGGCGGCGCTCGCGGAGGTGCTCGAACGGATACCCCGGGATTGCCATCCGATGGACGTGCTGCGCACGGGATGCTCCATGCTCGGCAATCTCGAGCCGGAGACCAAGGACAACGACCTGGCGGCCGTCGGCACGCGGCTTTCCTCCAGCCTGCCATCGATGCTGTTTTACTGGCACCATTTTCACGCCTCGGGCAAACGCATCGATACCGACACCGGAGAGTCCGGCCTCGCGGCGCACATCCTGCACCTGCTGCACGGGCGGCCACCCTCCGAACTGGCGCGCCGGGCAATGGAAGCCAACCTGGTCGTCTACGCCGAGCACGACTTCAACGCCTCGACCTTCGCCGCCCGCGTGGCTTCCTCGACACTGACCGACGCGCACTCGGCCTTTGTCGCCGCCATCGGCACGCTACGCGGGGCGCTGCACGGCAGTGCCAACGCGGCAGTACTGCGCTTCCTGGAAAAACTCGGTTCGCCCGATATCGCCGAAGCGACGGCTCTCGAAATGCTGGCCCAGAAAAAACGTATCCCCGGCTTCGGGCAACGCGCCTATTCCAAATCCGATCCGCGCAACGCGATCAACCGCGAATGGGCGAAGAAACTCGCGGCCGAAAACGGCAGCAGCAAGCTCTACGATACCGCCGAACGCGTCGAAAACGCGCTGCTGCGCGAACGCGGAATGTTCGCCAACCTCGATTACTACACTGCGCTGATCTACCGCGACTGCTGCCTTCCGGTCGCGCTGTTCCCGCCGATGTTCCTGCTTGCACGCGTGTGCGGCCTCATCGCCCACATCGCCGAGCAGCGCGCGAACAACCGGATCATCCATCCGAGTTCGCACTACATGGGGCCGGCACCGCGGTCGTTCGCCCCACTGGCGGCCCGCGCAGCCGCGGCTCGGAACTCCTGATGGGGAACGGAATGAAATTCGAGCGACAGATCAGGGAACACGCCGAACGCACCGAGCGCGCGAAGGCAATGGGCGGGCCGGCAAAGCTGGACAAGCGCAGGCAATCCGGAATTCTCAACGTGCGCGAGCGCATCGACCGGCTGCTCGATCCCGGGAGCTTCCGCGAATCGGGCCTCTTCGGCGTCTCTTACCTGCCGGAGATGCGCGAATCCACGCCCGGCGACGGCAAGGTGACCGGTTTTGGCAAGATCGCGGGAAGGCGCGTGGGTGTGGTCGGCTACGACTTCACCGTCAAAGGCTCGTCGTCCAGCTACACCAACAACCGCAAGATGGCGCACGTGAAGGAAATCAGCGGCAAGCGCGGTTTCCCGGTGGTGTTCCTCGGCGAGTCCACCGGCGTGCGCATGCCCGATATCATGGGCGAAGGCATGGGCATGAACTTCGAGGGCCCGCGCTTCCTGCGCATACGCGAAGCCCCCTGGGTCGCCGCCATCATGGGCAACGCATTCGGATCCTCCGCCTGGCATGCCTGCTGCGCGGACTTCTGCGTCATGCGCAAAGACTCCGTCATGGCCGTGGCAAGCCCCGGGGTGGTCTCGATGGCGCTCGGCCGCAAAGTGACGCCGGAGGAACTCGGCGGATGGCAGGTGCTGGCCGAACATTCCGGCTTTGCTGACAGGGTGGTGGACACCGACGAACAGGTCGCCGACACGGTCAAGCGGTTCCTGTCCTACCTGCCCACCAACAATCGCGAAGCGCCGCCGGTCGCCGAGGTGCCCCCCGGATCCGACGAGGCCGCCAAAGGCATGCTCGAGCTCATCCCGGAGTCCGCGACGCAGGTCTACGACGTGCGCAAGATCCTCAGCGCCTTCGTGGACAAGGACAGCTTCTTCGAGATCAAGGACCGCTTCGGGCGCAGCATCACCACGGGGCTCGCCCGTCTCAACGGCCGCACCATCGGCATCGTCGCCAACAACCCGCTGTTCAAGGGCGGCGCAATGGACGCCGACGCCTGCTGCAAGGCGACGGACTTCATCGTGCTGTGCGACTCGTTCAACATTCCGCTGGTGTTCCTGCACGACCAGCCCGGTTTCCTGATCGGGCCTGACTCTGAAAAAAGAGGCGTCATCGGCAAAGTGATCAACTGGATGAACGCCATGCTGCAGGTCACCGTGCCACGCATCAGCCTAATCCTGCGCAAAAGCTACGGCCGCGGCTTCATCAACATGGGCGGCGCCGGCACCTCCGACGAGATCTCGGCATGGTGGACCGCGGAGGTGAGCTTCATGAACCCCCGCACTGCCGTGACCGTGGTGCACGGCCTCAAGGAAGAGGATGACCCGGCGCGCTTCAAAGATCTGCTCAGGGAAATGGCGCGCAACGGAGGCGCCTACGATCTGGCGGCGGTCTACGGCGTCAAGGAAGTGCTCGACCCGCGCGACACACGGGAATACCTGAAGGAAGCGCTCGACGTGCACACCCTGCGCCTGTCGGGCGGCGTCGGCCAGCACAAGCTCGCCAACTGGCCGACCAGTTACTGAACGGGACACGACATGAGCGACGGCGATAAAGAGGTGCTGGGCGCGCGGGACTGGCAGAGCGCCGTGCACCAAGCCCTGCGCGAGGCGGATGTCACGATCGTGGCCTATGTCCCGGATGGCGGGCACCGGCGCCTGATCGAACTGTGCAACTCGGATCCGTCGATGCGGACGGTTCCGCTTACCAACGAGGCCGAGGGCCCGTGCGTTCTTGCCGGCGCCTGGCTTGGCGGCCGGCGGGGGGTGCTGCTGATGCAATCGAGCGGCTTAGGCAATTGCATCAATAATTTCGGTCTCATCAAGGCGGGCCAGTTCCCGTTCCTGACGCTGATAACCGTTCGCGGAAGCTGGGGGGAGGCCAATCCCTGGATGCTCTATATGGGGCGCAGCACGCGCCCGCTGCTCGAGCTCGCCGATTTCCACGCCTACGAGGTCGATGCGCCGGAAGATGCGGCACCCACGGTTGAAGCGGCAGCGCAGATGGTCTTCTCCTGCTCGTCCGGGGCGGGAGTGATGCTCACCCAAAGGCTCACCGGCGCAAAGAGGTTCACGTCATGACGGCCAAGCCGAAGCGGAGCGGTCTCGACCGGCGTGAGGTGGTCAAGCGCATTCTGGCCGGCAACGACGACGTGCTGGCGGTGGGCGGACTCGGCAACGCAGGCTACGATCTCGTTGCCGCGCGCGGCGAGCACCCCCTCAATTTCACCATCCACGGCGCGGGCATGGGTGGCGCGCCCGTGGTCGGACTCGGGCTCGCGCTGGCCCAACCGGGGCGGCGCGTGGTGGTGGTGCTTGGCGACGGGGACATGCTCATGGGCATGGGCTCGCTCGCGACCATCGCGGCGCAGCGGCCCGCCAATCTTGCCATCGTAGTAATGGACAACGAGCGATATCAGGAGACAGGCGCGCAGGCGACAGCGACGGGTTTTGGCGTAGACCTTGCCGGCATCGCAGCGGCGGCGGGTTTTCCCGTGGCGCTCATTCTCGACGACCGCGCCCGCATCGACGACGCGGTGGACAAGGTGCTGCGCGCGCTGGGGCCGGTGCTCGTAAACGTCAAGATCAGCGATGCGCCAGTGCCGCAGCTGCCAAAGCTACGCGACGGCGTGTTGATGAAGATCCGGTTCAGGGAGAAGCTCGCCGTCGAATAGAAGAGCGCCCGCCTGGATGGTGTCGGGTTGCTCTAGATAGAAGGAGAAACCAATGAACAAGCTGCTTCAAGGTTGCATCCGAGCTTGCGCTGTGGCCGTTCTGGCATCGCCGATGGCTGCGCCCAGCCAGCCCTACCCGGCCAAGGTCGTGCGCGTGGTGATTCCGTGGCCGGCAGGAGGATCGGTCGACATCGCCGGTCGCGTCGTTATGCAGAAGGTCGGGACGGTCCTCGGCCAGCAGTTCGTGATCGACAATCGTCCCGGCGCGGCGGGCACCATCGGTGCGGACGTCGTGGCGAAATCATCCGGGGACGGCTACACATTGATGGTGCATTCAACCACGCACCTCGGCAATGCCACGATGTACCGAAACCTTCCTTACGATACCCTGAAAGATTTCGTCCCGGTTGCGTTGCTGGCGCAGCAACCGGGTGGCTTGGTGGTGCATCCATCGCTACCGGTGCAATCAGTTAGGGAGTTCGTGGCGCTCTCGAAATCGCGGCCCGGCCAGATTTTCTATTCCTCTGCGGGCAACGGTAGCGCGCCGCACCTTTCGATGACGCAGTTCATCGCGCTAACGGGCATCAACATCGTCCACGTGCCCTACAAGGGCGGGCCTCCGGCAGTGACCGCGATCGTCGCCGGCGAGACGCAGGCGATGACCGCGACGCTGGCGACAGTGGTGAGCCAGATCAAGGCGCGCAAGCTGCGGCTGATCGCGATAACCGCCTCACAGCGTCTGAAGCTGATGCCGGATGTGCCGACCATCGCGGAATCAGGCGTGCCGGGCTACGAAATGAGTCCGTGGATCGCATTGTTCGCACCGAGTGGCACGCCGCCGGCGACGGTGGCCAGGCTTCATGACGAGGTCGACAAGGCGCTGCGTATGAGTGATGTCGCCAGCATACTTTCGAGCCAGGGTCTCGAGCCCTGGCCGGCCACGCTGGAAGAGTTTGCCGGGCGCGTGAAATCAGACCATGCAAAGTACCAGAAACTGATCAGAGCATCGGGCGCGAAGATCGACTAGCACGGAACGCGGGGCATGGACTGACATAAAGGAGCGACAGTGAAAGTTGAGAAAATCGAGGCGATTCCTGTCTGGTTCAAGCCGAGCGACGAGTACCACGCGCTGTTCGGCTCGAACAAAAAAAAGGGGACGATGGTCCACGCCCGCGAGGCCTGGTTCGCGAACATCGAATACAAGGAAAATGTCTTCGTCAAGATCACCACCGACGAAGGCATCGTCGGCTGGGGTGAAGCATGCGCCCATCCTGTCACCAGCGAGACGCAGGCCGGCATCCTCGCCACCGTGGAACTGTTCGGGCGGCTGATCCTGGGCCGTGACCCCTTCCAGATCGGCACGATCCACGAGGTGCTCGACAACCTGTTCCTGCAAGGCAACAACGGTGCGCGCAGCGCCATCGATATCGCCCTCTACGACATCATGGGCAAGGCCTCCGGGCAGCCGATCTACAACCTGCTCGGGGGCGCGCATCAGGCCCGGTTCGGCAAGCTGGCAACAACCCCACGCTCGGACCCGAAGCGCATGGCCGACCACGCACGGGCCCTGCTCAAGCGGGGTTACACCGCGTTCGAGCCCAAGATGACCGGCCACCTCGAGTCGCTGGACGCCGACGCCGACCGGCTAGAGGCCATACTCGACGCAGTGCCGAAGTCCTGCCCCGTGATCGCCGATCCCAATCAGATGTGGGGCACCGCCAAGGACACGATCAGCCTGCTCGACCGCCGGTTCCGCGGCGTCGGCAACCTCGCCATCGAGCAGCCGGTGTGGGGCCATGACCTCAACGGGCTCGCGTCGATCACGCAGGCCGTGCCGCACAAGATCGTCGCTGACGAAGCGATCCAGAACCTTGCGACGATGGTCCGCATCGCCTCCGGACGCTACGCGGACATGGTCAGCCTCAAGCTCGGCAAATGCGGTGGCTTCTACAAGTCGGTGCAGATGATGCGCATCGCGGAAGCTGTCGGCTTGCCCGTGCGCATCGACTGGACCCAGGGCAGCCACCTGCTCGACACCGCAACCGGCCACCTTCACGCCGCAGTGCGCATAGTCGGCTGCGATCCCGGCATGGACTATCAACTGCGCATCAAGGACCAGCCGGTGAAGGAAGGCGGCGTCACGCAGGACAAGGACGGCTATTTCGTCATGCCGACCTCGCCGGGCCTGGGCCTCACTGTCGACGAAAAACTCATCAGGAAGCTTTCGCAACGCCGCTGACAGTCTGCCAACACCACGTCTTCAAGACAATTCAACGGAGGAGAAAATGATAATAATCTCGAACGGTTTCAGAATGCTTGCCGCCGGATTCATTCTTTTCGGTTCAGCCGCAGCCACCGCCCAGGGTTACCCGGCGAAGCCGGTGAGGATCATCGTGCCGTTCCCGGCCGCGGGCGGCACCGACTTGATGGCCCGCACCGTCGCTGAAAAATTGGGCGCTGCGCTGGGCCAGCAGTTCCTCGTCGACAACCGCACCGGCGCCGGCGGCACGCTCGGCTCCGACCTCGTCGCCAAAGCCGCGCCCGACGGCTACAACCTGCTGGTCACTTCTTCCAGCGCGCTGGTCATCGGGCCCAACCTGATGCAGAAGCCGCCGTACGATCCGCTGCGGAGCTTCTCCTCGATCATCATCATCAGCTCCGCGCCGAACGTGCTGGTCATACACCCGTCGGTGCCAGCCAAAAACGTGCAGGAACTCATCATGCTGGCGCGGCAGCGGCCCGGACTGCTCAACTACGCCTCAAACGGCGCCGGGACGCTGAGCCACCTCACCGGCGAGCTCTTCAGCCAGCGCACCGGCATCAAGATGGTGCACGTGCCGTACCGCGGCGCCCCGCCGGCGGTAATCGATACAGTGGCGGGCAATGTTTCGCTGCTGTTCTCGGCCTACCCGACGGTATCGGTGCAGGTCCAGAGCAAGCGGCTGCGCGCGCTGGCAGTGACCAGCGCCAAACGCGCCTCGATCGCGCCAGACCTGCCGAGCATTGCCGAGACCCTGCCCGGATTCGAGTCGAACCAGTGGTGGGGCATGTTCGGGCCGGCCGGCATGCCGGCCGAGGCGGTCAACCGCCTGAACGCCGCGGCGCAGCAGGCGTTGACCATGGCCGACGTGCGCAAGCGCCTCGCGGCGGACGCAGCCGAACCGATCGGCGGCAGCCCCGCAGAAAGCGAGAAGTTCCTGCGGGAGGATTACGAGAAATGGCGCAAGGTCATCCGTGACGCTGGTGTGAAGGAGAACTGACGGGCCGCGGTGCCGCTCCCAGGGAATAGCGACACGGAAGACAGCCGCATGCCCCGCATTGAGATCAAGTCCGAAATCACCGGCATCGTCTGGAAACTGCAGGCAAAGCCCGGCGACACGCTGATCGTGATCGAATCCATGAAAATGGAAATCCCGATCATCACCGAGGTCGGCGGCATGCTCGGCGAATTGCTTGTCGGGGAGCGTGATCCGGTGACCGAGGGACAGATCGTCGCGATCATCGAAGCTTGAGACGCTCGATCAGGGACCACGGCGTGCCGCCATGCCGCACCGGATTCAGCCAACTTTCATCATGAGGCATGCCCTATGGATCAATCGTCCCCCCTGTTTGTCGTAAGCGCCCCCCGCTCCGGATCGACGTTGCTGCGGCTGATCCTCGACGCGCATCCGGACATCGCGGTACCGCCGCCGGGCTGGCTGTTCGACCTTGTCTTTCCGTACCTTTACAGTTACGGAGCGCTCGACAACGATGCCAATTTTCTTGCGCTGGCCGAGGACGTCCTCGCGACGCCTACGGTGCAGAAGTGGCCCCTGACCATCTCGGCCGCAGAGCTCGTCGCCGCAGCCGAAGAAAAATCCTTCGCCGGGCTGTACGCCGCGCTGCACACGGCGTACGCGAAACCAGGCCATAAACGGCGCTGGGGCGAAAAGACTCCCCGCAACGCCTTCTGGATCGACGAGATTCACGCGCTCTTTCCCGACGCCCGGTTCATACACATCGTGCGCGACGGCCGCGACATGGCCATCGACATTTCCGATTCAATACTGCTGCCGTACTCGGTGTACTCGGGCGCCAATCTGTGGCAGCGCTACGTGCTGGCGATCCGCGACTCGATGCACCGGCTTCCCGGGAGTTCTTTCATTGAAATCCGCTACGAGGATCTCTGCGCGGACCCGGAGGCGACGATCCGGAGCCTGTGCGGTTTTCTGGGCGAGGATTTCGATCGCGCAATGCTCGCCCCCAACCGGACAAAGTCCGCCGAAAAGTGGAGCAGCCATCCCTTGCACGCGAAAACATCCGAGTCGATCACGACCAAATATTGCGAGATGTACAAGACGCGCCTTCCGCGTCCGGACGTGGAAGCACTGGAGGCCCTGATCGGCGATACGCTGGCGCTGTTCGGCTACCCGGGCAGCGGCAAACGTTTTCCACTACCGGACCGGCTTGCGGCGCAATTCATCGAAAGCGACACGGTGACCAATCCGGAGAATGTCGCCTACCGCCGCTGGCACGAAACCCGGAGGAAGGAACGGCGTGACCAGCGCATCTGGAATCCCGAAGACCGCTCCAGCCTGCTGTGGGGCATGAATTGAGGTTTTCAGGAACGCCGCAGTAAATACTCACGGCGACAGCGTAAGCGGCTTGCGGCTCGGATGACCTGCTTCGCTGCCTGATTGAATCGGGTCGACTTAACGCAGACCAACTCCCTCTCCCCGCCTGCTGGCGGGGAGAGGCTTGGGGTGAGGGGTAACTACAAATCTATTGAACTTGCCCGTAATCGGTCTGGGGTTGAAAAACCACCGCATCCCCCACCGCGATCACCCCGCCCGCCAGAACCCACGCAGTGATGCCTCCGTGGCCGCGCATCGCGTTGTAACCGCCGACACCCAGCACCTCCTCCATGCGTGAGCACGGCTCGCACAGACCCGTACCTTCGAATACCACACCGCCGATTTCAAATGGC
>Ga0163144_10024649_pt1 | contig 11789 bp, 10 predicted proteins | sample OliLak19BULKMAT1_FD_123175 | JGI IMG/M metagenome (GOLD analysis project Ga0163144, IMG submission 123175) | Freshwater microbial mat bacterial communities from Lake Vanda, McMurdo Dry Valleys, Antarctica - Oligotrophic Lake LV.19.BULKMAT1 | ecosystem: Environmental > Aquatic > Freshwater >... | reverse complement strand
TCGTCGCGCAAGTCCTCCTCTTCACCTTTTTCGTGGTGCTGCTCAAGCCGTTGCTGTTCGACCCGCTCATGAAGGTCTTCGAGGAGCGCGAGAAGCGCACCGAAGGCGCCAAGGACGAAGCGCGGGAAATGGACAAGCAGGCCGGTGAGCTCCTCACGGAGTACGAGACGGAGCTCGACAAGATACGCCGCGAAGCTTCCCGAGAACGCGAAGAGCTGCGCGCCGAGACGGCCAAGCTCGAGGCCAAAATCATGGCCGAGGCGCGCGCCGAGAGCGCGAAGATCCTCGACGCCGGCAAGGCGAAGATCGCCGCCGAGGTCGAGGAGCTCCGCCGTGAGCTTGCCCGGCAAACCCCGGCGCTCGCCGCCGAGATCGCCTCGCGCGTGCTCGGACGCGAGGTGCAACCGTGACGCGTCCCCGCACATCCAGGCTCCTCGCGCTGCTCGCTGCCATCGGCCTCGTGGCCGGTCTGGTCGCCACCAGCGCCCCCACCTCGGCGCAACAGCCGCCCTCCGGCGACAAGGACCCGAGCCGGCTCCCCCTCGGCGACATCCAGCCGGGCGATCGCCGCGTCCCGCCGGGTCAGCCCGGTCAACCTGGCCAGGCGCAACCTGGTCAACCTGGTCAGATGCAGCCTGGCCAACCCCGCCAGATTCAGCCTGGCCAGCCCCCGCGTCCCGGCATGCCGGGCCGCCCGCCCGGGCCGCCGCGCCCCGTTGCGCGTCCGGTCGCGCCGCCCCCGGCCGAAGATCACGCCGCCGCCAGCCACGGCGCCGAGCACTGCCCCGGCCACGGTCCGCTCGACAGCCCGCACCACATCAACTGGTGGCAGGGCATCATCGGCGCCAAGAACGAGGCCGTGCAGTTCGCTCCCCCGGACGAGCACGGCCACGTGCACCGCACCGACGGCTTCGTCTCGCAGCTCCTCTGGCGCTACGAGAACGAGCACGACCCGTGCGACACGAAGAACCAGCCGCCGCCTTTCCTGGCGAACCTGCTGAACTTCGGCCTGCTCGCTTTCCTGATCTACCGCTTCGGCAAGAAGCCGCTGGTGGAGGCGCTCGCCACCCGCAAGCGCACCATGATGCAGGAGATCGACAACGCGACGCGCCTCAAGAACGAGGCGGAAGCGCGGCTGTCGGACTACGAGGACAAGCTCCAGCGCCTCGACGAGACGCTGGAACAGCTCAAGACGGACTACGCGGCGCAAGGCGAGGCCGAGCGCGCCCACGTCCTGGCCGAGGCCGAAGAGCGGCGCGGGCGCATGAAGCGCGACGTCGAGTTCCGCCTCGAACAGGAGCTGAAGGCCGCGAAGGCGCAGCTCCTTCTGGAGTCGGTCGAGAGCGCCGTCGTCGCCGCGGAAGAGCTCCTGCGCAAGAAGGTCGGCGCGGCCGATCAAGACCGCTCGGCGGACGAATACCTCGTGGGCCTCGCGGCCGCCTGGAAGGGCGACGCCGTGAAGTCCCGTGACGTCGGAGGTGCGGCGTGAGCCACGAAGCGGTCGCAAGGCGCTATGCACGCGCCGTGTTCGAGCTCGGCAAGGAGAGCGGCAAGCTCGCCGAGCTGTCGAAGCAGATGACGGCGCTCGGCGAGGTCTTCGCCGGCAGCCAGGAGCTGCGCGACGTGCTCACGAACCCGCTCGTCGCCGACGAGGCGCGGGAGAAGATCCTCGTCGACATCGGCCACCGCCTCGGGGTCGGCGAGACGGGCCTGAGCACGCTGCGCGTCCTCGCCCGGAACCGCCGCCTGGCCGCGCTGCCCGAGATCGCGCGCGCCCTCTCCAGGCTCGTCGACCAGGACACGCGGACCCTCCGCGCCATCGTGACGAGCGCCGGTCCTCTCTCGGAGGGGTACCTCGCCAAGCTCCGCGCCGAGCTGGAGAAGGTCACCGGCCAGAAAATCGACTTCACCGTGCACAAGGATCCCGCGCTCATCGCCGGGGTCGTCGTGCAGATCGGCGACCGGGTCATCGACGGCAGCGCGCGCTCCAAACTGCAGCGCTTCCGCGAGAGCTTGGCGCAGACTTCCTAGCGATTCAGCGGGAGTGCCCCCGGGGGCGATGCCCCCTCATCGGCCCCCGGCCCTGCCGGGCTTCTACCAGGACGAACGGACATGCAGCTTCGAGCCGAAGAGATTTCCCAGATCATCAAGAAGCAGATCCAGAACATCGACAAAGCCGCTCAGGTCACCGAGACCGGCACGGTGCTCATGGTCGGCGACGGGATCGCGCGCGTTCACGGCCTGTCGCAAGCCATGGCCGGCGAGCTCGTCGAGTTCATGGGGGCGGGCAACCAGAGCCTCTACGGCCTGATCCTCAACCTCGAAGCGGACAACGTCGGCTGCGCCATCTTCGGCGACACGAGCCTCATCAAGGAGGGCGACACCGTCAAGCGCACGGGCCGCATCATGGAGGTCCCGGTCGGTGAAGCGACGATCGGCCGCGTGGTGAACTCGCTCGGCCAGCCGATCGACGGCAAGGGCCCGATCGAGACGCCGCACCGCCGCCGCGTCGAGATCAAGGCGCCGGGCATCATCCGCCGCCAGCCCGTCACCGAGCCGATGCAGACCGGCATCAAGGCCATCGACGGCATGATCCCGATCGGCCGAGGCCAGCGCGAGCTGATCATCGGCGACCGCCAGACCGGCAAGACCGCCGTCGCGATCGACACGATCATCAACCAGAAGGGCAAGGGCGTCTTCTGCGTGTACGTCGCCATCGGGCAGAAGCAGTCGACGGTGCGCCAGGTCGTCGACAAGCTCGAGCAGCACGGCGCCATGGAGTACACGACGATCGTCGCGTCGACCGCCAGCGAGTCCGCGCCGCTCCAGTTCATCGCGCCGTACTGCGGCGTCACCATGGGCGAGTACTTCCGCGACACCGGCCGCCACGCGCTCTGCATCTACGACGATCTGTCGAAGCAGGCCGTCTCGTACCGCCAGCTCTCGCTGCTCCTCCGCCGCCCGCCGGGCCGCGAGGCGTACCCGGGCGACGTCTTCTATCTCCACTCGCGCCTGCTCGAGCGCGCCGCCAAGCTCGCCGACATCTTCTACGTCGTGAAGAAGGGCACCGAGATCAAGGCCGGGGACATGGACTTCGTGGGCCTCGACGGCAAGCAGCACGTCGGCGCGCTGGCCATGCACACCGCGAAAGACTCGGTCTACGAGCTCATCGACAAGGACTCGTTCCAGAAGTGGAGCGCGATCCGCGAGGACAAGAAGAAGGCCGACGAGGCGAAGAAGCTCGAGGAGAAGCTCGCCGACAAGTTCAAGGCGAGCGACTACGCGATCCTCAAGCAGCCGCACTCGGGCGGGTCGCTCACCGCGCTCCCCATCATCGAGACGCAGGCCGGCGACGTCTCGGCCTACATCCCGACCAACGTCATCTCGATCACCGACGGCCAGATCTTCCTCGAGACGGATCTGTTCTTCTCGGGCGTCCGTCCCGCCATCAACGTCGGCATCTCGGTCAGCCGCGTCGGCGGCAATGCCCAGATCAAGGCGATGAAGCAGGTCGCCGGCTCGCTTCGCCTCGCGCTCGCGCAGTACCGCGAGATGGCGGCGTTCGCGCAGTTCGCTTCGGATCTCGACGCGAAGACGCGGGCCCAGCTCGAGCGCGGCGCCCGCCTCGTCGAGATCTTGAAGCAGGGCCAGTACGTGCCGCTCCCGGTCGAGAAGCAGGTGCTCATGATCTACGCCGGAACCAACGGCTTCCTCGACGATCTGCCGGTCGACTCGCTCGGCTCGTTCGAGCAAGAGCTCTACAAGTTCATCGAGCAGAAGCACTCGGACGTCTACAAGGACATCCTCGAGAAGAAGCAGCTCACCGACGATCTCAAAGAGAAGATGAACAAGGCCCTCGAAGCCTTCAAGAAGAAGTTCGTCCCGAGCGCGAAGGCCGAAGCGAGCGCCAAGGCCGACACGAGCGACAAGGAATAAGCAGTGCCCTCGCTCAAAGCCATCAGGAAGCGCATCTTCAGCGTCAAGAGCACGCAGAAGATCACGCGCGCGATGAAGATGGTCGCGGGCGCGCGCCTCAACCGCGCGCAGCAGCGGATCACCGATCTGCGCCCGTATGCGGTGAAGACCCAGGAGCTGCTCGCGGAGATCACGCGGGACTCGCTCGCGGCCGGCAGCCCGTCGGCCTCGAGCCCTGCCTCGAGCGCAGAAGCCGGCGCCGAGGCCGCGCCGAGCCCCTCGCCCGGCGCCTCCGCGGAATCCCCCGTCCTGGACCTTCTCTACGGCGACAAGCCGGACCACCCGCTCCTCGCGAAGCGCGAAGAGAAGCGCGTGCTGCTCGTCGTGCTGACGAGCGACCGCGGCCTGTGCGGCGCCTTCAACACGAACATCAACAAGCGCGCCGAGCGTGAGTGGCGGACGCGCACCGAGCAGGGCCAGGAGGTGAAGCTGGCCCTCATCGGCCGCAAGGGTCGCGACTACTTCACGCGCCGCAACGCCCCGATCCACGAGGTTCTGTCCGGCGTCTGGGACAAGCTGACGCTCGATACCGCGCAGGAAGTCGGCAAGAAGGTCCTCGCGCCCTTCAACGCCGGCGAGATCGACGCGATCTACTTCGTCTACAACGAGTTCAAGAGCGCGATGACCCAGCGCGTCTCGGTCGAGCGCCTGCTGCCGGTGGCCGAGCCTGCGCCGCAGGACGACGGCGATCGCGCGAGCGAGCTCGGCCGCCTCAACGACTTCCTGTTCGAGCCGAACAAGCAGGCGCTGCTCGAGAACCTGCTGCCCATGTACGTCGACATCTCGATCCTCCGCGCTCTCTACGAGTCGATGGCGAGCGAGTTCGGCGCGCGCATGACGGCCATGGACGCCGCGACGAAGAACGCCAAGGAAATGGTCGAGCGGCTGACGCTCCAGTACAACCGCGCGCGGCAGGCTGCGATCACCAAGGAGCTGATGGAAATCATCGGCGGCAGCGAAGCCCTCAAAGAGTAGCTTCGGCGACCCTCGTCGCGAGCCCGCGACGAGCTCCACAGGCCGCCATCGGCGGCAGCGACCCCCCAAAAGAAGCGCGGCAGCTCCAGCGAAGCGCTCGCGACGAGCTCCGCTGCCGCCATCGGCGCAGCGAACCGCCAAAAGTAAGCTCGACCGCTCTCGCACCTCGGCGAGCGCTCCGACATCGCCGCGACGACGAGGTCGGGGTCACGGCGATCGACGCGGCGCCGCGCCCGCCCGAGGGCCACGGCTGAGGCACGCTGTCCGACCGGCAATTCGGCGTGAGCGCGGCGGAGGTCGTGGTTAGCATGGCGCGATGTTCGAGTCCGCCGAGCTGGGCCACAAGATCGACAAGGCACGCTTCGAAGAGGAAGAGCCAAAGGTCCGCGAGGCCCTGCTCGACGCGCAGTACGACCTCACCAAGTCCGGCGCCTTCCCGGTCGTCGTCCTCGTCGGCGGCGTCGACGGCGCCGGCAAGGGCGAGGTCGTGAACCTCCTCAGCGCGTGGATGGATCCACGCACCATCTCGACGTTCGCGCTCGACGAGCCGACCGACGAGGAGCGCGAGCGCCCGAACATGTGGCGCTTCTGGCGCGCCCTCCCACCCAAGGGCAAGGTCGGCATGTTCGCCGGCTCCTGGTACACGGCGCCCATCGTCCAGCGCGTGTACGGCCAGACCAGGGACGGCGACCTCACGCGCAGCATCGAGGAGATCCTGCATTTCGAGCAGATGCTCGTGAACGAGGGCACGCTCGTCGTGAAGCTGTGGTTTCACCTGTCGAAGCGCGCCCAGAAGCAGCGCCTCACCGCCCTCGCGAAGAGCCCCAAGACGCGGTGGCGCGTGACCGACGTCGAGTGGAAGCACTTCGCGCTCTACGACAAGTTCCGCAAGGTCAGCGAGCGCGTGCTGCGCGAGACGAGCACCGGCGGCGCGCCCTGGCTCGTCATCGACGGCTGCGATCGGCGGTTTCGCAGCCTCACCGCGGCCAGGGCCGTGCTCGATGCGATGCGCAAGCGCCTCGACGCCGCCGAGCCCGCCCCGGTGACCCCCGCGCCGCCGCTGGTCCGCCCGCTCGACGGCCTCCACGTGCTGAGCGCGCTCGATCTCTCGAAGAAGCTCGACAACGAGACCTACCAAAACGAGCTCGAGACGGCCAAGCGCAAGCTGAGCCTCGTGACGCGCGATCCGAGGTTCAAAGGAACCAGCGTGGTGCTCGTCTTCGAGGGCTCCGACGCGGCGGGCAAAGGCGGCGCGATCCGCCGCATCACGGGCGCCCTCGACGCGCGCCTCTACCGCGTGGTGCCCATCGCCGCGCCCACCGAAGAGGAGCGCGCGCAGCCGTATCTGTGGCGGTTCTGGCGTCACCTGCCGCGCCGCGGCCGCTTCGCGCTCTTCGATCGCTCGTGGTACGGCCGCGTCCTCGTCGAGCGCGTCGAGGGCTTCTGCTCCGAGAGCGCGTACATGCGCGCGTACAGCGAGATCAACGACTTCGAGGAGCAGCTCGCCGCGCACGGCGTCGTGGTCCTGAAGCTCTGGCTCCAGATCTCGAACGACGAGCAGCTCCGCCGCTTCACCGAGCGCGAGGAGACCGGCTTCAAGCGCTTCAAGATCACGCCGGAAGACTGGCGCAACCGCGAGAAGTGGGACGCCTACGAGAGGGCCGTCTGCGACATGATCGATCGCACGAGCACCGAGATCGCCCCGTGGACCCTCGTCGAGGCGAACGACAAGCGCCACGCGCGGGTGAAGATCCTCAAGACGCTGGTCGACCGGTTGGAAGCGGCTGTGAAGAGCAAGTGAGGTCGCGCGAGCGGGGCGTGCGGAAGACGTCGTGAATCCGCCGCCGCGGGCCGCGCGGATCACGTCGTGGGTGCGCCGCCGCGGGCCGCGCGGATCACGTCGTGGGTGCGCCGCCGCGGGCCGCGCGGATCACGTGGACGTGCGGAGCCTGGCCTTGCTGGCGGCGCGCGCCAGCGCGAGGTCGACGAGCCGGCCCACCAGCTCCTTGCCAGCGACGCCGCTCGCGGCCCACAGCTTCGGGTACATCGAGATCGCGGTGAACCCCGGCATGGTGTTGATCTCGTTCACGTAGAGCTGCCCGCTCGCGTCGAGGAACAGGTCCACCCGCGCCAGGCCGGAGCCTTCGAGCACGTGGAACGTCTGGAGCGCGAGCGACTGCACGAGCGCGCTCTGCTCGGCCGATAGATCCGCCGGCACCCGCGTCGTCGCGCCGTGCTCGTCGATGTATTTGGCCGCGTACGAATAGAACCCGTCGGCATGGTCCACCACGATCTCGCCGGGGATGCTGGCGATCGCGTCGTCGTCGCCGAGCACCGCGCACTCGATCTCGCGCGGCCGCTCCAGCCCCGCCTCGACCACGACCTTCAGATCGAACTCGAACGCGTGGTCGATCGCCGCCGCCAGATCGCCGCCGCGCTTCACCCGCGTCACGCCCACCGATGAGCCCAGGTTCGCCGGCTTCACGAACACCATGTCGCCGAGCGCGCCGCACGCCGCCAGCGCGCTCTTCCTGTCCCTGTCCCACGCCGTGCGCCGGATCACCGCGTGCGGCACGATCGGCAGCCCGGCCTCTTTCAGCAGACGCTTCATCACGTCCTTGTCCATGCCGACCGCCGAGCCGAGGACCCCCGAGCCGACGTACGGCACCCCCGCCAGCTCCAGCAATCCCTGCACGCTGCCGTCCTCGCCCATGGGCCCGTGCAGCACCGGAAACACCACGTCGATGCCACGCCGCTCGCCGCCGCCAATCGTCAGCGACGCGGCGCCGTCAGGCCCCGGGTGCGCCGCGAGCGCGACGTCGGGCGCGCTCTGGTTCAGCTTCGCGAGGCGCGGATCGCGCGCGGCCCCGAGCAGCAGCGCCTCTTCTTGCAGCAGCCAGCGGCCGCCCTTGTCGATGCCGACGAGGACGGGCTCGAAGCGCTCGCGATCGAGCATCTCGACCACGAAGCGCGCGGAGAGGAGCGAGATCTCGTGCTCCGCGGATCGACCGCCGAACAGCACGGCCACACGCAGCTTGGACGCCGACATGCGCGGACCTTACGCGAACGGGCGATGTCGTCAAAAAACAGGAGAAAGGGGGGCGCGGGCGAGCTCTGCGCTGCGGGGAAGCGATATCCGCGAGAGCGGTCGGTCGTCCGAGAGCTAGCAACGGGAGAAAGGGTTCGCTGCGAGCTCTGCGCTGCGGGGAAGCGACATCCGCGAGAGCGGTCGGTCGTCCGAGAGCTAGCAACGGGAGAAAGGGTTCGCTGCGAGCTCTGCGCTGCGGGGAAGCGACATCCGCGAGAGCGGTCAGGTCGTCGCGGAGTCAGCGCACCACTTCGAAGAAGTACCGGATGCGCGTGATGGGCACCTTGTGCAGGACGTAGCCGTCGGGCAGCGCGACATCGACGCTGTTCGTGGCCGAAGCCGTCACTTCGACCCGCGCGCCGCGCGCGATCACGACCTTCTGAAGCTCGCAGTCCGAGCGCGCCACGAGCTGCGTCCCGACCTTCACCGGCGCATCGTCGTCGGCGTGGGCCACGGAGGTGCTCCCAAGCGTGGGGCCCGTCACCGCACCGGCGAGCACCACCGCGGCAAAGAGGGCTGCGCGGAGTGGCCGGTGGAGGACGCGAAGGGGGTTTCGCATGAGCTGCTGAGGCTATCGGGCTCGTTCCGGTTCGTCATGCAGAAAAGTTGTCGATTCGGCCGGATTATGTGCGGTGAACGTGGTCCAAGGTGCGCACGCGTCCGCGCCTTTGATCGCGTGCTGCGTCGAGGCGTGCGGCGTGCGTCGATCGCGGGCGCGTTGCTCATTCGCCGGGGGGACGCCAGCCGCCGAGGGCCTTCTCCACGAGGTCGAGCCGGTCCTGGCCCCAGAACGCGAGGCCCTCCACGAAGAACGTCGGCGCGCCGAACACGCCGCGACGCGCGGCTTCGTCGGTGGCCTCGCGCAGCGCGGTCTTGAGCGACGCGTCCGACGTCCGCGCCACGAGCGCGCCGCCGTCGAGCCCGACGCTCGTCGCGATGTCCCTGAGCACCGCCACGTCCGAGATGTCGCGATCGTCGGCCCAGTAGGCACGGAACACCGCACGTACGAGCGGCCCGCGCTCGGCCTCGGGGAGCGCCAGCACCATGCGCAGCGGCTTCACCGTGCTCATCGGAAAGCGCGACGGGAACGCGAAGGTCACGTCGAAGTGCGCGGCCCATCGGCGCATGTCCGCGAGCGAATGGAGACGCTTGGGCTCGGGCATCTCGAAGAGCGGGACGTTCGGCGTCCCGATCGCCTGAAACAGGCCGCCGAGCAGGAACGGCCGGTAGAGGACCGCGGCGCCGCTGCGCGCGGCCACCTCTTCGATCCGGGCGGCAGCGAGGTAAGCAAACGGGCTCGAAAAATCGAAGTGAAGCTCGACCACGCGCTGCGGATCAGGATCGCCCTGCGAGCTCGCCGCGGTCGTGCCCGTCGCGCGCAGCACGCTCGCCTCGCGCCGTTCGTTCGCTGCGCCCCACTCGCTCACCGAGCCTTCTCGTCTCGTCGGGCTCGCCGCGGTCGTGCCCGTCGCGCGCAGCACGCTCGCCTCGCGCCGTTCGTTCGCTGCGCCCCACTCGCTCACCGAGCCTTCTCGTCTCGTCGGGCTCGCCCCGCTCAGCAGCGCCTCGACCAGCTGCAGGCGATCCTGTCCCCAGAGCAGCTCCACCACGTCCTCGCGCCCCGGCTCGTTCCGGATCGTCACCACGAAGCTCGGCGCCCCGAACACGCCCGCCGCGATCGCCTGGTCGGTCGCGCGTCGCAGCGCGTCCTTCACCTCGGGCGCTTCGGCGCGCGCGACGAGCGCCGCACCATCGAGCCCCACGCGATCGAGCGTCGCGCGCACCACCTCGGGCCTGGAGACGTCGAGCCCGTGGGCCCAGTACGCCGCGAACAGCGCCTTGCTCGCACGCACGAGATCGCTCGACGCGAGGGCGGCGCGCAGGGCGAGCACCGTGCGGTTCGGGTGCGTCTCGGGCATGCGAAAGGGCACCTCGAAGAAGGCCGCCCAGCGGTGCATGTCGAGCAGGTTCAGGCGGGCCTTCGCCGCGGGCATGTGCGCGGCGGGCATGTCGGGCGTGCCGATCGCTCGGAAGACGCCGCCGAGCAAGAACGGTCGCCACGCGACGGTGGCGCCGTGCCGGGCGCCCGCGGCGTCCACCCGATGGTGGGCGAGGTACGCGTACGGGCACGCGAAGTCGTAGAAGAAGTCGACGTGCTTCACGCGAGGGAGCGTAGTCGGGCTCGCCGCGGCGCGGGACGGCGAGCTTCCGCTGCCCTGAAAGAAATGGGGCCCAAGCGAAGCGCCGCGGCAGTGTCCGAAGGGGCGAGACCGTTGCGAGCGTCGCGCTCCTCCGAGCGGGCGTTACCGGATCTCCAGGATGTTCGCGGCAGGCCGCCCCCTCCGCGTGTGGCTCGCGGTCGGACGATCCCGTCCGACCGCGTTGAAGGAGAGAACCGTCATGAAGAAACGCATTCCGATCGTCTGCGTCATCGCTTCGTTGTTCATGTCCGCCGCGCCCGCCTTCGCGGACGAGCCCGCTGCCCCCGCCAAGGACGCCAAGGCCGCCCCCGCCAAGGACAACAAAGACAAGAGCTACGGCTACACGTTCGAGGACGACCCGCTCAACTCCGGCGTCGCCGGCACGCTGGGCTTCGTCCTCAAGGTGCGACCCAAGGGCGCGCGGGAGATCCTGCTCCGGCCGCGCACCAGCTTCGTCCCCGAGATGCTGAAGTCGGTCGAAGCGCTCTAGATCGCCGCAGCGAGAGCGAGCTGTCGTCGACCTCGCGCGCTGCGACGTGGGCTCGATCGCCCGCAGCGGACAGCGAGCACGGATCGGGCGAGGAGCTGTCCGCCAGTTCCGTAGGCCACCGGCGCTCTCCACCGTCGAAGCCCCATCATGGTCAGCTTCCGCCGGTTCGTGAGCGTCGCGCTCGTCGCTGTTGTCGCCCTCACGATCACCTTCCCCTCCGCCGCCGCGCGCGCCGACGAGCCGTGGCGGCGGCCCTCTCCCCCGTCCGCCGTGACCGTGACCGTGCTGCCCGCGACGGCGCTCGAGGTGCTCCAGACGAAGGCGTTGATTTAGCGCGGCGGCCCGCCAACGCGGCTCCGGCTACAGCAGGGCGCGCGCGCGGTGCACGAGGGCTTGCACCGCCGCGTGCGCTTCGGTCTGGATCGCGGGTGCGTCGCGCGTGCCGGGCGCGATGGGCTCGCCCGCGACGACGGCGACCCGCGTGTGGCCGATGCCGCCGACGCGCTGCACGTGGGCGGCGAAGGTCTCCTTGCCGAAGGTCGCGTGGGCGCCCTCGTAGGCGAGGCCGACCGGGATGATCTCGGCGCCGGTGCGGCGCGACACCGCGAAGGCGCCGGGGCGGAACGGCCGCACGTCGTCGCCCGCGAACGTGGTGCCCTCGGGAAAGACCATCACGCCGCGTCCCGCGTCGACGGCGCGCACCATGGCGCCCGCGACGCGCGCGCCGCTCACGGTGCTCTCGCGATCGACGAAGAGCGTGCCGATGCGGCCCGCGAGGTAGCCGATGAACGGCCACTTCGCGAGATCGCCGCGGCTGACGATGCGCGCTTCGAGGAAGGCGAGCGCGACGAAGATGTCGAGCGCCGAGCGGTGGTTCATCACGAACAGCCGGCCCTTGCCGCGCTCGTCCTTGCCCGGGTACGCGGCGCCGCTCTCGAGGTGCGGGCCGCCCGTCACCGCGGTCGTCCCGAACAGCCCGAGCTGGACGCGGCCGTAACGCACGACCCACTTGCGAAGGACGTCGTCGCGCGCCGATGGGCCCGCGATCGCGGCCTCGAGC
>Ga0163144_10024648_pt1 | contig 11790 bp, 13 predicted proteins | sample OliLak19BULKMAT1_FD_123175 | JGI IMG/M metagenome (GOLD analysis project Ga0163144, IMG submission 123175) | Freshwater microbial mat bacterial communities from Lake Vanda, McMurdo Dry Valleys, Antarctica - Oligotrophic Lake LV.19.BULKMAT1 | ecosystem: Environmental > Aquatic > Freshwater >... | reverse complement strand
TGACGCCATCTACTGGATTGATCCGCAGGCCAAGATCTTGGATGTCAATGAGGCGGCTAGTCTCATGTTGGGCTATACGAGAGACGAGTTATGCGCCATGACCATCCACGATCTGAACCCAGAGTTTCAGGCGGACAGGTGGCCAGGATTTTGGACAGAGACCCGGCAGTGCGAGACCATGGTGATCGAAACTGTGCATCGAGCCAAGAATGGTCGACTGATTCCTATCGAGGTGAGTGTCAATTATCTGTTCCACGAAGGAAAGGAATACCATTGTGCGTTCGTGCGTGACATCACCGAGCGTAAACGAGGGGCGGAAGAGATCGCTCAGCTGGCTGATCGACTGGAACTCGCCACTCGCTCGGCGCAGATCGGGGTGTGGGACTGGAACATCCTGAAGAACAAATTGGTCTGGGATGACCGGATGTTCGCTCTGTTTGGGGTAGAGAAAGAAGACTTTGGCGGCGCCTACGACGCCTGGCTGTCCAGCGTGCATCCCGATGATCGGGTGCGATGTGATGAGGCGATCCAGCAGGCCTTACGCACGGGAACGCCCTGCGACATGGACTTTAGAATCCGATGGCCTACTGGCGTGGTTCGTGTCATCAAAGCCTCGGGGCAGGTCATACGGGATCCGGATGGCACTCCGCTACGAATGACAGGCGTGAACTATGACATTACGGATCGAAAGCAGGCAGAGGAGGCGCTAGGGGCGAGTGAGCGGTTAATGAATAACATCCTCGAGAACATTCCTTCGTATGTGTTTGCCACCGATCGCCAACACCGTTACATTCTCTTGAGCGATGACCTGGCCAGGTTCTACGGGAAGCCAAAAGAAGAGATCCTCGGCAAGACGCACCACTCTGTTTTTCCTGAGAACGTGGCGGATGCTATCCAGGCGGCTCATGAACAGATCATGACGAGTGGTATCTCTCAACAACTTGAAGAAGTTGTTGAGAGCCCGGTCAGTGGGGTACCACGTATCCTCTCTACCAACAAATCCCCCCTGCGGGATGAGAAGGGACAGATCTACGGAATCTCCGGGATTGCCACCGACATCACCGAGCACAAGCGGCTGGAGGCACAATTCCGGCAGGCTCAAAAGATGGATGCGGTCGGCCGTTTAGCGGGCGGCGTGGCGCACGACTTCAATAATCTGCTCACCGTTATCAACGGGTACAGCGCAATGCTCATCGACCGGCTGACTGAGGAAGATCCCCGGCATGAGATGGCGGTTGAGACGTTGAAGGCGGGCGAACGGGCCGGTGAGCTGACCAAGCAATTGCTCGCCTTCAGCCGGAAGCAGGTTCTCATTCCGCAGCCACTGAATTTCAACGAGTCGCTACACTTGATCAGCTCGCTGCTCAACCGGCTGCTGGGCGAAGAGATCAGACTGACGATGGATCTGTCGCCGGACCTCTGGTCGATCAATGGCGACAAAGGACAACTCAACCAAGTCACCATGAATCTGGCCATTAATGCCCGCGACGCCATGCCGACCGGAGGAACCGTGACGATTGCCACACGGAATCTTTCCGTGACGTCGGAATGGCAGGATCGGTATCGGCTGATGCCGCGTGGAGACTACGTGCACGTGAGCGTGTGCGACACCGGTCACGGAATGAATCCTGAGACGCTCTCTCATCTGTTCGAGCCATTTTTTACGACCAAAGAGGTGGGCCAAGGCACAGGCCTGGGGCTGGCGACAGCCTACGGGATCGTCAAGCAAAGCGACGGCTATATCTTTGTCGACAGCACGCTCGACCAAGGGACCACATTCCATCTCTATTACCCGCGCGTGACCGCAACCCCGGCTGTGGCGAAGACGCTGCCGGTTCGCCGCAGGAAAGGCTCCGAACGCCTCCTCGTCATCGAAGATCAGGACTCAGTTCGCGCCCTCATCGTCCAGGCATTGAAACGGGACGGGTACCAGGTGATAGAAGCAGCAAGCGGCGAAGATGCCTTGCGCAAAGCGTCGTCGCTGGCTGAGCCGATCCAGGCGCTCGTGACCGATGTGATCATGCCGCATATGTCCGGCCTCGTCCTAGCGGAACGGCTGCGGGTGACCTGGCCCAATATCCGAGTGCTCTTCATGTCGGGTTATGTCGATCCCACAAATCCTGGTTTTCTCGAAGAGCCAGGAACCGCCTTTATTCAAAAGCCTTTCTTGCCTGATGACTTAGCCTTGCACTTGCGCGACCTCTTAGACGGGCCGATCTGACGGGAAGGCTAACGTGTTCGAACGCTCGACCTTCCCAGCTTCGGTCGAGTCTTCAGACCCCCTTGCTCGTTCCATCTTTATTGAGCCACTCCACCGCTCCAGCCCCCGCGGCGCGGCCCGTCGCGAAACAGGCGGTGAGCAGATAGCCGCCCGTCGGCGCCTCCCAATCCAACATTTCTCCCGCGCAAAACAGGCCTGGCAGCGCGCGGAACATCAACCGTGCGTCGAGTGCTTCGAAGGGCACGCCGCCAGCCGTGCTGATCGCTTCCTCCAGCGGGCGCGGTGCGATGAGTCGCAGCGGCAACGCTTTAATTGCAGCGGCTAGACGGGTCGGGTCTGCAAAATCTTCTTTCGAGACCACTTCACGAAGCAGCCCGGCCTTCACGCCTTCGATATGGGCCTGCCGCTGAAGATGCGTCGCCATGGTGCGTTTGCCACGCGGTCGAGATAAGTCGTGAATCAAGCGCGGCACGTCTCGGTCAGGCGCCAGGTCGAGGCGCAACGTGGCCACTCCCCTGTCCAGGATCTCCTTGCGAAGGGAGGCAGACACCGCGTACGTCACGCCGCCTTCCACACCGGTCTCCGTGATCACGAATTCCCCCGGATGCCAGGACTCGACACCGGTATCGTTTCGCATCACAATGGCCACTGACTTAACCGGGTGCCCGGCAAACTTCATTCGAAAATGCTCGCTCCAGCCCACGTCGAAACCACAGTTCGCAGGCTGCAACGGCGCGATGTGAATCCCACGCTCTGCCAATAGCGGCACCCATCCTCCATCGGACCCGAGCTTCGGCCAACTGCCTCCTCCAAGCGCTAGTACCACTGCATCGGCCTGGACAGAGAGGCCTCCCTCCGGCGTGGCCAAACGCAGAGCCCCCTGCTCGTTCCAGCCGGACCACCGATGACGCATGTGGAACCGTACACCGGTCTGACGCAACCGGCGGAGCCACGCGCGCAACAGCGGTGCGGCCTTGAGATCCTTGGGAAATACGCGCCCGGAAGAGCCCACAAATGTGTTGATGCCGAGTCCACGGGCCCAGGCTCGGAGCGCATCAGGCCCGAACGATGCCAGCAGCGGCTCGATCTGCACGCGACGTGTCCCATAGCGCGCGAAAAATTTCTCAGACAGTTCCGAATGTGTCAGATTCAGGCCGCCTTTCCCCGCCAAAAGAAACTTGCGGCCGACCGACGCCATGGCGTCATAGAGATCGACCTGCGCGCCGGCGGTACTCGCCGCCTCCGCGGCCATGAGTCCTGCTGGGCCTCCGCCAATAATTGCAATCTTCATCTGTCCTCAATCTAGTTGATCGAATATGTATTGTAGATCTGGATGATTTGGTGCATGAGCCACATGTCGATCAATCAAAAAAAACCGACATATCGAACACTGGTCTTCCTATGCCGTCTCACACGTTAACATTCTATGGGGGCTTTACCACCCGAAACGCGCTATACTCTCACATCACGATGGATGAGCACGAATCAGTACAGGTAGTTGAACTTCGGATCAGTTATCGCTATGCCACCGCGCATCCCTGGGTGCGCCAGGCCATCGGAGGGTTCTTATCGGCTTACTTCATGGAGCACCCGGGGTTTCGCGTCCAACGATACATGGAGGAGCTAGAGTCCGGCACGCATCTATGGATATGTGAAGTGCCTCCCACTATGAAATTCCCCAGACTCTTGAGACGGCTGAAGGAAGATATCCCTCCCTGCCAGACCCAACAGGTCGCCGCTGATATGCCCGCGCGAGCTCGATATCTTATCGATTGCCTCGAACAACCAACGGAGACCTAGTCTGACAATAGTGTCGTATTCTTCGCAGGAAATCAGCAAGAGAAACAGTGACAGCTTCAACAGGCTAAGAACACGTATCTTCAGAACGATAGCCGTGCCTTTGGCGGTGGCTGCCAGTATCCTCTCTATAGAATTAGCTCATGGCGATAACAGCTCCCCTCTTCCCAGACCAGATCACATCGTTCTCGTGATTGAAGAGAATCACGCCTATAGCCAGATTATCAATTCGCCCGATGCGCCCTATATCAACAGACTGGCGACTCAGGGAGCCCTCTTCACACAGTCCTTCGGTCTCACTCATCCCAGCCAACCGAACTATTTAGCGCTATTTTCTGGATCGACCCAAGGTATCACTGATAGCTCCTGCCCGCACACCTTCACAACACCCAATCTTGGACACAACTTAATTAAAGCAGGACTGACATTCGTCGGATATTCAGAAGACTTGCCTTCAGTCGGCTACATTATTTGTAGTGAGGGGCAGTATGCTCGTAAGCATAGTCCATGGGTGAATTGGCAGGACAGTGCCGCCAATGGGCTGCCTGCGACGACCAATCTACCCATGACGAATTTTCCGACGGAGTACAGCGCACTCCCTACAGTAAGCATCGTTGTGCCGAATCAAGTGAACGATATGCACAGTGGAAAAGATTCAGAGATGATTCAGGCCGGTGACCGCTGGCTCCAGGCACACCTGAACGCCTACGTTCAGTGGGCGCAGCAACACAACAGCCTCCTGATCGTGACGTGGGACGAAGATAACGGGAAAGAGCATAACCGGATCGCAACGCTCTTTGTCGGACCTATGGTGCAGGCCGGTCGATACGGACAGCGTGTTACCCACTACAGTATCTTGCGCACGATTGAGGATCTCTATGGGCTTTCTCACTCCGGTGCAAGCGCCGATGCGACGCCTATCATCCACATCTGGACATCCACCCCTCGCCCCTGACGGGCCTCCCGTGTACCCTACAATGAGTAGAATCACGTTCCCAGAGTCATTCAGGCTTCGATCAAAGGAATTATTCGGTGCACCTTGAGGGTCTTCCTCATTTACCGACGGCAGGACGCCTGCCGGATTGAAACACTCTCGCATCCAGAACTTCAATACAGCATCACTGCAGAGCAGATCGCGTAGAATCTCTTCGGTCCCTCGCTGTGTTCTGTTATAGGGATTGGTAAAGGCGCTGACAACAGGAACAGATTGCCGAGATCCTGCTTCGTACTGTTTCTGAGAGCATCAATATCAACGCGAGGCAAATTCCAATCGCATCCGTCACCAGATCGTCGACGCTCGCTTCTCTACCTTGAACGGATCCTTGACACACTTCGGTCCAGAGACCAAAGACGAAGGCCGCAGCTGCTGCGACCGGGAGCGCATACGCCAGTGGCCATGCACGATACTGCAATCTACGAGTCAGCAGGATCGCCAAGATTCCATAACCCGGCGCATGGGCCCATTCTAAAAAACTGGCAGGTACCAGTACCAGGAGGTGTCCGGTAAGACCGACTCCAGGGGCGATGATCGCGCCAAAATAGAGCAGCCCCATGTAGCCCAACACAATTCCAAACGCCACAGTCACCTCCCGGGAGCATGTATGTTTTGGAAACATACAAGAATCCACGGAAGGTAACTATTGGACGTTCGTAGGGGGCGAGGCGGCAGTCTGCGACCCCATGATATCCGGCGAGATAGCTGAGGGGATTTGCACGATGCGCATCCAACGAGGACTTTCAGCAGCCGCGTGTTACGCGAGCAGGAGGACGACTAGACCACGCGACCACCCCCCTATTTCCACCCTTCTCCATTTGTGCCTCCTCCGAACCCTCCGAAGTTTCCCCCAAAGCCCCCCTGCCCCGCTCCCCAATACTCCCCTTTTTGAATTCGTCTGTAGGGATGCCGAAGGTCGGGCCGGCTAATCCACCAAAAGAAAGCGAACGCACTCATGCCTGAAAAGATGGCGAGCCCGAGCCCCAGGCCTTTAGAGTGTTTCCTCGAAAAATCTCCGACACGTATTTCCTGTGCGGGTGACGCCAGCGCCACCACTGTGAGATAGAGGCCTTCGCCGAAATGTCCCAACTTAATCGACGGCTGCAGGCTTGTATGCCCAACTTGATTCACCACCGCTGGAGTAATCACAGGCAACATCTGCCGACCCAGCGTGATTGCAGCTTGTCGTTCCTGCACCGCGACCAGCACCATGATGCCATGGTCCTGTTGCGTCGATCCGATGCTCCACTTTTCATAGAGTGCCGCCGCGTACTCGTTGGCCGACCCGAACGGCTTGATAGTCGGAACGGTCACCACCACCATTTCCACGCCGGTCTTTCGCTCAAGATCCTGGCAGACGGACCGGATGCGCTCTTTCCAATCCCCATCTATCGCCTGCGCATGGTCGCTCACATAGCCTTGAGGCCCCGGCAACTGGATCTTGGACCGTTCATAGAACGCAGCCTGAGCCAGGCCCTCAACGACGACAAGGCAAAACACCATTGCCATACTGAGGATCTTCGTCATCGTGTCTCCAACTGAGGCAATTGCTCAACTGCACGAGTGAGCAATATTGTGGCCTGCAGATACCGGTCGAAGAGACGAGCCACTTCGTGCGGGCCGGGAGAAATCTGTCCGCGCTTGAGCAACCAGGCGTCCAGCAAGCCCTGCAGATCCATGTTCAACTGCTCGCCGACGTCTGAGATCACCGCATCTGAGTGAGAGAGGGGGGGACGCCCGAGAAGACGTCGAACTCCGCGCAGCAATGGAATTGTTGAGGTAATCGAAAGCGGCAGCAAAATTGCCGTAGCTTCGTCGCTTCCGCCCCCTTCCACATAGCGCTGACGCAGCCGTACGATATGACTTGTCAAACCCTGGACTACGGCCTCTCTCAGCCGATCAGTCTTCACGTGGAAGCCAATGAAGGGATCACGCCCGTCCAGAACGCGGTGGTACTCCTGGATCTCCAGAAACTCGAGTGGAAAGACCGCCGCCGACATGCGCAACTCCTCTTCCGTCAGAAAAAGGGGGACCACGATCTGCTCTTTGCTCCATCGACGGTGCAACGCGCAGTACTGCTTCAGGACAGTACTGTCGTACGACGAGACCAGAAGGAGGATGTTCAGGTTTGACCGACCCCGGAGAAACTCTCCCCGGACGGCACTGCCGTAGAGCAACAGGCCTTCCAGTTGATCCCCGAATGCCTCTTTGACCTCCTTCACATAGGTCTGCAGTAGCTTCTGCGTCTCATCCGGTAACCCCTCGATGACACGTTCAGTCGCACCCATGTTTTTCATAAAGACATCGGATGTGGAGATCTCTCATGCGCGCGGATATCAGGAAGCAACCCCGCGGCAATCACACGATCGATCAGATTAAACGGAGGCATAGTCCGCAGCCCCGCCGTGGTCGACAGAACCTGATAGCGAAGCCGCGCGTTTCGATCCAGCGTCTGAAACACACGATCGCGCAGGAACGCGACCACAGGATTATCTGTATTCCAATAGAATACTTGTTGATCCGCTAATTGCTGCAACATGGTGACTTGCGGTCGCCTCGCTCGTTCAAACTCTTTCAATCTTTCGGCGGAATAGTTCTGATCGCTCAGACAACCCGGCAAGAGATCGGCCAGCGCCATGGCATCAACCATGGCCTGCATGCGCCCCTGCGAGGCATGGGGATTCATCGCATGGGCGGCATCGCCTATCAGCACCGCTCCATCCGCCACCCAGGTAGGTGTTCGTATCCGCCCGGTCGGCATATAGGCGGTCTGGCCCCAATCGCGTAGACTTCGAAAGAGCCTGGAAAATTGCGGTGCAATCTGGCTCCATATCTGCTGCAATGCCAAAATCCCCCGCTGCTTCACCGCCTCCATCGAACCCTTTGGAATCATATAGAAGAGATAGGCCTTGTTCCCCGTCGCCGGAAAGATTCCCAAAATAGTCCTGTGCCGACATAGTAAAACGATTCCGATACCGGCTCGTCGGACTCGAGAATCGCAATGAGATACCCGTCAGGGTAGAGGTATAGATCGGCGGGAATCTTCAGCGCCTCGCGCACTTTTGAAAAGGCGCCATCGGCGCCGACGACGATCTTTGCGCGAACTGTGTGTGTGCCGTCCGGTCCCTGGGTGGATACCCCCACCACTTGATTGCCCTCACGGATCAGCCCTGTGAATGAGGTCCCATAGCGCAATCTCACACTCGTATGCTGCTGCACCGCGGCCACAATGGCATGATGGGCCACGTTGGGCTTCGCCAGAGCCAGGGCTAAGACGGCTCCGCCGCCCCCTGCCCCCACCACTACGACATCTGTCTCTTCAGTCATCACGTCTCACACAGATAGGCGACGATCGGAATTGAGGCTGAGAGTGGAGACGCACCAGAATGAATGGTTCATGCTCCATCTTCCTCAATCGTAGCCTGAACCTCAACCTTTTCGTTTATTTCCAACTCCGATATCGCGTGCGATCGTTCCACATCGCCAGGAACTTCTCCCGAGCCTGAACCGTAATCGTATGATCGGTAATGACGTCCAGCCGCTCATCGTTATAGCGATTACCGCTCGTCGTATGATTCATCGAGCCGGTCGTATTCACTTCATCGTCGATCACAACCTGTTTCAGGTGCATCAGCCCATCGTGCTCATTCACGAGAATCGGAATACCGGCCAAGTGTAGCGTATGGAGAGCCGTGCGCTGTTTCACATCCTCGGTGCGCTGCCGATCAGTGATCAGACGTACATCAACTCCGCGCTTCTTCGCTTCAACCATGGCTGCCACTGCGCGCGGAGAGGTGAGCCCATAGGCCGCCACATAGAGATAGCGTGTGGCATGTCGATAGAGCGCCGTGAGGCGATCGAGCGGCGCGTCGTCAGGGCCGTAATAGACCTCCACCGTCGCGCTCCATCCGGCCCCGAATGGGGCCAGAAGCGACAGGACGATGAGAGCCCACGCCAGCATGATTCGGCTAGACCTGACTGCATTCACCGACGGCAGATGGTAGGCCGGAATCATTCGAGCTCGAATAACATCTTGAAGTGATCGTCCGTCGTCTCCCAGGCCTGAGGAGCCGAGGTAGCAAGCCACTGTTGAAGAAACTGCTTTTGGCCAGGGGTGAGTAATTGCTTGATCTGGTGAGACCGGCCTTGGAGCGGCTGCAGAAACCCAACCCGCTTTTGGAAATCCAATGTCGCGGTGCGGACATACATATTTGTGAAGGCTGTCGGGATATTATCCTCTCCATCGCCTTGAATCCAAACCGATAAAAACTTCTCTAACTGGAGCCCGGTGCTATCCATGGCGGGATCGGTATCGTGAAAGAGTTCGTTTTCAGACTCTTCGAGCGGAAGCGCCTCTGCGGACCTGAACATGAAATTGCGTTTCCACATGTCATCGCGCTTCCAAATGATGGCATAGTGGCGGCGGATTGCGGGCAAAGTCAAGCCGAGAGGCATGCGGTTTCGTTACCTTGACATTGGCAAAGTCGCTTTGATAGCGTGTTGAAATTGTTTAATTTCTTGGCCATGTTAGGAGTCTTCAATGCAGGTCAAAATCAATGGGAAGACAGAAGACATTGCAGGGGGAACGGTCCTCGATCTTCTACAGGCCAAAAAGATAGAACCACAAATGGTTGCAGTCGAAGTCAACGACACTGTCTTGGACCGGAATCGCCTCGCCACCACCAGCCTGAACGACGGCGACCGGGTTGAGTTTTTGTTTTATATGGGAGGTGGCCGGTGACGAGTATCCTGCATAAAGACATTACCGAACTCATCGGACGAACTCCCCTCGTCCGCCTGAACCGGTTGTCCCCTGTTGGCGGGGCGACAATCTACGGAAAAGTAGAATTTTTCAACCCTGGCGGAAGCATCAAGGATCGAATTTGCCTCAATATGATCAACGAGGCAGAACGACTGGGTGTATTAAAACCTGGCGGTACGATTGTCGAGCCGACCAGCGGAAACACCGGGATTGGACTGGCCTTAGTCGCTGCGGTCCGTGGGTATAAGCTGATTCTCGTCATGCCGGAGAGCATGAGCATGGAGCGGGCGAGCCTCTTATCGTCATATGGCGCGCAGCTCGTCTTGACCCCGGCCTGGGAAGGGATGAAGGGTGCGATCCGCGAGGCGGAAAGCATCATCGCGCAGAATCCCTCATACTTTATGCCGGATCAGTTTTCCAACCCGGCTAACCCGGCTATGCATAAAAAAACCACGGCGATCGAGATTCTTGAGGCGCTCGATGGAAAGATCGATGCATTTGTGGCGGCAGTGGGGACTGGCGGCACCATTACCGGATGCGGGGAACTGTTCAAAGAGCGGAATCCCAAGGTGCAGGTCATCGCGGTTGAACCGGCTGGATCACCGGTCTTATCAGGCGGAGAGCCCGGACCTCATAAGATTCAGGGCATCGGTGCGGGGTTCGTCCCGAAGGTGTTGAACCAAGCCATTCTCGATCGGGTGATGACTGTGACTGACGACGAGGCCTATCAAACGGCCAAACAGCTCTCGAAAAAAGAGGGCCTCTTGGTAGGCATTTCTGCCGGAGCCAACGTATTCGCTGCGCAGAAGGTGGCCCTGGAACTGGGACCAGGCAAGAATGTCGTGACCATTTTGTGCGATACGGGCGAGCGGTATATTAGCATCGAAAAGTATTTCAACATTTAAGGATACTGAAAATGGCTTCCAACTTTGTTCTCGGCTCAAGAAAATCCTCAACGTACCCAGAGGGTACGCCTCCGGTTTTCTCTCGCCTGCGGCCTCGTTGACAGACCATTTTGAGCATCCTTGAGATTCGCAAACTAACAATCATGGAATTTACTGAAGACCAGATAAACCGCTACAGCCGCCACATCCTCCTGCCGGAGGTCGGTGGCAAGGGGCAAAAGAAGATCGCTAAGGCCAAGATCCTCCTGGTCGGCGCAGGGGGCCTTGGTTCGCCTGCTGCGCTCTACCTGGCCGCAGCCGGTATCGGCACTATTGGCCTCATCGATAGCGATGTCGTGGACCTGACCAATCTTCAACGACAAATTCTTCACCATACGTCTGACGTGGGCCGCCCCAAAGTCCTATCGGGAAAAGAGAAGATCCAGGCGTTGAACCCGGACGTCCAGGTCTCAATGTACGAAGAGCGTCTTACGGCCGGCAATGCGTTGAAAATCATCAGCGATTACGACATTGTCATCGACGGGGTCGATAACTTTACAGCCAAGTTCCTCATCAACGACGCCTGTTTTTTTGCTGAAAAACCGTTCATCCACGGCGGAATTCTCCGCTTCGATGGGCGAGTGACGACCATTGTGCCCAAACAGTCTGCCTGTTATCGTTGTGTGTTTAAGACGCCGCCGCCGGCTGGGCTGGTCGCCTCGTGCCAAGAGGCAGGCGTGATTGGCGTATTAGCCGGCATCATTGGCACAATCCAAGCCACTGAGGCCTTGAAACTCATCCTTGGAATCGGTCATCCTCTGACGAACCGACTCCTGGATTTCGATGCACGCAAGACCCTGTTCAGAGAAATTAACGTGAAACGCAATCCTGACTGTGCACTGTGCGGCGCGCATCCGACGATTACCGAACTGTTCGATGACGGCGATCCGTTTGCCGGCTGTGCCGTCCGGCCGTAATTATTGACCCAGGAGCCTGTCCGACATTGAGCTTCTACTACGGCGAACGATCCGCGACCATCTGCGTCGTTCTCGGCCCGAAAAAATCCTCAACGTATTCCAGCGAATACGCCTCCGGTTTTTCCAGGCCTGCGGCCTCGCATCTGGCCGCACCT
>Ga0163144_10024641_pt1 | contig 11793 bp, 8 predicted proteins | sample OliLak19BULKMAT1_FD_123175 | JGI IMG/M metagenome (GOLD analysis project Ga0163144, IMG submission 123175) | Freshwater microbial mat bacterial communities from Lake Vanda, McMurdo Dry Valleys, Antarctica - Oligotrophic Lake LV.19.BULKMAT1 | ecosystem: Environmental > Aquatic > Freshwater > Lake... | reverse complement strand
GGACCCCATCCCCGAGTTCGTCATGCTCGGCTTCGACCGCGGCGAGAAGAACCAAATAACGCTCATCGAGCCCCGCCCCGACAAGAAGGAGGACCCGCCCCGCGAGGTCCCCAAGGGATGGGTCGGCGTCGCCACCCAGCCCGTCCTCCGCGACCTCGCCGCGCGCCTGGGCCACCCCGACACCTTGGGCTTCCGCGTCTCCCGCCTCTATCCCGACACCCTGGCTGTCGGCTCCGACTTGCTCGTGGGCGACGTCGTCTATGCCGTCAACGGCGAGAAGATCGCCCCCCGCGGCATGCAGGATTCCGGCATGCTCCAGCGCAAGTTCCGCACCCTGCCCACCACCGGCGACACCGTCCTCTCGGTGATCCGCGACGGCGAGAAGCGCGACGTCAAGGTCCGCCTCGAGCGCACCCGCATCGGCCCCGACGAGGCGATCAAGGACGAGAACAAGGACTTCGAGCTCAACGTCCGCGAGCTGACCTTCTTCGACCGCGACGACTACCGCTGGGACGCGACCGTCCAGGGCGTGCTCGTCACCAACGTCGAGGGCGCGGGCTGGGCCGGCCTTGCGGGCGTCGGCGAGAGAGACCTCATCCAGCGGATCAACGACCACGACGTCGCCGACATCGCGTCCTATCGCAAGGCCATGGAGGCCTTGGCGAAGAGCCAGCCCGAACGCGTCACCTTCGGCGTGCTCCGCTTCAACCGGACGTACATCATGTTCGCCGAGCCCGAGTGGAAGCCCGAGGCGCCCGTCGAGAAGGAGGGGGCCGCCGCGCCCGTCCCCGTCGCCAACGGCCGCTAGGAAGCCAAGACCCAACGTTCGCCGCCGACCCCGCCCCGCCACCCGCACCCGCCCACCCCACCCCACCCCACCTTGGAGTCTCCCTTGACCATCTCTCGCACCCTCTCGCCCGCCCTCGCCCTCACCCTGGCCGCGGGCGTTGTCGCCCTCACGCTCGTCCCCGCCTCGCCCGCCGTCGCGGCCGAGCCCGACCTGGGCGGGCTGATCCGGGACCGGGCGCCGGCGATCGTGTCGGTCAAGTTCCTGATGAAGAGCGAGCAGGGGGAGGAGGAGCAGGAGACCGTCGGGGTGATGATCGAGGGGGACGGGCTGATCCTGACCAGCAACGCGGCGCTGGGGGGGATGATGCGCCCCGCGCCCTTGACGACCGACATGAAGGTGATGGTCGGCGACGACACGCAGGGCGTCGACGCCAAGGTGATCGCGCGGGACACCGAGCTGGGCCTGGCGTGGATCAAGGTCGACGCCGCCCCCGCGAGCCCCTTCGCCTCGGTCGACTTCGCGTCCGCCGCGCAGCCCAAGGTCGGCGACGAGATCTTCACGGTGTCGCTGATGGGCAAGTTCTTCGACCGCGCCCCGATCGTCGCGCGGGGGCACATCGCCTCCGTCACCGCCAAGCCCCGCGCGCTCCTGATCCCGTCGATCGGTCTGGCCGGGGGGGAGTTCGGCCTCCCCGTCTTCGATGATCAGGGCCGCATCGTCGGCGTCACCACCTTCGTCCTCCCCGACCGCGAGGAGATGGAGGCCAACCCCAGCGGCATGCGGGCCGCGATGCGGGGGATCGTGGGGAGCATGATCCTGCCCGCCGCGGAGGTCGTCGCCGCGACCGCACGGGCGAAGGAGACCGCCGCGAGCGGGGGCGGGGAGGCGGCCGTCGAGGGCTCCGAGGCCGGAGCCGGTGCCCCCGTCGAGACTCCCGCCGCTCCCAAGTAAGTCGTCCGAAAGCGTGACGCCCGTGCCACCGACTTGCCTCAAGTCGGTGTGCTTGTTGCATGGGCGTGCCGCGGGGCACCGACTTCCCGCAGGCCGATGGGGGTGAGGCGTCGGCGGCGAGACGGCGCGGACGGCGCGGATGGGGGACGTCCGAGCGGCGGCGCGCGAGCGACGGCCCCGGCCTGCACCGGGGGCTCCTACATGCCGGGGAGGCGGCGGAGGGTGCCGTCGCGGTTGACCCGCAGTTGGTCCGACTCGAGCAAGTAGTTCAGCACGGCGTTGCGGAGATTGGTACGGGCCTGGTCGCGGTCGTTCTCGGAGCGGAGGAGCTCGTTCTCCGAATCCACGATGTCCTGGGGCTGGACGGTGTCGGCGCGGAGGCGCTGGCCGGCGAGGCGGCGGCGGTTGATCTCGACCTGCTGCTCGGCCAGCGCGAGCTGGAAGCGGGCGAGCTCGACCGAGCGGAGCGAGCTGCGGACGCCGACGATGACGGTGTCCCGCTGCCGATCGAACTCGCGGCTCCGGCGCTCGAACTCGATCACCGACGCGCGGACGTTGAGGGCCTCCTGCCGACGGTCCAGCGGCAGGCTCAGCGTCGCGCCGGCGCTGTAGTTCGCGTCCCCCGGGCTGAACGAGGCGTTCCCCCGCCGCCGATCCGGGTCCGTCGGCACGCCGATGCGGCCGGTGAGATCGAGGTCCGGGAGCAGCCCGTTTCTCGCGTTCGCCACACGCCGGCGGGCGTCGTCGAGGCGGTCGCGCTCGTTCTGCAGGTCGAGGCGGAACTCGAGCGCGACCGCCGTCGCGTCGTCGAGCGAGATCTGCGGCTCCGGCAGCTCCAGCACCCCCTCGCTCAGGTCCAGCCGCTCGTCGACCCCCACCCCCAGGCGGATCTTGAACCGCTCCAGCTGGAGCTGGTAGCTCTCGCGCAGGCCCGACAGCGACGCCTCCGCGGCCTTCACGCGGCTGGCCGTCACGCCCGTCTGGAACGCGTCGAGACGCCCCGCCTCCACACGCGCCCGCGTCGAGCGGTCGAGCTGGCGCAGGCTCTCGAGCTGGCGCTCCTGGTTGAAGATCGTCGCCCGCGTCTGCAGCAACTCGAAGTAGTCGTTGGCGATGCTCACCAGGTACGACCGCCGGAACCGCTCGAAGTCGCGGGACTGGTAGATCAGGCTCCGCTCGGCCTGGATCAGGTCCTCGCGAGCGATGTCGCCGGCGCCCCGCAGCAGCGGGATATTTCCGCTGAAGACCAGCTCCGACGATTGCGTGTACCGGTCCGTCGCGGATTCCCGCAGCTGTTCCGTGGCATCCCACACCCACGCCGCCTCCACCGCCCCGCCATATGGGAGCCGCTGGTTGACGCGGAGCGTGTTGATCAGCCGCGCGGCGGAGTCGTATCGGGCATCGTCTCCCTGCCCGAAGACCTCGACGGAGGTGTCGTTGAAGAGCCGCGGACCCCACAGGTGGCGTTCCACCAGGAGCCGGATCGCCGCCAGCAGGTAGTCGTCCTGGGCCGACAGGAGTTCACGCCCCGTCACCTGCGAGACCCGGAACGACTCCTCGAGGGTCAGCACCCGCGCCGGGCGGGGCGGCACGGGGGCGGTCACGCCATCCCCCGTATCGGGGTTGACCTGCTCGGAGGTCGGCACCCCCGCGTCCGCGGCATAGCGATTCAGGCGGGCGGCCACGTCCCGGGCCTCGTCGGCCGCGACGAAGGTCAGGTCATCGGCCGCCGGGTTGACGGTGGGGGGGGCCGTCGTGCCCTGTCCTTGGCGTCGGATCGAGGTGGGGTCCGACGCCCGGCTGCGCGGACTCGCAACCTCCGCCGCGTTCCCGGACCCGGTTTTTTGATCTGTTTGATCGAGGAGCCGGTCGAGGTCGCGGTCGATGGCGAAGGGGCTCTTCTGACACCCACCGGCCACCGTGACGATCATGCCGGCGAGCGTTGCGCGTGCGTAGATGCTGAAACTACAATGACTTAGGCGATCAATCGGCATATGGTCGGGGGTCCGCGGGCGGGTGCGATCGGGTCGGACGCGTCTGCAATCGGGATGCCTACCGGGACGAGGTCCGTCCGAAGGCAGCGTACCGATTCACGGGCGGTGCGTTGCGAGTCACTACGCCCGTTCCTATCGTTGCGGCCTTCCGCAGGCGGCGGATTCCTCTTCCCGAAATCCCGGGCCGGTACGGGCGGCGTTCGGCCGGCCCATTGATGGGGAGCCCCTCTCCCGATGCCCTCGGTTACCCACGACGGCCGCAGCTTCATGATCGATGGCCGGCGGGTGTGGCTCGTAGCGGGGAGGGTGCCCTACGCCCGTCTCCCCCGCGACACCTGGGCGGACCGCATCCACGCGGCGAAGCAGGCGGGGTTCAACACGATCGAGTCCCCGGTCTTCTGGAACCGGCACGAGGCCCGCCCCGGCCGGTTCGACTTCACCGGCGAGAACGACCTGCGTCACTTCATCGACCTGATCGGCAAGGCCGGGATGTACTGCATCCTGGGCATCGGGCCGTACATCGGCTGCGAGTGGGACATGGGCGGCCTGCCCAGCTGGCTCCGCGAGACCGGGAACGCGGCCCTGCGGACCGCCAACGGCCCCTACCTCGAGGCCTGCTCCCGCTACATCACCGCCGTGGCCGACCAGATCCGCGGCTGGCAGGTGACCGCCCCCGGCACCGGCGGCCCCATCATCCTCATGCAGTGCGAGAGCGAGTGGACCTGCGGGCACGAGACGCTCGCGGCGGGGTATCTCGGCGAGCTGACCCGCTACATCCGCGAGGCGGGCCTCGCGGTGCCCCTCGTCAATTCCAACAACCTCTGGCAGGGCGTCGAGGGGCAGATCGACGGGTGGTCCGGGGGTTCGAACATGCTGGCCACGATGCGCCAGCTCGCGAGTGTGCGCCCCGACGGGCCGCGGATCGTGATCGACCTGGCGCTCACCCGTCCCGACACCTGGGGGCGCGCGGCCGACCCCGGGCCGGGCCCCGCCGTCCTGCAGCGCCGCCTGGCCGAGGTGCTCGCCGGCGGGGGGCAGTTCAACATCTCGACGTTCTGCGGCGGGACGAACTTCGGGTTCTTCGGGGGGCGCCTGCCCGATGCGTTCGACAGCTTCGCGGCGACCTCATCGGACCGCGGCGCGCTCATCGACGAGGCCGGGAGGCCGGGGCCGGCGTACGGGCTGGTCCGCCGCCTGGCAACCTTCGCGTCGCGGTTCGGTCGGGTCTTGGCGAACCTCGATCCCGCGTACCAGCCCATCACGGTCCGTCCCGCCGAGGCGGCCGAGCCCGGCGACGGCGCGGCCAAGGGCGGCAAGGCGCGCGGGCCGGTCGGCGCCGGCCCGGCGGTGGTGCATGCGATGGGCTCCCAGGGCGGGGTGGCGTTCGTCTTCAACGACGACCTCGATGCCGCGCCCGGCCAGCGGCGCACGCTGCAACTGGTCCTCCCCGACGGCTCGCCGCTGCCCGTGACGCTTGGGGAGCAGTCCGTCGCGTGGTGCCTCTTCGACGTGAACGTCAGCGGCCGCTCGCGCCTTGATTACAGCAACGTCTCGGCCCTGGGCAACGTGGGCGGATCGCTCGTCTGCTTCGGCCCCGCCGGTTCGCGGGCCATGCTCTCGGTCAACGGCTCGCCGGTGGAGGCGCTCGTCCCGGTCGACGGCGCCGCTCCCACCATCGTCGAGCACGAGGGCCTGACGCTGATCATCGTGAACGAGGCCCAGGCCGACACGACCTACCTCGGCGAGGATGCGGTCTATGCCGGCGTGGCCGGCCTCGACCCCGAGGGCGCCCCCATCGCGGCGCCGGGCTCGAAGTCGTACCTCCGCATCACGCCCGACGGGCGGGCCAAGACGGTCGCCATCGATCCGCCGCACCGCGCCCGCGCCTCGGGGGACAAGCTCGCGCTGGGCGGCTGGTCGGCCGCGAGCGTTGCGGACTACGCGGATGGGACTAGCGCCCGGTACGCGAAGGTCGCGGGCCCCGCCGATCTCGTCTCGCTGGGGTGCGCCTACGGGTATGGGTGGTACCGCCTGACTCTGAACAACCCCGCCGCGCACAAGGCGCGACTCCTCTTCCCGCACGCCGGCGACCGGCTGCACATCTTCGCCGACGGCAAGCCCGCGGGAGTGGTCGGTGTCGGCCCGGGCGCCGCGCCGGACGCTCCGATCTCGCTCCGCAAGGGCTCGCAGCAGCTCGTCGTCCTGGCCGACAACCTCGGCCGTTTCAGCGGCGGGGCCAACCTGGGCGAGGGGAAGGGCCTCTTCGGCGAGATCTACGAGAGCGTCCCGGTCAAGACGGCCAAGCCCAGGCTCGTCCCCGGACAACCCGTGGGCGTGCTCGCCTTCCGCGCCCCCCTCTGGGAGCTGAGCGACGGGGACGCGACCTCCCCCGACCGCCTCACGTGGACCCTCGCGCATCGCCGTAAGACGCCGGTCATCGTGACGGTCGCCCACCCGCCCGCCGCGGCCCTGCTGCTCGTCAACGACAAGCCCGTCGCCTACCTCGACCGTTCCGGCCCCCGGATGATCGTGCTGAGCGCCGACGCGCTGGGAAAAGCCTCGAACACGATCCAGCTCGCGCTGGTGGGCGCTCCCGATTCCGACGAGGACCTGGAGGCGATCGCCGAGGGCGTCCGCTTCGACGAGGGCGCCGAGGGCCTCATCGCCCGCGCCGAGATCGCCTTCGCCAAGTGGGAACCTCCCGCGACGTCGGCGTATGGCCCGCCCCCCAAGACCGGAAGGCTCCCCGGCCCCGCGTGGTGGCGCTGCCCGTTCACGGTCGACCGCTCGGGCGAGCCCGTCCACTTCGAGCCCGCGGGGATGACCAAAGGCCAGGTCTACGTCAACGGCCGCCACCTCGGGCGGTACTTCGTGGCCACCGCCGACGGCACCCCCGTCCCCCCGCAGCACCGGCTGCATCTGCCCGCGTCGTGGCTGCGCCCGGGCCAGCCCAACGAACTCGTCCTCTTCGACGAGCACGGCGGGACGCCGACGAAGAGCCGCCTCGTCCACGGCTGACGCGACGGGGTGGCGCGCCCCCTACGCTCGCCCATGCCCACCGCCCGCCGCGCGCCAAAGCCTTCCGCGACGTCCGTCGAGACCGTCGAGCGGATCGGCGGGCACGTCGGGCCGCTCTGGCAAGAGGCCGCGGCGTTCGCGGCCCGCCAGCACCGACACCAGATCAGGAAGGACGGGCGGACTCCGTACTTCGCGCACCCGGCCCGCGTCGCCCTGACCGTGGTCCTGGAGTTCGGCTGCGTCGACCCCGTCGCCGTCACGACCGCGCTGCTGCACGACACGATCGAGGACACCACGGCGGACTTCGAAGACGTGCTCGAGGCCTTCGGCGCCGACGTCGCCGGGTGCGTGGCCGCCCTCACCAAGATCATGGCCCTCCCCGAGGATCAGCGCGAGGCCGAGTACGACCAGCGCCTGGCGAAGGCCGACTGGCGGGCCCGCCTCGTCAAGCTCGCCGACGTCTTCGACAACTTCTCGGACGTGGGCACGCAGCCGGCGGAGAAGCAGGCCGAGAAGCGCGGCAAGACGCTCGAACACTGCCGTCGTGCCCTCAAGCTGGCCGAGCGCGACGGTACCGCGCACCCCGAGACGCGGACGGCCCTCGAGAAGGTCCGCGGGCTGATCGCCCCGTACGAGCGGAGCTGACCGCGGACCGCCGGGGGCGGCGCTTCCCTCCGATCAGGGCTGGACCCGGACCCGCAGCTCGCGTTCGAGACGACGCAGACCGGCGGCGCGGGCCATGAGTTGCTGGCGGGTGATCGCGGGGATGGCCGGGTCGCGGAGACGCTGCTCGATCTGGCGGAGCTGGTTGCGGATCTGCGCGGCGGAGCCGGCCGGATTGGGGACCAACCGCGGCCCCTCCGCCGCCTCCACCCCCGTGAAGTCGGGCGTTCCCGTTCCCACGATCGCGCGATCCTCTCCGCCGGCCTCGATCGAGACGGGCGGCTCCTGCGCCTCGACGCGCCCGCCCCGGTGGAACGGCGCCTCGCGTCCGCGCTCGCCCGCGACCATCCTCAGCCAGCGGTCGGGGCCGATCCGCGTCTGCACAATGCCCGCTTCGGGAGCGTTGCCGGCGCGCCGACGCTTGCGCACGTCCCACGCCTCGGCGAGGATGTCCTGCGTCAGGCCGGCGCGGTTGTTGAGGTCGGCGTAGTCGCCCAGGCGGAGGCGGGCGATCACGGGCTCGCCGCGGCGGAGCATGCGGAGGACCACCACGTCGCCGGGGTCGTGCGACAAGATGCACGCGCGGGCGTTCTCCGAGGACTCGACCGCGACGCCATCCATCTCGAGGACTACGTCGCCGGAGCGGAGGATGCGCTCGGCGTCGAAGCCCGCGACGGCGTGCTGGATCGAAACGCCGCGACCGGCGGGAGACTCGGCGAAGCCCACGCCCATCGCCCCGTGGGGCGCGGCCTTGAACATCTCGAAGGCGACGCGCTCCAGGCGGGCGGTCTGCTCGGGGTCGAGGGGGCCGTCGCGCTCCCCCGCCACGGCGGCCTCGAGCGTCGCCAGCGGCACGCGCCGGCCGGCGGGAATGGCCCCTTCGGCTTCCTCGCGGAGCGCGAGCTCGTCCGAGCCGAGCCGGTCGATCTGTTCCTGAAGCCATGCGTCGGATTCTGCTCCGATCAGCGGGCGGTCCCGCCCGGGCGCGGCGTGGGACGCCGCCGCGAGGGCGGGAGCGAACGCCGCGAGGGCGACGATCAGGGCGTGCTGGGTGCGCGAGGCCGGACGCATGGACCCTCCGCGAAAGAAGGCTCGGCCACCGGAATGGGTGGGCGGGAGAAGTCTACTCCAGGTTGGCCGCCTGCTCCTTAATCCGGTCGATAGCGCCCTTCATCTCGACGGTGGCCCGGGAGATGGTGGCGTCGGGGCTCTTGCTGGCGATGGTGTTGGCCTCGCGGAGCATTTCCTGGGTGAGGAAGTCGAGCGTGCGGCCCACGGGCTTGCCGTCGACGGCACCGATCAGGTCGCCGAACTGGTCGAGGTGGGCGGAGAGGCGCTTAATCTCCTCGGCGATGTCGGTCCGCTCGGCGTAGACGGCGATCTCGCGGATGAGGTCGCCGGCCTCTACCTTGGCCCCGGCCTCGCGGAGGAGGGTGTCGATGCGGGTGCGGAGGCGGGTCTCATAATCCGCGATCACGCCGGGGGCGCGCTCTGCGATGAGGGCGAGGCGCTCCGCGATGAGGGCCTGGTGCGACCTGAGATCGGCGACGAGAACCTTGCCCTCGCGCTCGCGCATGGCCAGGAGCGCCGAGACGGCGCGGTCGAGCAGCGGGAGGAACGCCTTGCGGGAGCGGTCGAGGACGTCCTCCTCGTTCGCGGGGGGCTGCAGCACGCCGGGGAGGGTGAGCAGGCTGGCGATGTCGAGGGCGACCAAGCCGACGGAGGCCTGGGGGAGGTGGCTCAGTTGCTCGATGTAGCGGTGCAGGGCCTTGACGTTGATCTCATAGGCCGCGGCCTCGGAGGCGTCCTGCACGCGGGCGGTGACGGTGACCGTGCCGCGGCTGATCCGCTCGCGGAGGCGTGACTCCATCTCGGCCTCGAGGCCCTGGATGGCATCGGCGAGCCGGATGGTGGCCTTGAAGTACTTGTTGTTGAGGGCGCGGACCTCGACGAAGTAGTGGACGCCGTCGACCTGCGCCGAGGCGTCGCCGTAGCCGGTCATGCTTCGTACCAAGGCCAGCTCCTGGGGGACGGCGCGACGCCGCGGGGAGAGAGGGGCGGCGCGGCCGCGATCGTGCGTGTGATTAGCCGGGGGGCGTCGTCGCGGGGTCTGCCGGGGCGGGGTCCGGGAGGGGCGCGGGGGTCGCCGCGGGTGGGACGACCGGTGCCGAGCCGTCTGGGGTGGTGCCGGGGATCGGGCCGCCGATGGGGGGGGGGAGGGTGGGGGGGGCGGGGGGGTCGGCCTGGCCGGCGACGGGGTCGCCGCCCGGCGTGGTGGTGGGGGTGGCCGCGGGGAATGCGGCGGACTGCGGCTTGGTGGCGTAGTTGAGAGCGACGGCCATGGTGAGGTAGAGGACGAAGACGATGATGGTGAAGACGGTGAGCGCATCGCCGGTCTTGGTGCCGAAGGCGGTCTGACCGGAGCCCGCGCCCGAGCCAAAGGCGCCGGCGAGGCCGCCGCCCTGAGGCTTCTGGATGAGGACGGTCAGGACCATCACCACGCAGGTGATCAGGAAGAGGATGGTGACGATGCCAACCATCCAGGGCTGCCAGACGAACGCGAGGGTCATGCGGGGGCCTTTCGGGGGGAGGAAGGGGGGAAGTGTAGGAGGGAAAGGTGTTGGGCACCGGGCGGCGGGGGTCGGGCATCGGGGAAGACAGGGAGGGGCGGTGAGCGCGATGGGGCCGAGATCATCGGCGCGGGGAAGTGCCGGCTGGCCACCCGTCGCGATATGACTAACCCGATCGAGAACGGTGTGACCGACACGTGCCCGCGGGGCGTAGAGCCGTCGTGATGTGGCGTTGGGATCTACCGAGGTGCCGCCGCGATGGATGCCTCGGCGAGAGCGCTGTCGGATTCTTCACCCAACTCGTTCAATCACGCGGTTGTTCTGCGCCGGCGCGAAACTCTGATGAGGAGCGGGGCGAGCACGAGCGATGTACCGGGCGCGGGCACGGAGGTTGCAATTCGCAGGCCGTAGGTGGCGAAGCGGCCGTCCGGAGAAGCGTCGCCGATGCCAAAGACCGAGTCTGCACCGGCAGAAGAGCCAAATGAAGACCCGTCCACGAACCGGTAGGTGCGATTGTTAATGTTTCGGATCGATTCCGTCCACTCCCCCACGCCCCCCGCGGTGTCCAGCAGGCCCCACGGCGAGAGACTGTCGGGGTACGCCCCCAGCGGGATCAGCCGCTCGGCGAAGTTGGGCAGCTCGAACCCCGCGTTGGCCTCCCCCTCCCCCGGCGGGCCGTAATTGAGCGGCGTGTCGCGGCGGTTGGCGTACGTCCACCACCCCCCCACGCCCGGCCCCCCCTTGGCCGGGTCGTAGTGCGCCCCCTTCATCCACTCGTCCAGCGTGGGGATCCAGTACCTCGCCCCGGGGCTGTGCGCCGCCTGGTCGGTGAAGACCCCCGGCGACGAGTACCCGAACGTCGAGGTGTCGTACGCCCCCGACTCAATCGCCGAGCGGTCCGCGGACTTCCCGTTGTGCAGCCAGTTGCACATCCGGGCGGCGTTGCGCCAGGAGATGCCCCCCACGGGGACCATCGCCGCGTCGGGGACGTCCCGCAGGCGGTACCGCCGGCCCGGGCCGGAATACGACGTGTCACGCTGGGCCCCCCACGTCACCGGCTCGAGGGGGAAGGTCGGCGCGTCGGCCCGGGCGGAGAAGGCGTTGAGGAACTCGAGGTACTGCGCCGTGGTGATCTCGGTGCGGCCCAGGCGGTACTCGTACGCCACCCCGCCGCGGCCGGTGGCCGAGCCGTTCCCCTCCGGGTCTAGGGCATACGGGGCGTTGCCGGGGGTGCCGATCGTGACCCAGTCGATCCCCTCGGGACCGACCTGCGCGAGGGCGGGGGACGTGAGAAGGAGGAGAAGGGCGAGGGGCGACAGACGCATCGGCGGTTCTCGGGCGTCGGGGCGGGGCGTGAGAGGAGCATCGAAGGTGTACCGCGTGATCGCGGGTAGGGCAAGGGATTTGGGGCGTGAACAGAGGGCTCGGCTGGAGCGGCGGCTCCGGGGCCGGGATGTCCCGCGCGCGAGCGCGAGGACGGGGGGCGACGGATCTGCCGCGGAGAATGTCCGGGCGTCGGGGCACCGACTTCCCGGAGCGGAAGTCGGTGGCACGGGGGATGGCGGGTGGGCCGTGGGCGGTCAACCCGCGGCAACGCGATGCCCGGGGCCTGCGTCGGCTAGCGCTTGGCGCGGCCGGCGGTGGCCGCGGCCTTGCAGATGGCGACGAAGTCGCCCGCGTTGAGGCTGGCGCCGCCGACGAGGCCGCCGTCGACATCGGGCTGGGCGAAGATGCCCGCGGCGGTGTCGGGCTTGAGGGAGCCGCCGTAGATGATGCGGACGCGGGCGGCGATGTCGGGGCCGTAGAG
>Ga0163144_10024640_pt1 | contig 11793 bp, 10 predicted proteins | sample OliLak19BULKMAT1_FD_123175 | JGI IMG/M metagenome (GOLD analysis project Ga0163144, IMG submission 123175) | Freshwater microbial mat bacterial communities from Lake Vanda, McMurdo Dry Valleys, Antarctica - Oligotrophic Lake LV.19.BULKMAT1 | ecosystem: Environmental > Aquatic > Freshwater >... | reverse complement strand
TTCGACGTCGAAAATAGTCTGGGGCATTCTCGCTCGTCGTGAGCGCCGAAACCTGGGTGGACTTCTCATACTCATGTTGCTTGGAACCGTCCTGGAGACCTTTAGTTTGGGCTTGGTGGTACCAGCGGTGGGTTTGCTGACTCAATCCAATTATCTCAAGAAGTTTCCGGCATTAGATGACTTTCTGGGTCACCCATCCGAGGTTCAGTTTGTTGTTGGGTCAATGGTGTTCATCGTGGTTGTATATATTGCCAAGTCTGTATTTCTGATCTGGAGCCTTTGGGTGCAACGTGGATACTCAAATTCTGTAACAACTAGGGTTGGCAAACAACTTTTTGAAATCTACCTCCGACAGCCATATTCATTTCATTTGCGGCGGAATTCGGCATTACTAATTCGTAATTCACAAAACAGTTCGTCACTGATGTCGGGGATCATTGACCCATTGTTGACGATTCTTGCCGACACGCTTGTAACCGCTGGTTTGTTCGCCCTCCTCGTGGTACTCGAACCCAAAGGCACGATAGTCACGGTTATCGTATTTGGTGTATCCGCTTGGCTGTTTCGTCGTTTTACGAACCAGCGAATTCGCCGTTGGGGTGAAGCCCAAAATTTCCACAAGGGAATGATTCTTCAACACCTCCAGCAGGGGTTCGGCGGTGTTAAAGACGTCAAGGTGTTGGGTCGGGAGGATCATTTTGTTGGGCAATATAGCGAGCATCTCACCGAAAGTGCCATCATCTCGCGGCAATTTTCAATTGCTCAGTCGCTTCCTCGATTCGGATTGGAAATTCTGACCATTATGGGTCTTGCTGTCTTGGTTGTAACAATGGTGGGTTCAGGGCGCGAATTGACGACAATTCTTCCGGTGTTGGGTCTTTTTGCCGCCGCGGCATTTCGTCTATTGCCCGCAGTCAATCGAACGATCACGGGCTTTCAGACGATCAACGTTAATCGACCGATACTAGATGCACTACATCGTGATCTTGCATTACCGATTACGGGAGGGCGGATCCGCTTGGGTCCCGAAAACTTCAAAGATCAGATTGAGTTGCGCGACGTTACGTTCACGTACCAATCGGTCCCGACCGCTGCGTTGTCGGGCGTGTCGTTGCGTGTGTGCCGAGGCGAGGCGATCGGGTTGGTTGGTCCAAGTGGTTCTGGAAAGAGCACCCTGGTAGACATTTTACTCGGTCTTCTCGCACCGCAATCTGGTCAGGTCTTGGTTGACAACACAGAGATCCAACTGAATTTGCGAGGGTGGCTGGACCAGATTGGCTACGTTCCTCAGTCAATCTTTCTTACTGACGACACCCTTCGTCGCAATGTTGCCTTCGGCTTGCCGAAGGAAGAAATTGACGACGGCGCGGTACAAGCAGCAGTTAGGTCCGCGCAACTTGAAGATTTCATAACAACGCTTCCTGCCGGGCTTGACACCGTGGTGGGCGAGCGCGGTGTTCGGCTATCGGGCGGACAACGCCAGCGAATCGGTATCGCCCGCGCGCTATATCACAATCCATCGGTGCTAGTTCTTGACGAGGCCACCAGTTCGCTTGATACCGAAACCGAACATGGAGTGATGCAAGCGGTGCAGGCCCTACAGGGCGACAAGACTGTGATCATCGTCGCCCACCGCTTGAGCACCGTCGAGTATTGCGATCGCCTATACCGTCTCGAAGACTCCCGTATCGTTGACGAGGGATCGTTCCAAGAAGTCATCAATAGGGCGAAGGGATAGTTGATGAAGAAGACTATTTACATTCAATAGAAGTCATTGGTAACATGGTCATGTAGTGGCTGGTCGAGATCGGTCCCGCCAGATAAACCAAAATCCTTGGTCGCCAACATGGTTGCGCTGGTAGTCTGTCTTCGCCAGCGTTGCAGAGGGCAGTAGCTCAGTTGGTAGAGCGCCGGTCTCCAAAACCGATGGTCGGGGGTTCAAATCCCTCCTGCCCTGCAAATGTGATGTGTAGTCAGTATTTCTCCGGTCTTGTCCTCAACAGTTTGAAACAACCGCCCACTATCTCTGTGGAACCTCATAGCTACTTTGGTGATTGCATTGTGTCAGTAGGATATGACCGATGGGTTCTACAGATTTGCGAGTCGTATGCATTATTTGTGCGCGAGGTGGATCAAAGGGACTCCCCCGAAAGAACCTTCAACTTCTCGGCGGCATACCACTCATCGCGCGGCCAATCATCGACGCTCTTGAATCAGGGGTAGTCGACTCGGTCATCGTCTCGACCGATGACCCCGAGATCGAAGAAGTTGCTTGCCGCTATGGTGCCGAAGTTCCATTTCGCCGACCGCCCGAACTCGCCGGTGACTTGACAACGACGGAAGACACAATTCGACACACGTTGCTCGAATACGAACGTTTGACAAATTCGCAATTCGACATTGGAGTCCACGTTACTGCCACTGATATCTTTAGACGGCCAGTATGGATTCGCGAAGCGGTCGAAGTGTTGCAGAAACGACCGGAGATAGAGAGTGTTTTCTCCGGACATTCAACTCACAAGAATTTTTGGGAACAAGAACCCGACGGAACATGGACTCGATTGCGTCCATGGATGGCCACGTACTCGTCGCGCCAGGTCAGAAAAGTAATCGTGCGGGAAGATACTGGTCTCGCATGTGCCAGTCGCACTTGGCTGTGGAGAGAGGGACGACGCATTGGAGACAAAATTATGATCATCGTCAATGACGACGACTTCACCGGAATTGATATTCATACAAAGGAAGATCTTGAGCTCGCCGAAGCAGCCCTGAAGATTCGGGGAACGGCTTGACGATTACTAACCAACCACTCGTGTCAATCATCATCCGCACGAAAAATGAGGAGCGTTGGATTTCGTCATGCCTAAAGAGCATTGCGGATCAGACATATAAGAACGTCGAAATTATCGTCGTTGACAACAACTCAACGGACCATACCCTGCAAAAGGCAAGTGAATATTCGTACACACTCGTGCGAATAGACAAATTCCTCCCTGGTAAAGCTCTCAATGACGGGATCAGGACCTCACACGGTGAATTCATCATCTGCCTCTCGGCCCATTGCATTCCCGTGAATGAGCACTGGGTTGAGAACCTTCTGGAGCCTTTGGAGGACACCTCTGTGGCTGGGACATACGGTCGGCAACAGCCATTGTCTTTCACATCCGATGAAGACAAGCGTGATCTCGTTACGGTCTTCGGTCTGGATAGGAAGATTCAATTAAGGGATCCATTCTTCCACAATGCAAACAGTGCTTTCAGAAAGAGCACATGGGAGAAATTCCCGTTCGACGAGACGGTGTCAAATCTTGAAGATCGTGTCTGGGGACAGAAAGTTATTGATGCGGGTAAGAAAATCATTTACACGCCAGACGCAAGCGTGTTCCATTGGCACGGCATCCACCAAGGGCGGAACGCGCAGCGGGCAAAGGGTGTAATCCGAGTGATTGAGTCGCTTGGCCACCTCAACCATGACAGCAAGGTACTACTCCCTGAGTCAATGAGGACCACGGCAATTATTCCGATTCGCGGATCGTCTATCAACAATATGAATCAATTCCTGCTTGAGCGCGCGATTAAGACCGCGCTTTCTGCTAGATATGTTTCTGATGTCGTTGTGTCTACCGACGACGAAACAGTCGCGGAATATGCAAGATCACTTGGGGCCCGCGCTCCCTTCATTCGCCCACAAGCTCTTTCCGAACCCCACATAGACGTCAGCGAGGTATTTGCCTACTCGATTAATCAACTTGAACAAGCGGGCGAATACTCCGATCTTGTCGTCGTTCTGGAAGCCACATACCCATTCCGAACATCTGAAATGCTTGACGAAATGATTTCCAAACTTGTTCATGAAGGTCTTGACACCGTCATTGCCGGTCACCCAGAGACACGCAGTTTGTGGTTGCAGAATACGGTAGATGGAGCGATTCGCCCCGTAGGAGAAGGGTTCATGCCTCGGGAACTAAAAACGACGCGAGCAATCATCGCCATGATGGGATTTGCGTGTGTCACTAGGCCGGTCTGCGTCCGCTCTGGTTCGATTCTCAAAGAAAATGTGGGAATCTTTGAACTGCCTGATCCAATGTGCAGTGTCGAGGTTCGCGATCAGCGAGATCTTTCACTAGTTGAAGCCGCACTGGTCCAGTGGAACCCAAGTCGGGTAGAGCAAACGTGAGACCACTAGACAACGAGGTGTTACGAATTGGAATAATCGGATGCGGCAGAGTGGCCAATCACTACCGATCGATCATCAGTGGTGGATCACTTCGCGATTTCGTCCTCGTCGGTGTCTGTGACATCAATCTGGACAAGGCACGGAACTATGGTCGCTCAGTCGGAGCACCCGCTTTTGAAGAAATCGACGACCTGTTCAAGACCACCAAACCGGATCTTGCCGTCGTACTCACGCCTTCAGGACTTCACTATGCACACTCGTTGCGGGCGCTTGAGTCTGGTTCGCACGTGCTAGTTGAGAAGCCGGCGGCGATGATTCCGAACCAAATTGTCGAGGTACAGCGTCGCGCTGATGAACTCGGTCTGATGTACGCGGTTGCATTCCAGAACCGACTCAATCCTTCGATCGTCGCACTCGCAAGCGCCGTGAGCGCCAATAGATTCGGAAAAATCGTGACGGTGGCGATTCGTTTACGTTGGTGTCGTTACGACGATTACTACTCAGACGGATGGCACGGTACATGGGAACAAGATGGTGGCGTGATCAATCAGCAGGCAATCCATCACCTTGACGTAATGAGTTGGCTATTCGGGCCGATCGACTCGGTATGTGCTGCCGAGACGCGCAGGCTTAACACGCTGGAAGCAGAGGATACGCTAGTTGCCGCGGTGCGGTTTGCGGATGGTGCTCTTGGCACGATTGAAGCAACAACAGCCGCGAGACCATGTGACTTCGAAGCATCAATTTCTGTCGTTGGTGAACTGGGGATGGTACAGATCGGCGGAATCGCTCTCAACGTTGTGGAGGAATGGGATTTCATTGAACCGTCAGAGGATGACAGCACGATTCCAATTGCGAAGTCGCAGGTAGTTCCTAATGGGTACGGTCTCAGTCATGGGCCACTCTTGCAGGCAATCATTGATGCGTTACGCCAGGGATCGACGGTGGCACCCGTTACCGGGAGCGATTCGATACCTACCGCCCGGTTGGTGCACGCGCTTTACAGAAGTACTGAAACAATGGGGTGGATAAATCTGAACGATGAAGTTGTTTCAGACCGCCTCGGCAAGCACCCAGGAGAATAAGGAAACCCGTGACTTCATTTGATAACAAGTTTCCCGGAAAAGACATTACGCCAGATGACATTGTCTCAAAATTCCCGCTTGCAGCAAAAAAATCGCCTGACCACAAGTCGCGATTTGAGATCGCTGGAGTTGAGTTCGGAGGCTCACTCGTTCCAGTCTTTGCCGGTCCGAATATGGTCGAATCCGAGGAGTTGATCGTCGACGTCGCAATCAACATAAAGAGGTCGGGGGCACACTTCCTACGCGGGGGCGCTTTTAAGCCGCTAACTTTTCCTTACCGAAGCGAAAATTATGGCGAGACCAGAGAACTCGGCATCCAGTGGCTTGCTACCGCCAAGAAGGAAACAGGTTTGCCTGTTATCACCGAAGTAATGGAGGAACGATATATTCCACTCATTTCCGAGGTTGCCGATATTCTGCAGATTGGATCGCGCAATATGCAGAATTTCCCGTTCCTGACTGCGTGCGCGAAGTCGGGATTGCCGATCATGTTGAAGCGTCACTACGGTGCCTCGCTCCGCGACTGGTTAGGGGCCGCCGAGTACCTGCTTGTAGAGGGCAACACAAAGGTCATCTTGTGTGAGCGCGGAATAGTTGCTCCACATACTCACCGGTCAACCTCACGTTTTTTGCTCGACCTTCAGGTAGTGCCAGCAGCTCAAGAAGTAACCCACCTACCGGTCGTGGTAGATCCATCCCATGCCACTTTCTGGGCTCCGTGGGTGCGCTCAATGGCGCTTGCCAGCATCGCCGCGGGCGCCGACGGTGTCATGCTCGAGGTCCATCCTGATCCCCCGCGTGCTGCGGTCGATCCACTCCAGCCAATCGACTTCGCTGCTCTGTCATCATTGATGAGTGACATGGACTCCGTCGCTCGGGCAGTTGGTCGAACGGTGACGAACTGACAAAGCGACCAATGAGCATCCAATCTCTCGTAGATAATCCGATTGCACTCGACAGCCACAGTCGATTTGCGGCGATCATCGGCTCGCATCCTTCCAAAGGTGCACGGTCACCAAAGTTGTGGAACGCAGCATTTGCGGCTCAGGGAATTGACTGCACCATGATTCCGCTTGACGTGAATCAAGCGAACCTCGTGCCACTTCTCCATCAACTTGAGATAGATCGCCGGTTCATCGGTGGTGCGATTGCCTTACCTTATAAGGGGCTCGTGGCTTCCTACCTGAACACCCGTATTGATCCGGTAGCCAAACCAATTGGCGCAGTCAACTGTCTATTTCGATCGGACAACGGTGAGATCGTGGGAACGAATACTGACGGAGAAGGCGCCCTTGCATCTTTTGTCTCGCGATTCGGTGGAATCGGCGACAGACGAGTTGTTGTAATAGGACCAGGAGGGGCTGGTAAAGCAGTAGCCGCGTACTTCTCATCGGCCACCACAAACAAAAATGGATTTACCATAGTTGGTCGCAACAGTCCGGAACTCTCGTTCGCCGAATCTCTCGGAGTGCACTACAGCGATATCAAGTCGATCGCTCATCACCTCGATGACGCTGAAATTCTCATAAATTGTACGTCAGTTGGTGGAAAAACGTCACTTATGGAGTCGATACTCTCGAACGACGATGTGAACCGGCTTCCTCCGAATGTCGTCGTGTTTGACATCATCTACGATCCGCGTCCAACACTTCTGCTCAAGCGCGCACAACTCCGAGGGCTATCAACCATTGATGGGCTCGACATGAATCTTCAACAAGCGGTGCTTGCGTTCAGGCGTGCAGTTTCAGGAACGGTTGAGAGTTCAGCCATCTACACCGCCATGTCTGAAGTAGGATGACGAGGTGCCTCAACGAGTCAGCGAGTGCCGTCTATGTGGTTCATCAACATTTGCGACAGTCTCCGAGCAGGATGGCGTCGATGAGTACCTAGAACTGATCGGCATTAGTTCGAATGAAGTCACGCGACGCTGGCTAAAATGCAAAAACTGTGGTCTTGTGATCCACGACCCTCAGTTGACCGCAGCCGACACAAGGATCCTTTACGAAAGGTTCCGCGATACTTCGTTCCGGGAAGAGACTCCCGATCAGTATTTTGACCGCATCATGGGTCTGCCTGCGGAACAGAGCGAGAACCACGAAAAATGTGTCTGGTTCAAATCGTTTATCCCGACGTCAGATGGGCCATCAAACATCCTTGACATCGGCTGTGGTGGCGGTGTCCTTCTGGCGATGTTCCGACAGCAATTCGGAACAAATTGGTCGACATACGGAGTCGAGCCAACGCCGAGTTTCGCTGAATTGGCCGACCGCAGGCTGGGCGGTACCGTTCTCAACTCAAACTACACATCTGGACTCTTTCAGGGAGTGAAATTTCAACTCATCACATGTTCCCAGGTTTTGGAACATGTCGATGATCCGTTGAACTTTCTAAGCCAAATCGGCACCGATCTGGCAGAAAATGGACACTTGTATCTTGAAACCCCAGATATTCGAGACTTCGAAACCCTCCCGACAGACCATGATCGATTTCAAATGCAACACTTCTGGTACTTCTCAGAGGAAACCATCCGAGCATTTGCGCGTCTGGCTGGTCTCCGAGTAGTCACCTCAGACATCGTCAGCACCGTACGCAAACGGAACAATATTGCGATCTTGCTCTGCAAGAACTCGTAGATGAAGTACTTGTTCCATATCGATTCGAATAACGACCTGGATCATCTTTCCCCGGTTGCATGGAAACTCCTGGAAACTGGGCATGAAATCTCCTATCTCTCAAACATTCCATTAACTGCCTCTGTTGACCACCGTGTCCGACTCCTGTCTAGGTTTTCCACGTTCTCAATTGTCAACGAGAGTGAGATTTTTTCTAATCGATATTTGAAATTAGGTGTCTTCTTGAGACGGGCTCTCTTCAACAGACTCGTGCGGCGGATTCTCCCTCGCAAACCACGGGTTGCAATCCTTTTTTTTATTCTTCGCACATTCCTCAGGAATCACTTGATCAGGGAATCACGTTTTGATGCTCTAATTTACGGATGGTCAGAACCAGAACGACAGAACTTCTACGATGCGCAAGCCTACGGGATCCCCAACATTTGTCTCCCGCATGGATATCCCTGTTATACGAACTATGACATCAATCCTCACATCAAAGACATTCGTGAATCGACGGGTAAATGGCCAAACTTCTCGAATCGAGATGACTTTGATGTTTATGTCGTCCAAACAGACCGCCACCGCCGGTGGTCAATTGACTGGAATCAAAGTGAGCAAAAGGTTGAGGCCTGGGGAAATGCACGATTCTCAGTGGAATGGTCAGCGATCAACCTACAATTACTCGACTCATACCAGCCATCGCTCCCTTCTGATGTCCGCCAGAAAGTGCTCTTCTTACTCCCATTCAACGCCTACACCGATCCCTCAGTGGCCCTCATCGAACTGCTGATCGGCATCGCTGCGGAGCCTTCACTGTTCCTGGCGTTGAAGGGTCATACCCGGGGAGATGGATACCTGAAAAGTAAGTGGGCATTGGATCTCTTTTCTCGTCCGAATGTCGAACTGTGTACCGATTCTCAAACCCCTTCGCTCGTTCGCTGGGCCGACGTCGTCATTAACTTTGCTACTGGAACTGCAATCGAGGCCTTGCATCAAGGCAAGCCTTTGATTCATACGACGTACTTGACTCAGAACACGTCATCTTTCGAGTCATGTCAAGCGGTGCACTTTGCCCACTGCAAAGAAGATGTATTCCGTCTTCTTGAGGAGGCAAGGAACGGACGACTCGAGACAGACCGATCTCATCTGGACGATTACTTTAGGGACGAGATCTACGCTGGTCAAGAACCATTCGATGTCTTGCAGCACTACTGCGATCGAATTATCTTGACCAGATCCCGCGAGCAACTTGAAAGTATGAAGAGAACTGCCGCTTCGCTACGCTTGAATTCGTAGTGAACGCACTCGTAATGCGTAGGTCGTGAGTTCGATTCTCATCTTGGGCTCCAACAAGATGTCAGGAAAGGCGCCAGATGAAAATTGGCATATTCGGAACTGGATATGTGGGACTGGTGACAGCTGCAGGTTTTGCTGAGGTTGGCCATAATGTCACATGTGTAGACATCGACGTCATGCGTATCAAGCAGATACAGAGTGGGGTGACACCGATCCACGAGCCCGGACTCAGCGAGTCACTAAAGAAGAGCCTGGAGCGGGGCAATATCTGCTTTAGTACAGCACCAATAGATGTAGTCGCGAACTCTTCCGTCATATTCATTGCCGTAGGCACACCTTCACAATTTGACGGTTCTCCGGATCTCTCACATGTCGAAGAAGTAGCTACCACGATTGGTTCACTGATGACCGAGTCAAGAACGATCGTTGTCAAGAGTACCGTACCAGTTGGGACCGCACGCCGGGTCTCATCGATCATTCGTTCTGTCCTCGATAGCCGATCGGTTGACATTCCCTTTACGGTCATTTCCAACCCCGAATTTTTGAAGGAGGGAGTGGCGCTCAACGATTTCCGTAAACCAGATCGGATCATCGTAGGTGCGAACGATGAGTCCTCAATCGGAATCATGCGCAGTCTCTATGAACCCTTTTCTCGTAACCATGAAAAATTGGTGGTTATGAGTAGTGAGTCGGCAGAACTGACAAAGTACGCGGCAAACGCCATGCTTGCCACACGAATATCCTTCATGAACGAAATTGCTCGATTGTCTGAGAAATTTGGCGCAGACATCGAAGACGTCCGGCGCGGAATCGGCACGGATCAACGTATCGGCCCTGATTTTCTCTACGCTGGCGCAGGATTTGGCGGGAGTTGCTTCCCGAAGGACCTCGCGGCCTTGTCATCAATGGCAATTGACGTCGGGACAACAACCCCAATAATTGACGCAGTGCAATTGGTCAACCGCCAGCAAAAGGCATTACTAGCCCAAAAGGCGCGGAGCCACTTCGGATCGCTCATGGGTCTTACATGCGCGGTTTGGGGGCTGTCATTCAAACCAAGCACCGATGACATCCGAGAGTCTTCAGCGTTGAGTCTGATCGAAGACCTGATTAGAGAAGGAGCGAACGTTCGGGTGTATGACCCAGTCGTCAAGACTCTAGATAGTTCAGAATGGTTAGACCGTTGTGCAATCTGTGAAAGTCGAAACGACACGCTGCACAATGCCGATGTCCTGTTCTTGGTCACCGAGTGGGATGAGTTTAAGAGCCTTGACCTTGAGTACCTGACTCGTGTCATGAGGCAGAGAGTTATTATCGATGGGCGAAATCTCTGGGATCCTAAAGTCTGCAGATCGGCCGGATTTCATTACTTTGGGATTGGAAGACCGTAGTGAAGGTGCTCGTCACTGGCAGCGCCGGATTCATCGGCGCGGCGGTTGCAGGGGCGTTAGTTCGGCGTGGCGACGAGGTTCTTGGGATTGACGACTTCAATCCCTACTACAACCCGTTGATGAAGCACGCGCGCATTGCACCGCTTAAACAGAGTCCGCTCTACAACCACGTGAGCATCGACATTGCCGACTCGGTTTCAGTTGAGTCGATCTTCGCCGGATTTGAACCTGACGTTGTTGTCCACCTTGCGGCACAAGCAGGAGTGAGACACGCCCTGACGGATCCGTACTCTTACGGGCGAAGCAATCTCATCGGATTTCTGAATATTCTCGAGTCATCAAAAAATCGCACTCAGCATCTCCTCTACGCATCGTCAAGTTCTGTCTATGGCCTCAACCAGTCACTCCCATTTGTTGAGTCAGATCCTGTCTTTCGCCCTACGAGTCTCTATGCGGCTACGAAGATCGCAAATGAAGCGATGGCCCACGCGTACTCTTCTAATTTCGATCTGCGCACGACTGGAATGCGATTTTTCACGGTGTACGGTCCATGGGGCAGACCGGACATGATGCCGATCAAGTTTGCCCGATCGATCCTCGCTGATCAGCCAATCGAATTGTTTAACTCGGGTAACCACTCGCGAGACTTCACGTACATTGACGACGTTGTCGACGGTATACTCAGTATTATCGATGGCGGTTCTTCACTTGGCGTACCGGATGTGGTCAAAGCAGATGATGAACAAGGCGCACTTCCGTACTCGATATTTAACATCGGAGGAGAAAATCCCGTACATCTCCTCGAGTTCGTTGATCTACTCGAACACCAACTCGGGAAAGCCGCTTTGAAGGTTTTCGTACCGCGGCAATTGGGAGACATGTCCGAGACTCACGCAAGCAATGAGAAACTCCGCAATATCACTGGATGGAATCCGCGCATTTCGATCGAAGAGGGTGTGCGGCGTTTCGCAGAATGGGCGCTTTGCAATGTTGAGTATCTTCAGCCGTAACACCGCCATATTGGGTGGTCAAAGTGAGGTTCCCCGAGGAAAGTAGACACGGTGCATACCACAGCCTCCACTAACCTTGGGGCGATTCAGGGGCATATGTCTTCAAACAGAACAGTTCCTGCCCTGCAATTGCCTCGCGGTCTAATTATTTGGCCCCGTAATCACAACGAAAACCCCCGATAGGCTAAAAACTCCTTATGTCAATGGATCTCAACCGTC
>Ga0163144_10024639_pt1 | contig 11793 bp, 9 predicted proteins | sample OliLak19BULKMAT1_FD_123175 | JGI IMG/M metagenome (GOLD analysis project Ga0163144, IMG submission 123175) | Freshwater microbial mat bacterial communities from Lake Vanda, McMurdo Dry Valleys, Antarctica - Oligotrophic Lake LV.19.BULKMAT1 | ecosystem: Environmental > Aquatic > Freshwater > Lake... | reverse complement strand
GAGGGCCGCTGGCGGCTGTTCGCCTGGCTGGAAGAGTCGCAGCCGTCGCTGCCGGTCAGCCCGGAGACGATCTATCCGTCGTATGTGCTCGAAATCCTGCTGCGCGACCTGGAGGACGAGGCCGATAAGCCGGCCGCGCTGTTGGCGCTGGCCCGCCAGGCGCTGGAAACCGAGCGCGCCTATCTGCTGGGGGCGGTGGGCCAGCAGGCCGACGTGGCCGAGGAGCGCCTGGCGAGCCAGGTGAAGCTCAAGCGCACCGAGGCCGAGCTGGCCCTGGAAGCGCTGGAGAACGAGGCCGAGGAGAAGAGCGCGGAGGTCGAGGCGCGGCCCGCTTACCGGCTGGTGAGCGAGGTGCTGGGGATCAGCTTGCAGCCCAGCGCGGCCGAGACGCAAGACTTCGACTACAAGGCTTTCAAGAAGCAAATTCCTGATTGGGCCGAAGCCGCCACTGCCAGCCGGGTGCGGGCCGGGCTGGTGACGACCATTGAGCGGCGCTTGGGCGCGGGGCTGTCCATCCAGCGCGAGGCCATAGCCGGCGAGGCATGGGACACGGTGCGCCAGCAGTTGATTGACGCCGTCGAGCAGACGCACACCACCAAGTCTACCCGCAGCCTGGCCGACATCGAGCGCGAGCTGAGCCAGCATCTCGACCCGGCCCCCAACCGCGACCAGTTGACGCGCGCGCTGGTGAGCATGGCCGTCGGCACGCTGACGGGCTTCGACCAGAAGACCCACCGCAAGGTGAGCGTGCGCACCCAGCGCCTGAACTACTTTTTCGTGGCGGCCGAGATGGTGGCCGATTGGTCGGCCGACGACCTGAAGGCCGACGTGCTGGAACACCTGCACGGCGCGCTGGCCGCGCTGCACCAGATGTGGGGCGACGCCGAGTATCGCCGGCTAGCCCCGGCCCGCCTGAACGAACTGCCGCCCTTCCTGCGCACGGCCCTGGCCGCCGCGCCGGACGTGAGCACGGCGCTGTCGGTCGCGCCGACGCTGGGCGAACTAAGCGGCGCGGCGCGCGACGAGGCCCTGGCCGTGGTCGGCCGCACGACGCTCTCGCAGTTGTTCCGCCAGATCATGGTGCAGGTGATCGGCAGCCTGTGGGTGGACTACCTGACCTCGGTCGAGGCGCTGCGCACGGCGGTGGGGCTGGAAGCCTACGCCCAGCGTGACCCGCTGGTGGCCTATAAGGGCCGCGCCTTCGACATGTTCACGCAACTGCTGGTGAACATGCGCGCCGGGGTGGTGGCGAAGGCGTTCACCTACCGCCCACGCCCCGCCAGCGAGGCCGAGCAGCGCCCGCCGGCCGCGCGCGCCGCCGGGCCGGCCCCGGCCAACAGCGGACCTCAACGTTCGATCACCGGGCTGCGGCCGTCGGGGGCGCGGCTGGCCGACGCCCCGGCCCCCACCCCAAAAGAGCTAGGGCAGGCGCCGGCCGAGGCCCGCCACCTGGGCCGCAACGATGTGTGCTGGTGCGGCTCGGGCAAGAAGTACAAAGACTGCCACTGGAGCCGCGACCACGCCGCCAGCGAGGCCGCCTCGGCCTCGGCCCCGGCTGCGGCCGATAGCGTTGCCGGGAATGGCGCGGAGGGCCCCAACCTGGCCGAAGCGCCGGGCGAAGCCGGGGGCGGCAAGCGCCGTCGCCGCAAGCGCTAGACGGCGGCGGGGACGGGCGCGGCCGTCAGCGTCGCGACGGGTTCTAACCGCAGGTTGTGCTTGTGAAAACAGTTATCTGACCGAGGTCAAAATTTTCAGGGATAGGGTGGGCAGGCCCACCCTATCCCTGAAAATTTTGTGGCTGGCCCAAAACGGTTTGGTTTGTGCCGACGCCAGTGGCAACGGACCCAGCACCTGATTCTGGGCAGGTGTGGGGCTTCGCCCATAGCCCCTTCGGGTGAAACGGATAGGCTGCGTTTTAGCGCGGGCCAACGGATACGGGCGGCCACCATTTCTATGACCCCCTGAGTCCCCTCGCGTAGCATCCCCTGAGTCCCCCCTACCAATCTTCTGTCCTTCCCTAACCGCCTTTCTGAGGGTGCAATTCAGCTTGGGGGCTGATCCGAACAACCCCCTATGATTCTGTCATTCCGAACCCCCGCTCACTGGTTTTATAGATGCACGGCCTTATGGCGGGGTGAGGAATCCCACCATAGATAAAACCGATTCATAGGACCACAACCTGGCTAACAGGCTAATAGTTACCGCCCGAGTGACATACACGCCGTCGCTTGGGGTGCATGTTACAGCGGTCATAGCGAAGGTGAGATTCCTCACCCCGCTAATCGCGCCGGGTTGCTACAAGGCCGCGAGCGGGGGTTCGGAATGACAATATTGGCGGGGTTGAGCAGTCCTGCCCCCAAATTGAAATGCGCCCTCTTTCCGACCTCTATTTGCCTCTGCCTCTCGTTCACGGTATCATCGGCGAATCATGCCCAGTCCGCTCCCCAATGCGGCGGCGCGCGCCCGGCTGGCCGGCCTGCCGAAGATTGATCTGCACCGCCACCTGGAGGGCTCGCTGCGCCTGACCAGCCTGCGCGAGATCGCGCTGCACTACGCGCTCGACGTGCCGGCCGCCAGCCTGGACGCGCTGCGCCCGTATGTGCAGATGGTGGCGGGCGAGCGCAGCTTCCGCCAGTTCCTCGCCAAGTTCGACGTGCTGCGGCGCTTCTACCAGTCGCCCGAGATCATCCACCGCCTGGCATATGAGGTGGTCGAAGACGCCGCCCACGACAACGTGCGCTACCTGGAACTGCGCTTCACCCCGGCGGCCCTCGCCAGCGCCCGCAAATACGCCCTGAGCGATGTGACCGATTGGGTGATCGCCGCTGTGGCCGACGCCTGCCGCGACCATCAGGACCTGCAAGTGCGCCTGATCGCCAGCCTGAACCGGCACGAGCCGGTGGCCGTGGCCGAGCAGGTGGCGCAGATCGCCGCCGACCGCCAGGCGCAGGGTGTCGTCGGCCTCGACCTGGCCGGAGACGAGGTGAACTTTACGGCCGAGCCGTTTCGGGGGGTGTTTCGGGCGGCCGGGCAGGCGGGGCTGGGCTGCGTGGCCCATGCCGGCGAGTGGACCGGCGCGCCCACCGTGCGCGACGCGATTGAGCACCTGGGCGTGCAGCGGGTGGGGCACGGCGTGCGCGTGGTCGAAGACCCGGCCGTGGCCGCGCTGGCCCGCGAGCGCGGCATCACCTTCGAGGTCTGCCTGACCTCCAATTTGCAAAGCGGCGTGATTGGCACGCTGGCGGCGCACCCGCTGCCGGCCATGAACGCGCTGGGCTTGCGGACGACCCTCAACACCGACGACCCCGGCGTCTCGGGCATCACGCTGACCGACGAGTACCAGACCGCCGAGGCGGTGCTGGGCCTGAGCCTGCCCGACTTGCACCAGGCGCTGCTAATCGCCGCCGAATCCAGCCTGCTGCCGCCAGCCGAGCGGGCCGCGCTGGTGGCGCAGTTCCGCGCGGCGCTGGGCGTGGCCGCCGCCGATTGAGTTTCGACCGGCCCAGGCCGCCCATCTTGCGCGCCGCCGCCATCGCCATTATCATCGCAGCTTAGACACCGCTGCACCCGTCGGCAGCCCCGGCCCGCACACAATCACTGGAGTGACCTCACCATGCTACTAAGTCTTGACGCCGTTGACGACATCGTAACCGAGGCCGTGGTGGCCGAATATTGGGAGCGCGGCTGGTGGATCAGCCCGGTGCTATTCGACGAGGCCGAGGTGCAGGGCCTGCGGGCCGCGCACGAGCGGCTGTGGGCGGGCGAGAAAGACTACACCGTCACGCCCTTCTACACGCTGCCGGTCGTCACGCCCGACAGCCCGGCGCTGCGCCAGCAGGTGGACGCGTTTTGGGTGAACGCCGAGATGCGCCGCGCCATCCTGGCGCCCGTGATCGGCAAGATCGCTGCGCGGCTGATGAAGGCCGACAGCGCCCGGCTGTGGCACGACCAGGCGCTGTATAAGCCCGGCACCAACGGCCGTGAGCAGACCAACGCCGGCAACGTCGGCTGGCACCAAGACTTCGGCTTCTGGCAGTCGTGCAGCACCGACAACATGTGCTCGGCCTGGGTGGCGCTGCAAGACACCGACCTGACCAACGGCACCATGCGCATGGTGGTCGGCAGCCACAAGTGGGGGCTGATCGAGGGCAGCGGCAACGACAAGAAGGAAATGGAAGAGTGGAAGGACACCTTTGCGCGGCTGGCCGGCGCGGAGGCAAAGTGGTCGGAGGCGCCGGTGTTCTTGAAGTCCGGCCAGGTGAGCTTCCATCACTCGCTGACCTTCCACGGCTCGGGGCCGAACCTGAGCGATCAGCCGCGCCTGTGCGTCATCAGCCACATGATGCCGGGCGACACCGTTTTCAAGGCCGGGCAGCCGCCGCACCCCAACCTGACCTTCCTCGGCCCGAACGCCTACGACGGCCAGCCGTTTAACAGCGACTTCTTCCCGCAGTTGTGGCCGGCGTAGCGCGTTGCCCGTAGCTGCCAACACAAAACAGGCGGGGCCATCCACGGATGGCCCCGCCTGTTTTGTATGTTGGTGCGCGGTGAGGCGTTAGGCGAACTGCGGCAGCCAGCGGGTCTGGGCCGCCAGCAGCTCATCGGTCATGGCGTGGATTTGGGGCAGGGTGCAGGCCGCGGCTGTCAGCGGGTCGAGCATCACGGCGTGGTGCACGGCCTCGCGGTCGCCGCGCGCGGCGGCGTCCACGATCAGCTCCTGCACGTTGACGTTGGTGCGGTTGAGCGCCGCCAACTGCGTGGGCAGCTTGCCGACCTTAGTGGGCTTCACGCCGTTGCCGTCCACCAGGCAGGGCACTTCCACGCAGCAGCCGTCGGGCAGGTTGTCTATCAGGCCGTGGTTGGGCACGTTGCAGTTGGCCCGCATGGGCGCGTTGGTGACGATGGCTTCGATGATGCGCGCGCCGTATTCCTTGCTGCGCACGGTGGGCGCGGGTTGGTCGGCGTGGTCGGCCGCAAAGGCCTCTGCCTGGCGGTCAATGCAGTATTTTAGGCAGCCGCCGGTGCGGCCCCAGCCGTACCAATAGACCTCCGGGCTGGTGAAGCGCGGCACCAGCTCGTTCTCCACCATGGCCGCCGTCTTGCGGAAGTAGGGCGAGTATTCGCTGTTGTGCCCGCTCGACTCGGTGACGAAGTAGCCGAAGTGCTCGAACATCTCGATCCGCACCGGCTCGGTGCCGCGCCGCACCGGGTCGAGCACCGCCTGGCGCAGCTTAGGCCGCAGGTCTTCGTGGCCGCGCTTGAACTCGAGGAACCAGGCCTGGTGGTTGATGCCGGCCACGCGGTAGGTCACCTCGTCCACCGGCACGCCCAGCCAGCCGGCCAGCAGCTCGCTGGTGCCCTGCACGCTGTGGCACAGGCCCACATGCGGCCGGCCGGTCATCACATCGTAGCCCCAGCAGTTGGCGGCCATGGGGTTGGTGTAGTTCAGCAGCAGCGCGTCAGGGGCCACCTCATCCAATTCTTGGCCCAGGCCCACTAAGACCGGGATGCTGCGCAGCGCGCGGAAGACGCCGCCAGGGCCGAGCGTGTCGCCCACGCACTGCTCCACGCCGTAGCGGCGCGGAATCTCGATGTCGAGGGCGTAAGCGTCCAGCCCGCCTTGCTGGAAGGTGGTGATGACGAAGTCGGCCCCGGTGACGGCGGCGCGGCGGTCGAGCGTGGCCTCCACCCGCGCCGGCGCGCCGAGCTGCGTAATCAGCCGCGCGATGATCTGGCGCGCCCGCTCGAGGCGGTCGGGGTCAATATCCATCAGCGCCACGGTGCTGTCGCGCAGGGCCGGCGTCAGCAAGATGTCGCCGATAAGGATGCGGGCAAAGACGACGCTGCCCGCGCCGATCAAAGCAATCTTAGTCATGTGGTCCTCAGGTGGGGGTCGAACGACTGTAGCACGTGCGCGATTAGGCCGCGACCGGCAGCGCCAGGCTGACGGCGGCGACGGTCAATGACAAACCCGCTTCGGGTGCGTCTCCAGGTGGTAGGCATACGCGATATAAGAGTGGGTGCTGGTCAACGTCGCAACGGGTTCTGACCGCAGGTTGTGGTTGTGAGATTACGTATCTGACCCTCACCACTTTTTTGAGGCCTAGGGTGGGCCGGCCCACCCTAGGCCTCAAAAAAGTGGCGGCTGGCCCAAAACGGCTGCGGCCACAAACCGCGCCGGCACGCTCCGCTGATTGTAATGGAATTCCTACTGGGTCTTCTCCCAGGTCGTAATGGCGGCCCGCAAGGTCTCGCGCACTTCCATGTCGGGCACCTCATCCACCGAGGGATAGCTCTCGCCGTCCAGGTCGAACAGGGCCTCGCCCTTCAGGCCGGTGCGCATGCGCAGCTTGCGCTCGGCCAGCGGCGTGCCCACGAGGCGGGTTTGCAGCACGTCGTCAATCTGCTCGGTGATGCTTTTAAGCTCCGGCGGCGGGTTCTTGGCTAGCTCGCGCAGCACCTGCAATTGCTTGAACGGGTTCATGCTGGGCGCGGGCAGCGGCTTGGGGGCGGCGCTGGCGGGCGGTGAAGCCGCTTTCGGGCCGGCGGGCTGGGGGACGGCGGCCGGGCCGGCGGCTAACGCGCGCGGTGCGCCGGCCTCGGCCGGGCCGCCGGTAAAGACCTGCAAGTCGTTGAGGGTGGTCAGCAGCCCGTCGGCGAGGGCCGGGTCTTGCAACTCGTCCAAGTTGGCGTAGCGCCGCCCGGCGATCTCGACCACCAGCCGGCCGGTCAGGTTGTCGCGCAGCACGCGCAGCACCTCGTGGGCGCTGCCCTTCGAGCGGGCGGGGCCGGCCCGGCCCGGGGCGGGGCGCACGGGCACGGCCTCGGCCGCGGCGGGCGCGGCGGGGTCCGCCGGGGTTTGGGCGGCTTCGGCCTTGTCCTTAGCAGCGCGCTCATCGCGCAGCATCTGGATGCCGACGTAGAGCAAGATCGCGAAGCCGATCAGGCCCAGCGCGCCGACGCCGAACAGCACGAAGGGATTGATTTCCATCAGCCCAACGCTCGCTTTCCCTTGAGTTTTTGACAGGCCGGGCAGTAGTGCGTGCCGCGCTGCCCCACCACCATGCGGCGGATGAGCGTGCCGCAGCGCGGGCAGGGCTTGCCGGTCTGGTCGTAGACCCGGAAGTAGTGCTGATAGCCGCCGCCGCGATACACCCAGTCTATACTGGCCCCGTTGTGGCGCAAGCCGGTGCGCAGCGCGCGGCGGATGCCCAGCCACAGGGCGCGCACCTCCGTGGGCGAGAGGCTGTCGCTCAGGCGCTGCGGGTGCAGCCCGGCCAGGTGCAGTGCTTCGTCGGTGTAGATGTTGCCCAGCCCGGCCAGAAAGGTCTGGTCGAGCAGCAGCGGCTTGAGCAGGCGGCGGCGGCCGGCCAGCATCTGCCCCAGGCGCGCGGCGGTGAAGGCGCGCTCCAGCGGCTCCGGCCCGAGCCGGCCCACCACCTCGTCGGCCCGGCCCACCAGGTAGACCTTGCCGAATTTGCGCGTGTCGCTAAAGCGCAGCGCGGTGCCGTCGGTGAAGTGGAAAATGGTGTGGGCGTGCTTGTCGCGCGGCGCGCCGGCCGGAACCTGCGTCAGGTCGCCGCTCATCTTGAGGTGGATGAGCAGCACATCGCGCGACAGCTCGAAGATCAGGTATTTGCCGCGCCGGCCCAGGCCGGTGATGGTCTGGCCGGGCAACTGCTGCTGGAGCACTTTGGCCGAGGGGGTGGCGATGTGGCGCGGCCAGCGCACGGTGACGCGGGCGATGGTCTGGCCGACGACGGACGCGCCGCGCGCGGAGCCGCCCTGGCGCAGCTCGCGCACCACGGTCTCAACTTCAGGAAGTTCGGGCATAGCGGGGATTATACAACCGACTTCAGGTGCCCTTCATGCCCAGCACCGTTTCGACGGTGCGGATGAGGATCGCCAGCTCGAGCCACCAGACCTGGTGCTTGATGTAGTACAGGTCATATTGGAGCTTAATCAGGGCGTCTTCCAGCGTGTTGCCGTAGCCGTAATTCACCTGGGCCCAGCCGGTCAGGCCGGGCTTGACCAGCAGGCGCGTGCGGTAAAACGGCAGCCGCTGTTCGAGCAGCGCGGTGAACTCCGGCCGCTCGGGGCGCGGGCCGATCAGGCTCATCTCGCCTTTGAGGATGTTGAAGAACTGGGGCAGCTCGTCCAGCCGCGTCCGGCGCATAAACCGGCCGACGCGCGTGACGCGCTCATCGTCGGCCGTGGCCCAGCGCGCCTCGCCGTCTTGCTCGGCGTCGGGCCGCATGGTGCGGAACTTGATGACCTTGAACCGCCGCCCGCCCAGCCCCAGCCGCACCTGCTCGTAGAAGATCGGCCCCGGCCCTTCTAGCCGGATGGCCAGCGCAATGCCGGGGAACAGCAGCGCCAGCAGCGCCAGCCCGACGACGGTGCTCAGCCCATCTACCAGGCGCTTGGCCAGCACAAAGGCCGGCTCCGGCCGCACCCGCTCGATAAATGAGCTGACCAGCCAGTCAATCTCCAGGTGGTCAATTGGCACGCGCCCGGTCACCTGCTCGTACAGCCGCAGCACGCGGATGACCGAGATGCCGGTGGCCTGGCAGTCGAGCAGGGCCTGGAACATGCCGCCCTGCACCTCGCCGGTGATGGCGAAGATCAGCTCGGGCACGTCGTGCTTGCGCGCCATTTCCAACAGGCATTCGTGCCCGCCCAAGACCGGCACGCCGTGGAGGGTCTGGTTGTGCTTGCCGGCGTCGTCGTCTATCAGGCCGACGATCTCGTACTGCCAGCCGTGGAATTCCTTAAGCGCCTGGATGATGGTCTGGCCGCTCCAACCGGCCCCCACTACCAGCGCGCGCCGCCGAAAGAAGGCCGACACGAAGACGCGGATGTACAGCAGCCGCCAGAGGCCCTGCAACCCGGCCGCGCCCACCAGGAAATACAACGCTGCCAGGCGCGGCAGCAGCAGCGGCGGGGCGATGAAGTAGGCCGCCAGGTAAATGGAGGCGGCCAGCCCGGCGGTAGACACCAACCCGGCCAGCGTCGCCTGTGGAAAGGCGGCCCGGCGCAGATCGTAGAGGGGAATGCTCAACAGCACCCAGCCGGGGGCGAGCAGGACCAACCACACCGCCTTCGCGCCCAGGTCGGCCGGCGGAAAGGCCGTCCCGGAGGTCAGGCTCCACAGCCACAGCGCGGCCAGCGTGGCGGCCAGCGCGCACAGCAGGTCGCCCGCTACCAGCAGGGCGCGGCGCTCGGAGAGGCGCAGCCCCCAGCGCGGCAGGCTAAACGGCGGCAGACGAACATCGGGCAATTCGGCCATAGACCGGCGAGTAGGCGCGGGAGCCGTCTAGCGCGCGGGCCTGGCCCAGGTGGCCGTGCCCGTGCGGGTGAGGCTGCGCAGACAGCCCAACAACAGGGCCAGGTTGGCCCCGGCAAAGTAGTAGGGAAAGCTCAGCCACCACGGCAGCGGCCGGCGGCCCTCCAGCCGGTAGCCCAACGCGGCGGCGGCATAGAAACCCACTTGGGCCGCCAGGGCCAGCAGGTAAAACGGTTGGCTGACTAAGGCCAGGCTCGCCACGAAAATGAGGAGCAATAAGAAGGGCACCAGCCAGCGCAGCAGCTTGTGCGACCAAAACATCCAGGCCACGCGCCCGCGCCAGGGCAGCAGCAGCGGCCAGAGGTAGAGCAGGGTGTTGTAGCCGGCCTCGCCCACGCGAATTTTGCGGCGCAGCTCGGCGCGCGTCTCGGCCGCCGTCTCCTCATAGCCGATGGCGCTGTCTTCGGTGGTGACGGCATAGCCGCGCATCAGGATTTGGCCGGGCGTATACAGATCGTCGGACATCAGGCGTTGGGTGGGCAGGGGGGTGACCAGGGCGCGGCGCTCGGCTTGCAGCGCGCCGGGGGCGGCGGCCAGCAGCCCAAGCTGCCCCTCGTGGGCCTTGATCCAGCTTTCGTAGCGCCAGTAGAGCGACTCGTCGGCGGTGCGGCGGGCGGGGGCCGGGCCGGGCGGGCGCAAGATCAGCCGGCCGCCGACAGCCCCCACGCGCGGGTTGGCAAAGTGCGCCACCAGCCGGCGGATGGCGGGCGGCTCGAGCAGGGTGTTGGCGTCGGTGAAGACCAGGATTTCGCCGCTCGCCAGGCTCAACAGGCCGTTGATGGTGGCCGGCTTGCCGCGCCGCTCGGGAAAGTCTACCAGGCGCACGTTGGGGGCGGCGTGGGCGCGCACCAGCGCGTTGGTGGCGTCACGCGAGCCGTCTGAGCCGATGAGAATTTCGATCCGGTCGGGGGGGTAATCGAGCGCGGCGCAGTTCGCCAGCTTGGCGGCGATGTGGCGCTCCTCGTCGTGGGCGGCGATGAGCACAGTCACGCTGGGCAGGCGGTCGTCGGCCAGCGGCTGGGGCGGGGGCAGCCGCCATAGGCGCGCCGCCGCCCACAGCAGCAATGGGTAGCCGACATAAGTATAAAAGATCAGCGCCACAGCCGCCCACAGTAAACTCGCCATATCCATGACCAATCCGCCCTATGCCCCGGCCGGCCGGCGGAGGTGGAGAATCATACCATAGGGCTTGCGGGGGGGCTGGTTTGCCATGGGGCGACGGCTAATTGTTCGCTAAAGGCTATTCGTGATGAGCTTCTTCGCGGGGTCGTGAGGCAGGGTGTCCGCCTCGTCGAGCGCAGGCAACGCGCCGTGCGCCAGGGCCAGGGCGAACAACAGCGCCAGCATGACTCGCGCGGGCGTCAGCCGCCGGGGTAGGCGGGGCGTTGAGCGGGTGGCTGACGGTGGTTCTAAAGCTGGGGCCATGTGCGGGAAACAGCCAGAAAGTTGGTGGTCACAAAGACTTCAGCGCGCTCTGAATAGCGCGGCAGAAAAGCCAAACCGTCGCGCAGCAGGCGATACAGGCGGTAGCGGGGCGTGAGAAAGTCATACAGATCGCGGAAAAAGACGCGGGCATCCACGGCACAGCCCCCGAACTCAAATTGAATCAGTCCAATCGCGCCGGCGTCTAACAGGTTCTGCGCGCCGCGCAGCACGCTCAGCTCGTGACCCTCGACATCGAGTTTGAGGTAGTCAATCGCGCTGATCTGATGCTCAGCGCAGAAGCGGTCCAGGGTGGTAATGTTCACCTGCTCCACCAGGTTCAGGGTGCGGCCCTGGGCGTCGAGATTGCGCTGGTAGAGGGAGGCCATGCCGGACCCAATCTCATCCGAATATAGGCTGAGTTGTCCGGGCTGCTCGCCCAAGCCCAGGTTGTGCAGTTCGACGCCGGCGCGCCCGCCCAACGCCTCGGTCAGCAGCCGAAAGGTCTGCGGCGACGGCTCGAACGCCACCACGCGGGCCGTTGGCCCCAGGGCCTCCAGCGCGGCCGTGGTGAAGGCGCCCAGGTTGGCCCCCACGTCAAACACCAGCGCGGGCCGCGCGCCCAGCAGCCGGCGGGCCCGCCGCAGCGCGTGCTTTTCGCCGCTGCTGTCTACGTGGTCGCCCGTGCCGATGTTAAGCCCGATCAGGGCCACGCGGTACAGGCCGCGCGCCAGCGGCTGAAACCAGCGGCGGGCAAGCAAAAAAGCCAGTGACCGGCCCACCCAACGCTTAAGCGCCAACATCGGGTTTGCCTCCTGTATCCACTTTATTCACCGCGGCCGGGTGTTGACCACGCCCCCAGCCGCCCCTATGCCTCGCCCGGTGGGCCGAGGTGGAGAAATCATACCATAGGGCTTGCGGGGGGGGCCGGGGACAGATCACGTTAGGGACACGCGCGGCACTCGTAAATCGTAAGCTGGTCGGCATATTGGCCGAACTCGGTCTGCACCCAGAGCTGAGTATAG